>ERZ780150.1502-NODE-1502-length-14976-cov-4.503049_pt1 | contig 14976 bp, 15 predicted proteins | sample MGYA00511019_ERZ780150 | MGnify/ENA primary metagenome ERZ780150 (study PRJEB29588, sample SAMEA2151633) | human gut metagenome | biome: human gut; feature: human-associated habitat; material: faeces | place: Denmark | collected 2008/2010 ...
TTTACCGGCCAGCGCCGCAGTTTAACCGTCACAGTGCAAAGGAGGATGAACATGAGCAAATTGACTTACACCCGCTGCGGAGATTACTACATCCCCGACCTGAAACTTTCCGAGCAGCCGGAGGCCCCCATCGGCAAGTATGGCCGTATGCGGCAACGCTACCTGAAGGAACACCGGCCCGGCCTTTACAGCAGCTTGATTTTGAGCGAAAAGCTGTACCCGCACCTGTTGGAGATTGACCGGGCGGCGCGTGAACGGATGGACGCCATGCTGCCCCGCATGATGGAGGCGGCGGGCGTCACCGAGGAACTGAAAGCCCGTGACCCCATGCGCTGGGTGGGGCTGATGAACACGCTGAAAGCGCAGGCGGAGGAAATCATTCGATTAGAAATACTTTTTATTTGATGGTAAATGTGGAGGTTCATATCTCCGCATTTATTCTTTGAAAAAGCAAAACCAAATGGAGTATTTTCGAGCTATTCAGAGTGGCACAACCCATTTGGCTTATGATAAAATCAAATCATGCGAAATCATGTTTCGCAATTTTTAAGGGCCTCAAGTTAGCCTGCCCTAACCATAATGGAGGTATGTAGAGAATGGAATCGAAAAACAACAAATTGCAGGCAAAAGACCTTATCAATGTAGGTATTTTCACCGCCATCTATTTTGTCATTTTCTTTGCGGGTATGATGCTGGGATATATCCCTATCTTTATCCCGCTTCTTGGACTGGTGTGCCCCATCCTGTGCGGTATTCCCTTTATGCTGTACTTAACAAAGGTCAAGAAGTTTGGCATGGTATCACTGACCGGCATTATCCTTGGCTTGCTGAATTTAATCATGGGCAGTGGTGTGTTGGTTCTGATTTTTGGCATCATCTTTGGTGTCCTGGGCGATGTCATTTTGCGGGCCGGAAAATATCAAAGCTGGAAGTGTACGCTCCTTGGTAACGGGGTGTTTTCCCTTTGGATCATGGGCTATGTGAGCCGGATGTTTTTGACCCGTGATACCTTCTTCGCTTCACTTGTAAGTAGCTATGGGCAGGAATATGTAGACACACTCATGTCCTATACCCCTGGCTGGATGTATCCAGTTCTATTTGTTGTCACCTTTATCGGTGGCATTTTGGGGGCGCTTCTTGGCAAGGCCGTGTTGAAGAAGCATTTTGAAAAGGCAGGGATTGCCTGATGGATGCGGCGGTTACAACGCTAAAATTTGAAAGCAAAGCTGTTATTCCCACCGATCCGAGGACAAAACTGTTTTTGACTGTTACAGTCAGCACCATTATGATTACCGGCGGCACTGGCGGGTTTATGAATTTTGTCCGTCCGTGTCTAATGGCTTGCCCCATCATTTTTTTACTTCTTTCAAGGAAATGGGTGGCCGCAGCCAGATTTGCAGTTACATACGCTATTTTGTTTGCGTTGGAATTAACGGTATTGCCGCTGCTCACTGGTACATGGAATTTTATCCTGGGAGCCGCAGTCGGGATTTATACGCATATGCTTCCCGGATTTATTATGGGATATTATCTGGTAAGCACTACAACCGTTAGCGAATTTGTCGTGGCTATGGAGCGGATGCATGTTCCCGAGAAAATAGTAATCCCCGTGTCCGTGGTGTTTCGTTTCTTCCCGACGGTAAAAGAGGAATATGCGGCTATACGGGATGCCATGAAGATGCGCGGCATCACTACTCTCCGCAGTCCCATGAAGATGCTGGAATACCGGGTGGTTCCTCTGATGATGTCGATTGCCAAAATCGGAGAAGAATTGTCTGCGGCGGCTCTCACGCGAGGGCTTGGAGCGCCGCAGAAACGGACAAATATTTGCAAAATTGGCTTTGGGCCTTTGGATATTTTCTTCTTCCTGCTGGCGATACCCTGTTGGGTCGGCTTCTTTATCTGTTAGGAGGGAGGAGTCTATGATTGAACTTCGCAAGATCAATTTTCGATATGCCGGGGGAACGGATGCCGGTGGGCTTGTAAACATTGACTTAATCATTCCGAACGGGCAAGTTATCCTTTTGTGTGGGCAATCCGGCTGCGGAAAAACAACCCTGACCCGCTTGGTGAATGGGCTGATCCCGAATTATTATGAGGGCGAGTTGAGCGGCGAAGTCCTGCTGGATGGTAAGAATATCAGCAGACTTCCGCTCTATGAAACAGCAAAATATGTGGGGAGCGTTTTTCAAAATCCACGCACGCAGTTTTTTACGGTGGACTCTACCAGCGAACTGGCCTTTGGATGTGAAAATCAGGGTTTGCCTGAAGAAGAAATCATTCGGCGGGTGAAATCGACTGCGGAGCAGTTTGATATGGACAATCTGCTGGGGAAAAATATCTTTTCTCTTTCCGGCGGAGAAAAGCAGAAAATTGCTTGTGCCTCTGTGTCGGCCAGTAATCCGCCCATCATCGTTCTGGACGAACCATCTTCTAATCTGGATATGTCAGCCACAAAAGATCTGCGCCGGATGATCCAGATTTGGAAACAGCAAGGGAAAACAGTTATTATTGCGGAACATCGGCTCTATTATCTGAAAGAGTTGATAGACCGTGTTGTGTATCTAAAAGATGGGCGAATTGAAAAAGATTACTCGGCTCTGGATGCACTTAAACTGTCCGTGACGCAACAGGCAGAAATGGGGCTGCGGCCTTTTGACCTGGGCGCGTTCCCTGTGACAGCACATCCTGTTGCAAGCAGTGGTTCTATCGAATGCGAGAACTTTCATTTTGCTTATACAAAGCAGAGGGATGCACTGGATATTGATAGTCTTTCGCTGCCACAGGCGGGCGTGATTGCAGTAATCGGCCATAATGGAGCGGGAAAATCCACTCTGGCCCGCTGTCTCTGTGGCCTGGAGAAACACTGCAAGGGCATTGTGAAAGTGGACGGGAAGCCGTATAATAGAAAACAAAGGCTGTCTCTGTGCTATATGGTCATGCAGGATGTCAACCATCAGCTGTTTACGGAAAGCACAGAAGAAGAAATGCTCATCAGTATGGCGGAGCCATCTCCCGACAAGGCGGATGCAGTTCTTGACCGATTGGATTTGTTACAGTTTAAGGAGCGACACCCGATGGCACTCTCCGGCGGTCAGAAGCAACGGGTGGCGATTGCCACCGCTCTTGTTTCCGAGCGTAAGATTTTAGTGCTGGATGAACCTACCAGCGGTCTGGATTTACAGCACATGAAAGAAGTGGCCGATGAACTTGTGACGATACAGAAAATGGGAAAGACATCTCTTGTCATCACCCATGATTATGAGCTGATCGTCAGTTGCTGTACTCATGTTCTGCATTTGGAGCATGGTATGGTACAGGAACAATATGCGTTAGATGCCGCAGGGCTTCAGCGCCTCCAAAAATTTTTCATAGATTCGAGGTGATTTCGGTTTGAACAGAAGCGACCTTTTTTTCTCACAGCAAAATATGAAGTTGCTCTGCCGGGATGAGTCTTGTTCAGTCTATCAGATGAAAAACGAAACGGGAGACGGAACTGCAACCTACTATGAGGTGTATCCCGGAATGGGAGTTATTTATAATGACTTCCACATGGCCAGTTGCCCACCGAGGCGCTTTGATAATACCCACAACATCTCTATTCATCATTGCAGGGAGGGCCGCATTGAGTGGGAAGTCAGCAATGGCGCTTATCTTTATCTTGCATCTGGTGATATTATGCTGGACAGTTCGGCTACTGAAAATAATCATTGCAGCTTTCCTGTAAGCCATTACCACGGGATCACAGTTACGATTTCTGTTCCCGAAGCGGTGGAGGGTTTGGGTGATCTACTGTCCCTGTTTTCCATTGACCTGGAGCAGATTGAACAGCAATTTGCCTTGAAAACACGACCTTTTATCATGCATGGAAACTCTGTACCCGATCATGTGATTTCGGAGTTGTACCAGGTGCCGGATAATATCCGCCTCGAATATCTCAGGGTAAAAATTTTAGAGTTATTGGTTACGCTCAAGACGGTAGACCCTACGGTTTTAGGCGTGGAGCGTCCCTACTTTTATAAGACGCAGGTGGAGAAGGTCAAGGCTATCATGTCGTTTATGACAAATGAGCCGGAGCGCCATTTCACGATGGAGGAACTTTCTGAAAAGTTTGATATTTCTACTTCTGCCCTAAAGCAGTGCTTTAAGGGCGTGTATGGCACCGCCATTTATACTTATATGCGAAATTACCGCATGGACTTGGCAGCTTCACTTTTGACACAGACAGATGAGCCGATTACGGTGATTGCCGGAAAAGTTGGCTATACGAACACCAGCAAGTTTTCCGAAGCGTTCAAGAAGGTAAAGGGAAAAACGCCGCTGGAATATCGAAAAATAAAAATCTAAACGGAGTAAAACCCGGCTGGGCAGAGTGGCGGACAACATGAATATCTGCAATACTTAGAGAGTATCAAGTCGATTGATACTCTCTATTATTTTGCTTAAGGAGGAAAGGAAATGAAGCAGAAAAGCTGGATTTCTATTGTGTTTTCCTTTGCTTCACAGTGCCGGGGCAAGATTGCCCTGTCCGTCTTATGTGCGATCATCAGTGTGGTTGCCGGACTGATACCCTATTGGAGTGTTTACCAAATTATCACACTCTTTATCGGCGGTTCACCTGTGATGGCAGAGGTTTGGAAATGGTGCTGGATCGGACTTGGTGCTTATGCGATACGCTTCTTGCTCTATGGTATTTCAACGAGCCTGTCCCACATATCCGCATACACCATTTTGGAGAATATTCGTTTGACCCTTGCCCAGCGGCTGATGAAAGCGCCGCTGGGGACAGTCATCGGAGAGTCTGTGGGTAAGCTGAAAAGTGTATTGGTAGACCGGGTAGAAACGATTGAGCTGCCTCTGGCCCACATGATCCCGGAGTGCATCTCCAACCTGCTGCTCCCCGTGGCAGTCTTTGTTTATCTGGTCTGCATTGACTGGCGTATGGCTCTGGCCATGCTGGTGACTGTGCCTCTCGCTTTTATCGCCTTTGCCATGATGATGAAGAATTTTAATAAGCTCTATGCCGATTACATGGAGTCCAACAACTATGTGAACGGCGTGATTGTAGAGTATGTGGAGGGCATTGAAGTTATCAAGGCGTTTAATCAGTCCTCCAGTTCCTATGAAAAATTCACAAAGGCGGTTAAATCTTTCAAGGACTACACCCTTAAATGGTATCAAAGCACCTGGAAGTTGATGAATTTTATTTCTGCGGTATTGCCTTCCACCTTCTTGGGGACGCTCCCGATTGGCATGTATCTCTACTGGACCGGAAGCCTGGCCCCGCAGGATCTTGTTATGTGCCTGATCCTCTCGCTGGGGATTGTAGGTCCGCTGATGAACTTTACCACCTATGTCAATGAAACGAAAACGGTTGAGTATGCCGTACACGATGTAGACAAGCTGCTCCATGTGGAAGAACTGCCCGATACTGGAAAATCAGTGGAGGTGCAGTCCAAAGACATTCAGCTTCAGGATGTTTCGTTCTCTTATGATAAAGAGAGCGGTAAACAGGTGCTTTCCCATATCAATCTAAAAATCCCGGAGGGAAAGTTTACGGCACTTGTCGGCCCGTCCGGTGGAGGTAAGTCCACCATCGCTCGCTTGATTGCCCGTTTTTGGGATGTGAACGATGGAAAAATCACCATTGGCGGTGTGGACATTCGCAGTATGCCGCTGGCCCAGCTTGCCGATATTGTCAGCTTTGTTACACAGGATAACTTCCTGTTCAACTGCTCCATCAAGGAAAATATCCGGCTGGGAAACCCTGATGCTACGGACGAAGAAGTATATGCGGCAGCAAAAGCCGCCTGCTGTGATGAATTTATACAGAAATTGGACAATGGCTATGACACGATGGCCGGGGATGCGGGGAACCGGCTTTCAGGCGGTGAAAAACAGCGCATTTCTATTGCCCGCATGATTTTGAAAAATGCCCCCATCGTGATTTTGGACGAGGCAACCGCGTTCACCGATCAGGAGAACGAAGAAAAAATCCAGCAATCTATCGCTGCTTTGACAAAAGGGAAAACGCTGCTGGTCATCGCACATCGTCTGTCCACCATCAAAAATGCCGATCAGATTATTGTCCTGCAAAACGGGCAGGTTGAGAACACGGGCACTCATCAGCAGCTTTTAGATGGCGACTCTCTCTATCGGGACATGTGGGAGGCGCATATCGGAGCGCAGAACTGGTCTGCCGGTTCCGGGAAAGGAGGTAACTGATATGTTTCGGATTGTAAATCGACTGATCCAATGGACAGGAAAATATAAACGGCGTATTTACATCGGTTTTGTCTACGCTTTCATTCACAGCATTTTTACCGCAATCCCTATTATGCTGGCTGCGAATGGATTAAGTGCTGTTCTGGATGACTTCAATGGCGTTAAGCCATTGGAGGGGCGGGACATCTGGATCATGCTGGGGGCCATGATTTTAGCTGTATTGGGCCGATACCTGTTCTCATATCTTCGAGCCATCACGCAGGAAAGTGTCGGTTATGAAGCAACCGCTGACGAGAGAATCAGGCTGGGAGATATTTTGAAACGGGTGTCGCTGGGCTTTTTCAGTAAGAACAATATGGGCGAACTGTCCGCAGCGGCTACAACCGACCTCTCGTTTATGGAAATGTTCGCCATGAATATGGTCAACACTGTTGTGAATGGCTATATCACCGTTATCGTCCTGATATTGTTCCTTGCATTTTATAGTCCTCTGGCGGGAGGAATTGCTTTGGCTGGTGTCCTTCTGTCTGCCCTATTCCTCCATCTGTTGGAGGCACGCAGCCACCAAAACGCGCCTATCCATCAAAAGGCACAGGACGATATGGTGGAAAGTTCTATCGAGTATCTGCGAGGGATGCAGGTGGTGAAAGCCTTTAAGCAGGAAGGCGTATCTATTGCCGGTATCCGCAAAGCATACAACGACAGCAAGAAAATCAACATCAAAATTGAAGTGGAATATATGCCCTTCAACTGCCTACACCTCTTTTCTCTGAAAGCCGCCTCCATTGCCATTGTAGCTGTGGCCGCTCTGCTGACCTATAACGGCAGTATGGAACTTCCTACCATGCTCATGCTGGATATGTTTTCCTTTATGATTTTCGGAAGTGTTGAGGCCATGAACAACGCCGCCCATGTATTGGAGGTCATTGATGCTACGCTGGATAAACTGGACGGCATTGAACACGCCGACATTATAGACAAAGACGGGAAAGATATTTCTTTGCAGAACACAGACATTGCTTTCCGTGATGTGACATTCTCCTACGATAAAGTTCCTGTTTTGCAAAATATCAGCTTTTCCATCCCCCAGGGCAGCACTACGGCCATTGTAGGGCCATCTGGCAGTGGCAAGACCACGATTTGCAACCTGATTGCCCGTTTCTATGATGTGGACAGCGGCGAGGTCACAGTAGGCGGTGAGGATGTGCGAAACATGACCTGTGACAGTTTGCTCCGCAATATCTCGATGGTCTTTCAAAAGGTCTACCTGTTCCACGATACCATTGAAAACAACATCCGTTTCGGCAATCCAAGTGCAACGAAGGAAGAAATTATAGAAGCGGCGAAAAAGGCTCGGTGCCACGACTTCATTATGGCTCTTCCCGATGGATATGAAACGGTGATCGGTGAGGGCGGCTCTACGCTGTCTGGCGGAGAAAAACAGCGTATTTCTATTGCCCGCGCCATTTTGAAAAATGCCAACATTGTAATTCTTGATGAAGCAACAGCAAGTATTGACCCCGAAAATGAGCATCTGATCCAGCAGGCAATCAGTGAATTGACCATTGGAAAAACGGTTATCGTTATCGCCCACCGTCTGGCAACGATTGAACACGCTGACCAGATTTTAGTGGTGGATAAAGGTCAAGTTGTTCAGAAAGGAACACATCAGCAGCTTGTTCAGCAGGAAGGTCTTTATCGCCGTTTCATTACAATCCGTGAGCAAGCAGAGGGCTGGAGCATTGCCTGATAATTTGAGGGAAAACCGCAACATGAAACTTCATGCGTCCGGGGAGGACTATCTGGAAACCATCCTTGTTCTCCAAAAGAAACTCGGTATGGTACGCTCCGTAGATGTGGCCCGGCACATGGAGGTGTCAAAGCCCAGCGTGTGCCATGCAGTGGCTACCTTGCGGGACGGCGGCTTTCTCACAATGGACGAAGATCACTTACCGGTGCAATCCTACCTTTTCTTTTTTACAAAATTGCCGGGCTTGTCGCTGAAATGGCCGTAGATCCATCCCACCAGCTGTCCCTTTGTCTGATTGCGGAACTGGGACTGGTGGTTGAACGTACAACTCATCAGCCAGTTAGAGTCCTTGCCGGTGACGATGCCGCTCATCCAGTTGCTCTGCTTCGGATTAGAACAGAATTTATCAGGACGCCGAAAGCGGGGCTTGCGCTGCTATCTTCCGCCACATATCCTAGCCGCCGCTTGGCTTAATTTCCGTATGGAACGATGCAGGGGGATTTTGAGAACTCAGACTGGAATTTTCCACGCAGCCGCCGTTGGTGATAAAGACCAGATCGTTTTCCGTTAAATCAACGAATTCCGTATGACCATCTGCCAGAAGTTGGAGTCCAGAACATCCTTGCCAAAAAAAGTTGGTGATGCGCTTGTCATACAGTTTTTCATCCGAGGCAAAAAACAGGTGAATGATCTCTAAGGCTCCCTTGTCGGACAGGCCGAACTTGCCGTCCGTATGGGCATCCTAGCCTCAATTCGCTGTGGCCCGCATGAGGGTATAGTTGAGATCTTTTTTGTTCAGACAATAATACTCATCCAATACACTTCCGCCATCTGTTTAGATGGACGGAATCGACCGGAAAAGATCCCACATCACTTCAAAGTGGTTGTCCATCTCCCGATCACCCTGCATGACATAGCCCAGGGAAGGGTATTCATAACCGTCACACGCTCCACCCGGTATCGAATCCTTTTCAAACACATGAATGCGGTCACCGCTCATCTAGCCGTCCCGAACCAGATAACATGCGGCTGTCAATGCCACCAGGCCGGTTCCAATGATATAGGCAGATTTGGATTCAACTCCTTCGGGCTGGCGGGGCCGGGCAAAAGCCTCATAGTTACCACTTGTGTAATACATATCTAAAACCCTCATATCATTTCCTGATTTTATTATGTTCCTGGGACAACATAAATAAACCATGACAAGAATTTTCAATTTCATATGCCTCGCTTCTGAGAAAGTAGTTCCTATTTGTTTTCGGTTCTTTTGCATCTGATCTGGATTTCATAGACCAGAACACAACATTCATTACAATGGCAGATGCAACCTTTCAATGCAGCCTCCATATATCTGCAAAACTTGTTATTGTCCTGAAACCTTGTCAGATACATTGACATCTGCAAAGTTTTATTTTTCCAAGCCTAAGGTAAAAACCATCGCTTTTAGGAGGTAGAGCTTCAGCAGTAATTCCTTTAAGTAGAGGCAGTAATATAATTAACGTACGGGGAGATGCGTAGAACTGGCGAATTATAGAAACGGAAGCAATGCAGTATATGATATAAAATATCACTTTGCGTGGATAACGAAATACAGATACGAAGCATTAAAAGGAGATGCAGCCTTTATGCTGTGAGAACTGTTAAGGCAGACAGCCAAGGGATAAAAATATTACAGGGAAGTATTCAGCCGGCTCATGTCTATATGCTATTGTTATGCCCAACAAATTTGTCACCAAGTGAGATTATGCAGAACCTGAAAGGGAAAAATCAAGAATATTATAAGAGGAGTTCCCACAATTAAGAAAGAGATGTTTGGGACAGTATATGTGGGGGAAAAGATATTTTTGTGGCACAGTAGGAGAAGTCAAACAAAGAATGATAGAAGAATATAGAAAAGCTGGGAAGAGAAGATGGGAACGACAATTTTTCGATAGGGGAAGAATGACTACCTCAGTAGAACTTTAGTGGACTTTAGTCTAAAAGAAAGGGCTTTAGCCCCATTGCGACTTTCGGTTGCCTAATGGCGGTTTTTAGAGCGAATCAACCCACCGGCTTTAGCTGATGGTAGTTGAGTATACCCAAAAAAGGGGGAACACGTCACTCAGGGAGTTCGCTGTAGTACTAGGTTTGGAACGTAAACTTAAAAATATGCCAAACAATCTTTATGGTGGACAACAGTAACATATGGCGATTGCAAGATTTCTTACGGCAAAACCTACGAGTATGGTTGATAAGGCTTTGACTCACCCTGACGAGATAAATTTGATAGAGCTGAAAAATGCCGTGTCAAAGTAAATTGCAAGAAAAAAGCAAGAATATAAACATAGCATTTTCATAACACTATGTTAAAGTATTCTTACTTGTACTTATAAAGGAGGGACTGTTTCGTGTCAAAAGCAACGCTATTTGACAGTCGTATCAAAAAATACGCTTACTGTGATCCATTAGAAATCTATCGAGACATTGGCGCATCTCCGGATGGTCTGACCATTGAGCAAATTGAGTCGATGCGGGAGAAGTATGGAAAGAACAGCTTCAATGAGCGAAAAAATGATACGATGATGAAACGATTGCAACGGGCATTTATTAACCCGTTTCATGTGATTCTTTTTGTTCTGGGTATTGTTTCTCTCATTACAGATGTTTTTGTAGTATCCAATTTTGCAAGAAACGCTACTACCGCTATTATCATCTTTTCCATGATTCTAATTAGTGGTGTAATTCGTCTGATTCAGGAGCTGCGGGCAAAGAGCGCCGCAGCTCAGCTCGATCGACTGATTCATGAAAGCGTCACGGTGAGGCGCGATGGGGAGTTAATGGAGATTCCCACCGAAGAATTAGTGGTCGGGGATCTTGTTTTATTCTCCGCAGGTGATCGTGTTCCAGCAGATATCAGATTGACGAAGAACACGGATCTTTTTATCTCCCAGGCTGCCATCACTGGCGAGAGCGCCATCCTTGAAAAGAGCTGCCGCAAACTCAGCTACGGCGAGCAGGAGACGCTGACTCAGCTTGAAAACCTCGCTTTTATGGCAACAACTGTTATCAGCGGCAGAGGCGAAGGAATTGTGCTGGCCGTTGGCAAAGACACGCTGTATGGCAGCTTTACAAAGCCCGATCCTGATGACAAAAATTCCTTTCAAAAGGGTGCCAATTCCATTGCCTGGGTCATGCTCCGCTTCATGGCAGTGCTGGTGCCGATTGTGTTTGTGATTCTCGGTATCACAGGTGGAAAATGGCTGGAGTCCTTTGCCTTTGCCCTGTCAGTGGCCGTTGGACTGATGCCGGAAATGCTGCCCATGGTCATTACAGCCTGCCTTGCCAAGGGCAGTCTTGCCATGAGTAAAAAGCAAACGATTATCAAAGATATCAATGCCATGCAGGGCTTTGGAAGTATGGATGTACTTTGCATGGACAAGACTGGCACGCTAACCAATGAAAGTATCCTGCTTGAATATTACATGGATATTCTCGGCAATGAAAATACGGAAGTTCTCGATCTGGCTTATCTGAACAGCGCCTATCATTCCGGCGTTCGCAACACGATTGACAACGCAATTCTTGCCTGTAAGACTATGCCTGGCCGTGAAACACATTATTCCGCCCTTTTGACCCAGTATCAAAAAGCGGACGAAATTCCCTTTGACTATGCCCGCAAGTTTATCAGCACCCTTGTACGAGATATAGATGGCGAGTGTCAGCTCATTATGAAAGGTGACATTGGGCATATCGTTTCCCGTTGCAGTCATGTGGAATATCGGGGTAAAATCCTGCCGATTGAAAAGGATGATATGCAGAGCGTATCTTCTGTGGTAGATGATATGCTCCAGGAGGGGATGAAGGTCATTGCTATCGCACGGAAAAATGTAGGCCATCAAAGAGAAATCACACCCGCTGACGAATTTAATATGACTCTGGTGGGCTATCTGTCCTTTTTTGATGCGCCCAAGCAAACCGCAAAAGAATCCGTGGAAGCCCTCAAGAGGTTAAAAGTGACCCCAAAGATTCTGACGGGAGATCAGGCGGCCATTGCGGTGTCTGTTTGCCATCGGGTGGGCATCTCTGCCGAGGCTGTGCTGACTGGTGCAAAACTGGACGAAATGACAGATAGTGAGCTTAGAAAAGCAGTTGAGGAAATCTATGTTTTTGCGGAACTTACTCCGGGCCAAAAGGTGCGTCTGGTTTCCGCTCTGCAGGAAAACGGTCACTCGGTGGGGTTCCTTGGTGATGGCGTCAATGATATCCCGGCACTGAACGAGGCCAATGTGGGAATCTCAGTGGATACGGCAGTGGACGCAGCTAAAGATGCAGCCGATGTGGTTTTGTTGCAAAAGGATCTCAATGTTCTGGAACAAGGTGTTTTGGAAGGGCGCAAGACCTTTACTAATATGCTCAAATACATCAAGATCACCGCCAGCTCCAATTTTGGTAATATTTTCTCCATCATATGCGCCAGTGCATTTTTGCCGTTTTTGCCCATGACATCCATCCAGATTCTGCTTCTGAATTTGCTGTACGATATTTTGTGTATTGTTCTGCCGTGGGACAATGTGGACGAGGAAGAAACCCTATCTCCGAGAGATTGGTCGGGCAAAACTTTGGGACGGTTTATGATGTCATTCGGGCCACTCAGCTCTCTGTTTGATATTGCGACCTTCCTGTTCCTGTATTATTTCCTGTGTCCCATGCTATGTGGAGGAGCAACCTATCTAAATATTACCGATCCTTCTTTGCAGCTTCAGTATGTGTCCCTGTTCCAGACGGGGTGGTTTTTGGAATCCATGTGGACACAGGTGCTGATCCTGCATTTTCTGCGAACACCTAAAGTTCCTTTTATGCAGAGCAGGACATCCACACCTGTGATTTGCATAACGCTGGCCGGAATTGTTGCCTTTACAGCCATGACCTTTACCAGTGGTGCATCTCTGTTCGGCATGACGAGGCTGCCGCTTTGGTATTTTGCATTTTTGCTGTTCGTAGCGCTTGCCTATATGCTGTTGACTACGGTAGCCAAATATTTCTATAAGAAGTACTATGAGTTGATTTGAAAGGAGGAATTCATTGTGAAAAAGAATATCAGTTATATTCCTATGGATTCCACCCTTGAAATTTGGTTGCTGGAAAAGCTAATTAAAGAGCCACCGAAAAGTGACTGTGTGGAAGATTTTCTGTCTGGCATCCGGGATATGATCAGCGGAGAGGTATCTTCTTTGATTTTGGGAGCGTCAGAAGAAACAGAGCTATCTGCCAGTGCTCTGTCGGATGGGATTATAATTGGAGAATTGGAAATTCATCCGAAAAGCAGAAAGGTTCTGCAGAAAGGTTCAGAAATCAGCCTGACTCCAAAAGAGTTTGACATTCTGTATTTTCTTGCCCAGAATCGGGGCGAGGTCTTTACTAAAGAGCAGATTTATCGTGCAGTATGGGAGGAGGATTATCTTCTGGATAACAGTAACATCATGGCCTTTATCCGGAAACTGAGAAAAAAGATTGAACCTGCCCCAGATTCTCCCACATACATTTTAACGATCTGGGGGATTGGTTACAAATTTAATGATGAGTTATGAGAAAGGCGGACTGAGACCATTTTAGGTTCCAGCCCGTCTATTTTCTTGCCAAATCGCAAGAAAATCGCAAGACTTTAGCCATAGGATTCCCCGGCTGTTTTTTATATACTTTTCGTGGTCAAAGAAACGTACCACAAATACGGTAATGATTCATGCCAATTGGGAGGTGTTGCAATTGAAGAGAAAACGAAAAGATTTGAAAGGGGCAATCCTTTTTGCTCCCTACCCCATATTTACAATCCTATGCAGTTATCTGGGCTGGCATTTCTCTGGATATAGAATGATTATCTTTCAGTTTTGGTATCAGGTAAGCGCTGTGGTCTGGGTTATTCTTGCTACCACTATGATTGTGCTTATCACCAAACTTTTGAAACTGACAAAACGAAGCAACCGCTTCTATCACTAAAAGGAGGATCAGACAATGGACTTTACCTGCATTTTTTTGGAATCCTATTTACCCTTGCCGGTCTTTGGTTTGCCTTTGGAAAGGGCTACCTCCATCTTTCCTTATGGAAAAATATGCCGCAAAAAGAGAAGGATAAACTTCGAATTGTCCCTCTTTGCCGTAATATCGGAGGAATCATTACCTTAAACGGTATTATCTTTCTGGTAAAAGGATTTTTGCCCTTATTTTCAAGCCACTGGTTTGTATATGCGATGATTGCATGGATGATACTTGCCGGCTTAGATGTCTGGTATATCGAAAAGAGCAACCGATACCACAGACCGTAATTCCCATTGCGGTTTTACATAGATAGCTTTTAAAGATTGCGAGGTGAAAGACATGGACTCTGAAGGCAGTCCACGAAGGCAGAGAATATTGTATGAGTGTCCACAGATTCCGTGTCCCTCATATAATCTTCCTTGCCCCTACAAAAATTCAAGGAGGTAAGACCAATGAACAAAAAAGAAAATCGTATGGCTGTTCGCCAGACTGTAGAAAAGGCAGTCATCCGTGACGAACAGAACCGTCGCATCCAATCTGCAGCAACCAACCCGGTAAAAGAGGTTTTAAAAATCCTTCATACCACACTTAGGGGGTTAGAAGCAGATACCGTATCCGTAAACCGTTCCAAATACGGTACGAACAAAGTCACCCACGAAAAAAAGAAATCCCTGGCAAAACGTGTGGCGGGTGCATTTATCAACCCTTTTACTGCTATTTTATTTTGCCTTGCTTTTGTTTCCACGATTACGGATATGATTTTCCCGTATTTTTCACTCTTTGGAAGCGTACCAGAGGACTTTGATTTTTTGACAGTCGTTATCATTTTAACTATGGTATTTATTTCCGGTACCCTTCGCTTTGTGCAGGAATCCCGCAGCGGAAATGCGGCGGAAAAGCTGCTTGCAATGATCACAACCACCTGTACCGTCACCCGCATAGGACAGGAAAAAACGGAGATACCCATGGATGACCTGGTGGTAGGTGAT
>ERZ780150.1504-NODE-1504-length-14961-cov-3.330941_pt1 | contig 14961 bp, 14 predicted proteins | sample MGYA00511019_ERZ780150 | MGnify/ENA primary metagenome ERZ780150 (study PRJEB29588, sample SAMEA2151633) | human gut metagenome | biome: human gut; feature: human-associated habitat; material: faeces | place: Denmark | collected 2008/2010 ...
ATTCTTCTTTTTTGCAGTATCAGCAAGCCCGAGCTTCCATAGGATGGTTGCTCGGGCTTGGGTGTTGAGTTATTTTACAGCGGCTTTAAGCATTGGCTACAAATTGGCTACAACATAAAAGCCACTTGCAACTACTTCATATCTTGATATTTCGGTATCAAAATGGTATCAGAGAGCAATTTGAAGCCTGTTAAACCGCATTGTTGTGCGAAATTTCCGAAATTGGCGATTATTCCCACTCGATCGTAGCCGGTGGCTTGCTCGTAATATCATAAACAATGCGATTGATATTCTTAACTTCGTTTACGATTCGAACGGAAACTTTCTCCAGCACGTCATAGGGAATGCGTGAGAAATCAGCGGTCATGAAGTCGCTTGTAGAAACGCCGCGGAGTGCGAGCGTGTAGTCATAGGTTCTGCCATCGCCCATAACGCCAACGGAGCGCATGTTAGTCAGAACTGCGAAGTACTGATTGATGCTTCTGTCAAGTCCTGCATTAGCGATTTCCTCGCGGAAAATAGCGTCAGCGTCCTGAAGAGTAGCTACCTTCTCCGGAGTGATGTCGCCGATAATTCTGATTGCAAGACCGGGACCCGGGAACGGCTGGCGCCATACGAGCTTCTCGTCCAGACCGAGAGTGGTTCCGAGAGCGCGTACCTCGTCCTTGAACAGGAGGCGCAGAGGTTCGATTATCTCCTTGAAATCAACGTAGTCAGGCAGACCGCCAACGTTGTGATGGCTCTTGATAACTGCCGCATCGCCAAGTCCGGATTCGATCACGTCGGGATAAATAGTACCCTGAACAAGATAATCAACCTTGCCGATCTTCTTAGCTTCTTCCTCAAATACGCGGATAAATTCCTCGCCGATTATCTTGCGCTTTGCTTCCGGCTCAGTTACTCCGGCAAGCTTGCCCAGGAAGCGTTCGCCAGCGTTCACGCGGACGAAATTAACGCCGCTGTCAGCGAATGCAGCTTCTACCTCGTCGCCCTCGTTCTTTCTCATCAGACCGTGGTCAACGAAAATGCAGGTAAGCTGGCTGCCTATAGCCTTTGCAAGCAGCTTGCAGGCAACGGAGCTGTCAACGCCGCCGGACAGAGCCAGCAGAGCCTTGCCGTCGCCGACCTTCTCGCGGATATTCTTGATTGCAGTTTCAGCGTAACTTTCCATTGTCCAGTCGCCGCGGCATTCGCAGACGTTATACAGGAAGTTGCCCAGCATGTCAAAACCGCGCTCGGTGTGATTTCCCTCCGGGTGGAACTGCACGCCGTAGAACTTCTTCTCAACATTCTGGATAGCGGCGTAGGGGCACTTGGCAGTGTGACCGCACACCTCAAAGCCCTCGGGGAGCTTCTTGATATAGTCGTTGTGGCTCATCCAGGTTATTGTAGTCTTGTCGATGTTTTTGAACAGCAGGGAAGTGGTGTCGACCTCTGTTTCGGTTCTTCCGAATTCAGACAGCGAACTGTCGACCGCAGTTCCGATCTCGCCGCCCAGGGAGTATGCCATGAACTGAACGCCATAGCAGATACCAAGAACAGGGACGCCCAGCTCGAATATCTCCTTGGACATTCTCGGTGAATTCTCGAGGTAAACGCTGTTCGGACCGCCCGTGAAGATTATTCCCTTCGGGTTCATCGCGCGGATCTCCTCGATAGGGGTCTTGTAGGACTTTACCTCGCAGTAAATTTTATGTTCTCTTACGCGGCGGGCGATAAGCTGATTGTACTGACCGCCGAAATCGAGAACGAGAACTAACTCGTGGGACATGATTACCTCCGTATATCAGTGATGGAACAGACGAATGCCTGTGAATGCCATTGTAATGCCGTACTTGTTGCAGACTTCGATAACGTTATCGTCGCGGATAGAGCCGCCGGGCTGCGCGATGTACTGCACGCCGCTCTTGTGCGCTCTCTCGATGTTGTCGCCGAACGGGAAGAACGCGTCAGAGCCAAGGGAAACGCCCTTCATAGTGTCAAGCCATGCGCGCTTCTCCTCGCGGGTGAAAACAGCGGGCTTTACCTTGAAGAACTTCTGCCACTCGCCCTCAGCGAGAACGTCCATGTAGTCGTCGCCGATGTAGAGATCGATGGTGTTGTCGCGGTCAGCGCGGCGGATACCGTCAACGAACTGAAGTCCCATTACCTGGGGGGACTGTCTGAGATACCAGTTGTCAGCCTTGGTTCCTGCAAGACGCGTGCAGTGGATACGCGACTGCTGACCTGCGCCGATACCGATCGCCTGACCTCCGCATGCATAAGCGACAGAGTTGGACTGAGTATACTTGAGCGTGATGAGAGCGATAGCAAGGTCGTGCTTTGCGCTCTCGGGGAGATCCTTAGCCTCGGTGGGAATATTCGCGAACAGCTCGTCGTTTATAACGAGTTCGTTTCTGCCCTGCTCGAATGTGATTCCGTAAACCTGCTTGCGCTCGATCTGAGCGGGGACATAGTCGGGGTCGATCTTGATTATGTTGTAGTTGCCCTTTTTCTTGCTCTTGAGTATCTCAAGAGCTTCAGGCTCGTAACCGGGAGCGATAACTCCGTCAGAAACCTCTCTGTGGATTATTCTTGCAGTAGAAACGTCGCAGACATCGGACAGCGCGATGAAATCACCGTAGCTGCTCATTCTGTCGGCGCCCCTGGCTCTTGCGTAAGCGCATGCAAGAGGGCTGAGCTCTCCAAGGTCATCAACCCAGTAAATCTTTGCAAGTGTCTCGTCAAGCGGAAGACCTACAGCCGCACCCGCAGGTGACACATGCTTGAAGGAGGTAGCCGCAGGAAGTCCTGTCGCCTTCTTAAGCTCGCTTACAAGCTGCCAGCCGTTAAGTGCGTCCAAAAGGTTAATATAACCAGGTCTTCCGCAAATTACTTCAAACGGTAAATCTCCATTCTCCATAAACACTCTTGACGGCTTTTGATTAGGGTTACAGCCGTACTTTAATTGCATTTCATTCATTATTTTATCGTCCTTTCGTTTTTTATTTATGTAAATATTATTTGTTTTTGTTTACAATCTTTGTTTTTGTTTCGCCTGTTGCAAGGTCGATAAATCTTACGAACAACGAAACTTTATTATCCGCATTCAGTGAATTCCAAAGACCGTCTGTGAATTCATTAATATCGTTTGGAATTGCAACCTTTTTAGGCTCGCCCTCAAATGACGGAAGCGGACTGCCGTCACCCATATATGTATGGATAAAGTGACCCTCACCGTCAAGCGGATTGTTATACGAAAAAGTATATCTTTGACAAGACTGCGGATTGCCGTCAGCACTCTTTAGGATTGACATTGAATAATCAAATCCGCCCTTGTTAGGTTCAATAATACCCGATATTCTCGGTGTAAAGTTAGGGTCATCGTCCTCAAATTCACGAGTTCTTAATGACTGTTCAAATGTCTGACCGTTTTCCATATGTTCGTAAATCGTATCTGTTTGGTCACCGTTTGTGACGATAGTCTTGTCACCAAGCACGCGAACAGGTGCATATATGATAAGATGCGGGTCTTCAAGCTTTGACGGGTCAAACGCTTGTGTACGAATACCGTCGCCGTCCTCAATAAATACACGGTTACGGCTGTTTACGCTTCTGCCCATTATAAAATATGCCGTAACGGCACTTTTACCGTCAGCACTTTTTCCGATTACAATACCACGACCCGGATAGTCGTTGCTTTTTAGTTCTTCATATATATCAATTTTTTTCATTATACTTCTCCTTTTTAGTTGTAATAGCAGTCCGATTCCCACTTTATTGCGTTTGTGTCTACATACTCCCATATGCGATTGTAATCCGCTTGATTTCGGATTATATGGTCGTGAAATGACTTTTGCCATACAGGGTGTCCAATTTGTTTTGAACAATACCCTTTAAATTGATTGACTATTTGCGAGAGAGTAGGGGCGGTCATTGGCCGCCCGTTAATATCATTGTTATCTATGCGTATTATCAAATGCACATGATTCGGCATAATGACGTATTTGTCAACCGTTATATTTTGATAATACAATGGAATTTTTTCAATACCGATTTTAACAATCAAACCTAAATGATTTAATTTGTCTTGCGGGCGGCCTCTGACCGCCCCTACGGAACATTGTTGATTATTCCAAAATATTTTTTGTTTGTCTTTCGCGCATATAGTCACAAAATACGCACCGTTTTGTGAATAATCATAAAATTCCAACCTATTATTTTTACGGCTATTCATCACACCATATCGGCACAAACCAATTCAACGGCTTGGGGCAAAATAATCCATTCTGCCTGTTCCATAACACGTTTTTGCAAAATTTCAGGCGTATCGCCATCCTCAATATAAACCGCTTTTTGTAATAAAATTCTACCGCCGTCTGTGATTTCATTTACGAGATGTGCCGTTGCTCCGGTCACTTTAACGCCGTAATCAAGTGCCGCCTGATGTACTTTCAATCCGTAAAAGCCGTCACCGCAAAATGACGGTATAAGTGACGGGTGGATATTGACAATTTTATTTGCGTATTCTTTAAGCAAGTCACCGCCCAAAATCGCCAAAAATCCTGCAAGGACAATCACATCAACGTCCATTTCTTTCATATACGCACAAATTTGTCGGTTAAATTCGTCGTTATCACCGCCGCAATCGGCATTTTTGCGGATTACTTTAGTCGCAATACCTGCATTTTTTGCACGTTCAAGACCGTACGCCTTACTGTTATTTGAGCATACACACACAATCTTACCGCTTTTCAAAACAGTACCCTGTTTATCAATCAAAGCCTGTAAATTCGTGCCGCCGCCCGAAATAAGAACACCTATTCTTTTCATAAATTAAACCTCCTCGTGAAAAAGATGTGGTATATATCGGGAGCAAAAGGAACGCTGACGTATGTTTATACTTCAAGTTCCTTTTAAACCCGAGAGATGCCTCATATTTTTTACGAGATAACCTCATTATTACCGACTATCTCCACACCTTTTTCGCCGTCAACAAGTTCACCGATAATATAAGCTTTTTCGCCTGCGTCCTCAAGGCACTTAACAGCCTTTTCAGCCTTATCCGCATCAACAGCTACTATCATACCGATACCCATATTGAATGTGTTGTACATATCTCTTTCAGGAATATCAGCCTTTTTCTGCATAAGGTTAAATATAGGAAGAACCTCCCATGAACCCTTTTTGATAACGGCTTTCAAACCATCAGGCAACATTCTCGGAACATTTTCGATAAATCCGCCGCCTGTGATATGAGAAACGGTATTAATACCTACTTCGTCAATAAGCTTTAGAAGCGGTTTAACGTAAATTCTTGTCGGTGTCAAAAGTTCCTCACCGATTGTCTTGCCAAGTTCGTCTGAATATGTATTAAGAGTTTCCTTTGCGTTATCGTCATTAAGACCGAAAACTTTTCTTACAAGTGAATAGCCGTTTGAGTGAACACCGCTTGACGCGATACCGATAAGCACGTTACCTGCTTTTGCATTTTTACCGTCAGTGATTTTGCTCTTTTCAACAACACCAACGCTAAATCCTGCAACGTCATATTCATCTTCCGGCATCATTCCCGGATGTTCCGCTGTTTCACCGCCTACAAGCGCGCAACCCGACAAAACACAGCCGTCTGCAACACCTTTAACGATTTGTGCAACCTTTTCCGGAACATTCTTACCGATTGCGATATAGTCAAGGAAGAACAACGGCTTTGCACCCGAACAAGCAATGTCGTTTACACACATTGCAACGCAGTCTTGACCGATAGTATCGTGCTTGTCCATAAGGAAAGCAACTCTGATTTTTGTACCTACACCGTCAGTACCCGAAACAAGTACAGGATTTTCGTAGTTTTTCGGCATTTCAAAAAGTCCGCCGAAGCCGCCGATTCCGCCAAGTACGCCCTCAATCGCTGTCTTTTTAACGTCGTCCTTGATTAGTCTTACTGATTCGTAGCCCGCCTCAACGTCTACACCTGCTTGTTTGTACGCATTTTCACTCATATTTTTATCTCCTTTAAAATTGTTTTCACTTAAATATCAAATTACATTTCTGCAACTGCTTTTTTAATTTTTTCGTCTTTTTTCTCGACGCCCTCAACCATTTTAACTTTTGCGTCTTTTAGAGCGTCTTTCAAATAATCATATTTAATAGCAAGCATTTGTGCAGCCAAAATCGCCGCATTCGTGCCGTTATCTATACCGACCGTCGCAACAGGGATACCCGGAGGCATTTGGACTGTTGCCAAAAGTGCGTCCATACCCTCAAGTGTTGACTTAATCGGAATACCTATAACAGGTACTGTTGTGTGAGCCGCTATAACTCCACCGAGATGTGCCGCCATACCTGCCGCACAAATTATAACCTCAATACCGTTTTTCTCGGCATTCTTGGCAAATTCTGCCGCTTTGTCAGGTGTTCTGTGTGCAGAAATTACATTCACATCTACCTCAATTTTAAATTCTTTAAGCTTTGCAACGCAACTCTTTAATTTTTCAAAATCAGAGTCACTTCCCATTATTAATGCTACTTTAGGAGTCATAAAAACTCACCTGTCCTTCCCTAAAATTTACTTATAGTAATACATAATAATAGTATCAAAAATCGACCCTGTTGTCAATATTTCTTGCATATTCATTTAACTTATATTAACTAAAAATTCATCTGTAAACATTTATTGCAATTAACTAACCAATATGATAAAATTAAATAATCAAATTTAAAGTATTTGCAATTACCGAATTTTAAGCAAATGGAACGGAGGAATTAAAATGTTAAAAAAAGCAATAACAATTATTCTTGCATTGGCGATGATGTCAGGTACATCTGTATTTGCAAGCAATGAAACAGAAGAAAGCAACAACGCAACTCAAATTGAGCAAAACAGTGAAGTCACCGCATTTGAAAGCGACATATCAAGAGCGGTATCACTTGGCATTATCAACAACGAAAACTACAACTTTAACGATGATATTACACGTGAACAATTCTGTAATTTTGTATACAACTGGGTAAACCCGATAAAAGAATTGCCCATATTCAAATATGAACGTGCTCCATTTGATGACACAAACGGCAATGACAAAATTACCGTATTATATTCCGCTAAAATAGTATCGGGTAAGGGCGATTATATCTTCTCACCAAACGACAAACTCACGCGTGAAGAAGCCGCAACAATTCTTTGCCGTGCCGCAAACTACTTAGACATTGAACTTCCGCTTGTCAAGGTAGATATGTCATACGCCGACAATAGCGAAATATCATCATGGGCAGTGTCTTCTGTGTACAGTTTAAAAACATTGAATATCTTAAACAACACTGACGAAAATTTTAATCCAAAAGCAAACATAACAATCAGCCAAGCTGTTTCCGCATTGGTCAGATTATCTTAGTCCGGCTGTATCAATCGACTGTATCGAACTTGAATAGTACAAAAAAGACACCATTTAGCATTTGCTAAATGGTGTCTTTTAAAATACCGTTCTTTAAATTAGAACTTACCGGCCTTTGCAGCTTCCTCTACGGCAACGGCAACAGCAACTGTTGCGCCAACCATAGGGTTGTTACCCATACCGATAAGACCCATCATTTCAACGTGAGCAGGAACTGAAGATGAACCTGCGAATTGAGCGTCTGAGTGCATACGACCCATTGTATCTGTCATACCGTAAGAAGCAGGACCTGCAGCCATATTATCAGGGTGAAGTGTACGACCTGTACCGCCGCCTGATGCAACTGAGAAATACTTCTTACCTTGTTCGATACATTCTTTCTTATATGTACCTGCAACAGGGTGTTGGAATCTTGTTGGGTTAGTTGAGTTACCTGTGATAGAAACGTCAACACCCTCGTGGTGCATTATAGCAACACCTTCACGAACATCGTCTGCGCCGTAGCAGCGAACGTTTGCTCTTTCGCCCTTTGAGTAAGCTGTTTCCTTAACGATTTCAAGCTTACCTGTATAGTAATCAAACTTAGTCTGTACATAAGTAAAGCCGTTAATTCTTGAGATGATTTGAGCGGCGTCCTTACCAAGACCGTTAAGGATAACTCTTAGGTCTTCCTTACGAGCCTTGTTTGCGCTTCTTGCAAGACCGATAGCACCTTCAGCAGCTGCGAATGATTCGTGACCTGCAAGGAATGCGAAACATTTTGTTTCTTCTCTTAGTAGCATTGCGCCAAGATTACCGTGTCCGATACCAACCTTTCTGTCATCGGCAACAGAACCAGGAATACAGAATGACTGCAAGCCAAGACCGATTTTCTCAGCAGCCTCTGCAGCTGTCTTAACACCGTCTTTAATTGCGATAGCCGCACCTACTGTGTAAGCCCAACAAGCGTTTTCAAAGCAGATTGGCTGAATGCTCTTTGTGATGTTGTATGCGTCAACACCGGCGTCATCACAGACTTTCTTTGCTTCTTCTATTGATGAAATGCCATGCTTTTTAAGCTCAGCATTGATTTGATCTATTCTTCTTTCATAACTCTCAAATAAAGCCATTATATATTTACCTCCCTTTTCAGATTATTCGTGTCTTGGGTCAAGAAGTTTTGCAGCATCGTCAACTCTTCCGTATTGTCCGCTTGCCTTTTCCAAAGCTTCGTTAGCGTCCATACCCTTAGCTATCATTTCCATCATCTTACCAAGATGAACAAACTTATAACCGATAATTTCGTTGTTATCATCAACTGCAATCTTTGTTATGTAACCTTCTGCAAGTTCAAGGTATCTTGGGCCCTTTTCAAGTGTTGCATAAGTTGTACCAACCTGTGATCTAAGTCCCTTACCAAGGTCCTCAAGGCCTGCACCGATTGGAAGACCGTCCTCTGAAAAAGCTGTTTGTGTACGACCGTAAACAATCTGCAAGAAAAGCTCTCTCATAGCTGTATTGATAGCATCACAGACAAGGTCTGTATTAAGAGCCTCAAGAATTGTCTTGCCTACAAGAATTTCTGATGCCATAGCAGCTGAGTGTGTCATACCCGAACATCCTACTGTTTCTACCAATGCCTCTTGGATAATACCTTCTTTTACGTTTAGTGTAAGTTTACAAGTACCCTGTTGAGGTGCACACCAACCAACACCGTGTGTAAGACCGGAAATATCTTTAATTTCCTTTGCCTGTGTCCATTTACCCTCTTGAGGGATTGGAGCAGGACCGTGATATGCTCCTTTTGTCAAAGGACACATATGTTCTACTTCTGCTGAATATTTCATACTATTACTCCTTTCGATTTATGCGGCAAAATCCGCTCATTATCTTCATTATAACATATTAATTTCATTGTATCAATAAAAAAATATACAAAATTATCGTTTATTGTAACTTTCTTTTTACATAAAAACATCATATCTCAAATATTATCGTTTTACTATTGCCCAAATTCGGATAAAATGTTATAATGTTAGCGTAATTTTTAAAATATATTTTCTCACAGAAAGGCTAAATAATTATGAACGGTAATGTAATTGTAGGACAATCGGGCGGACCGACATCTGTAATCAATTCAAGTCTTGTCGGAGTTTTTCAAGGTGCTAAGCGTGCCGGCTGCGGTAAGATTTACGGTATGCGAAACGGTCTTGAGGGACTTTTGCAGGAGAGATATGTCGAACTTAACGACTGTATTAAAAACGATCTTGATATTGAAATTTTAAAACGCACTCCTTCATCATTTCTCGGCACTTGCCGTTACAAGCTGCCACATTATGAAAAAGACAGTGCCGTATACGAAAAACTTTTTGCGATACTTAAAAAGCTTGATATTAAGCACTTCTTCTATATCGGCGGCAACGATTCTATGGATACGATAAAAAAGCTTGCCGAATACGCAAGCAAGATAAACAGCGATATTACATTTATGGGCGTGCCGAAAACAATCGACAACGACCTTGACAAAACCGACCATACACCGGGTTACGGAAGTGCGGCAAAATACGTTGCGTCCGCAATGAAAGAAATCATTCTTGACACTGACACTTACACGACCGACTCAATCACAATAGTCGAAATTATGGGCAGAAATGCAGGTTGGCTTACCGCCTCGGCGGCGCTTGCAAGAACGGAAGACTGTACAGGTCCCGACCTTATTTATCTTCCCGAAACACCTTTCAGCTACGATAAATTTGTAAGCGATATTTTAGAGGTTAAAAAGCATAAGTCGTCTGCTATTATCGCATTGTCGGAGGGTATACGAAACGCCGACGGTCAATATATATGCGAAACACAAAAGGACGATATGAAACTTGACGTATTCGGTCACAAAATGCTTGGCGAAACCGCGCTTTTCCTTTCGGATATGGTTGGTAAAGATACCGGTATGAAGTCAAGAGGTATCGTGTTCTCAACACTTCAAAGATGTGCGTCACATATCGTTTCAAGACGCGATATAACAGAGGCATACGACGCAGGTGCAACAGCCGTTGCGGCGGCGCTTGCGGGCGAAACGGGTAAAATGGTTATATTCAAACGTATATCAAACGAGCCGTATAAAGTGTTTACCGAAACTCACGACATCGGCGATATTGCAAATGTAGAAAAGACCGTGCCTAAAGAATGGATTACCCAAAACGGCACTTATGTTTCGCAAGAATTTATCGACTACGCACGTCCGCTTATTATCGGTGAACTTACACCGTTTATGGTTGACGGTCTGCCACGTCATTTGACAATAGACTAAAAATTGTCTACATTCTTAATACAACGTAATTTTTAAAGAGCTTATTCAAAAATGAATAAGCTCTTTTTTAACACTTCCACCAATTTACCCGCTATTTCACAAACATACAAAAAGCAAGCCGAAAAATCGGCTTGCTTTTAGAATTACATATTTTCCATTGACTTAATATTTTCAAGGACTTTTTCAAGCATTTCTTTATACTTTTCGCCCTTAGCTTTTTCTTCGTCAACGACCTTTTGAGGTGCTTTTGAAACGAAACCGGCATTATTAAGTTTGCCTTCTACACGTTTAATTTCGCCCTCAAGCTTTTTCTTTTCCGCATTAAGTCTTTCAAGTTCCTTTGTCTTATCAACAAGTTCATCAAGCGGCAAAAATACTTCCGCTGACGGAACAACCACGTTTACCGCGTTATCACTGATACCGCTCTTATCCGTCTGAACAACAGCCTCGCTTGCAGACGCAAGTTTTTCAAAGAATGCTGTACCCTGCTTGAACACGTCAGTTTTATCAGTTACAATAATAACCTTTGCTTTCTTTGACGGCGGAACATTCATTTCAGCTCTTCTGTTTCTGATAGCACTGATTGACTGCATAATAAGTTCCATGCTCTCAACGTCCTTAGGGAAGTTAAGTTTTTCGTCATATTCAGGCCACTCACTTATCATAATGCTTTCACCCTCATGAGGTAGATGCTGCCAAATTTCTTCAGTAATAAACGGCATAAACGGGTGAAGTAACTTCATTGTATTTGAAAGTACATATGTCAATACATACTGCGCCGTCTTACCTGTCGGATTTTCCTTATCGAACAATCTCGGCTTTACAAGCTCGATATACCAGTCACAGAAATTCTCCCAAATGAAATCGTACAAGTTTGAAAGTGCGATACCAAGTTCAAACTTATCAAGATTTTCAGTAACCGACTTAACAACGTCATTATACTTTGAAAGTATCCATTTATCCTCAAGCTGTAAATCGTTCAAATCAGGTAATTTATTTTCAGTTACATCAAGGTTCATAAGAGTAAATCTTGACGCATTCCAAATCTTATTTGCAAAGTTACGGCTCGCCTCAACACGTTCAATATAGAAACGCATATCGTTACCCGGTGCATTACCTGTTGCAAGAGTGAAACGCAATGCGTCCGCACCGTATTGGTCAACAATTTCAAGCGGATCGATACCGTTACCAAGCGACTTACTCATTTTTCTGCCCTGGCTGTCACGAACAAGACCGTGAATAAACACATGCTTAAACGGTACTTCACCTGTGTGTTCAAGTGCCGAGAACATCATTCTCATTACCCAGAACGGAATTATATCGTAACCCGTTACAAGCACGCTTGTCGGATAGAAGTAATCAAGTTCTTCTGTCTTATCAGGCCAGCCAAGTGTTGAGAACGGCCACAATGCCGATGAGAACCAAGTATCAAGACAGTCTTCGTCCTGCTTAATATTTGTGCTACCACATTTTGGACAAGTCTTTGGAGCTTCCTTGCTAACAATAACTTCGCCACATTCACAGTAATAAGCTGGTATTCTGTGACCCCACCAAAGCTGTCTTGAAATACACCAATCGTGAATATCTTCAAGCCAATGAGTATATATCTTACCAAATCTGTCCGGAACAAACTTTAAGTCCTTCTTGTAATAAGCATCAAGAGCTGGCTTAGCAAGTTCTTCCATCTTTACAAACCACTGCTTTTTAATAAGTGGTTCAATTACAGTATGACATCTATCGTGAACACCTACGGCATGGTTGATTTCTTCTTTTCTGATGAAAAGACCCATTTCGTCAAGTTCTTCTACAATCTGTTTTCTGGCATCGTATCTGTCCATACCTTCAAACTTGCCACCGTTAGCATTGATTGTACCGTCATCATTTAAAATATTAATCTTAGGAAGATTGTGTCTTTCGCCAACTTCAAAGTCATTAGGGTCGTGAGCCGGAGTAATCTTAACAACACCAGTACCAAATTCCATATCAACATATTCATCAGCAATAATTGGAATTTCTCTGTTTACAAAAGGAACTACACAAACCTTGCCTACAATATCCTTATATCTTTCATCATCTGGATGAACTGCAATAGCTGTATCACCAAGCATTGTTTCTGGTCTAGTTGTTGCAAACTCTAAGAATCTGTCAGTACCCTTAATAGGATATTTAATATGCCAAAAACCACCCTGCTTATCTTCATGTTCAACTTCTGCATCAGAAATTGTAGTCTGACAAGTAGGACACCAGTTAATTAACTTTTCGCCCTGATAAATATATCCTTTTTCGTATAACTTACAGAAAACTGTGAGAACAGCATCAGAAAGACCTGCATCCATAGTAAATCTTTCTCTTTCCCAGTCACAAGAAGAACCAAGTTTTTTAAGCTGGTTAAGAATAGTACTACCATATTCTTCTTTCCAAGCCCAAGCTCTCTTAAGGAAACCTTCTCTACCAATATCTTCTTTTGTTAAACCTTCTTCACGCATTTTGTTTACAATTTTAACTTCTGTTGAAATTGCAGCATGGTCTGTACCAGGAACCCAAAGTGCGTTATAGCCCTGCATTCTCTTCCAACGAATGAGAATATCCTGCATAGTATTATCCAGCGCATGTCCCATATGAAGCTGTCCCGTTACATTTGGCGGCGGCATCACGATAGTAAAGGGCTTCTTGTCTTTCCGCACCTCGGCGTGGAAATATTTGCTGTCCATCCATTTCTGATACAGGCGATCCTCGATGGACGCCGGATTGTAAGTCTTTTCCAGTTCTTTCATCTCATTTCTCCTTTATCTGTCCTGTTTCTTGCTCTTATCTGGTGCCTTCGTTTTCTGCCCTGGCCTCCATTTCATAGGCACCAAACACTTCTCCATCTTCCTTCCAGTATTCCGGAAGATACGTTTTTTTCCGAAATCCTGCTGCCTGATAACAGGCTCTGGCCGCAGGATTGTTTTCAAACACCGTCAGTGTGACCCGCTCCATGCCCAGCGTCTCAAATGCGTATTGAAGCGCCAATCTCATCATCTGTGTCCCGCAGCCTGCTCCCCTGAGCTGCGGATCCGTTACAATCAGTCCCACACGTACCGATTTTTTTTCATAATCCGCAGACCACATCAGAAAATGTCCCACAGGCTTTCCGTCCGGGCCCAGTGCCGTCACCGGCCATCCATCCTCCCGTTTCAGGCACCACTCCTCAAAATACCCGTCCAGCTGTTCGATCGTCAGGGGATACAAAAATCTCCCTGCACTCCATTTCACAAATTCCTCCGCCGGCCGGCCATCCCACCAACATAAGAGCGGCCAGGCATCTGAAGGCTTATATGGTCTGAGCCGTATCATCCTGCGCTCACCTCCGGCAAATCTGTTGCTCATAAGCTTGACTCTGGGTTTGCGGACCTCTTCCTTACAGGAAATAAAAACGCCCTCTGCATCATCTGCAAAGGGCGAAATACCGCGTTACCACCTTTATTCACCGTCCGTAAGACGGCAATCTCCTTGGGCCTTTAACGGCAGCCACCCGGGAACAGCTGCAATTTCTCTCACTGTCCGGCTCCGAAGCCACTTCCATTCTCACTTTCCCAAGCCGTCTTCCAGCCAGCGGACAGCTCTCTCTGAGGGTGTTCTAGAATGTACTCCTCTTCTTCTATGCCTGTTTCGTTTTTCTCAGTATAGTAAAAACCTGGTTTCTTGTCAAGCAGAAAAATATCCGATTGCGCCGCCGCCAAAGAGGCACCCGTTTATGCCGGTTTCTGCGTTTTTAAGGATTGCAGCCCGTCTTCCCGCTTTCCATAAATCCAAAATACCGGATTGCATTGTGATAGGAAATATCGGAAACCAGTTTTTCCAGCACCGCCCGGTCATCAGGAAACTCCCCGTCCTCTGCCCACTGTCCCAGCAAATCGCATAAAATCCTCCGGAAATACTCATGCCGGGTGTAGGAAAGAAAGCTGCGGGAATCGGTCAGCATTCCAACAAAAGTGCCCAGACAGCCAATGGAGGCAAGGGAAATCAGATGGTTCCGGATGCCCTGCCTGTGATCGTTAAACCACCAGGCAGCCCCGTGCTGCAGTTTGGACGGACATTCAGACGTCTGAAAACATCCGATGACAGAATCAATCCGTTCATTGTCGTGAGGATTCAGGCTGTACAGAATGGTTTTCGGAAGCGCTCCCCGTGAATGCAGAGCATCCAGAAAACCAATCAGCTGTTCTGCTGGTGTTTCCGGTCCGATGCAGTCAAACCCGGTATCCGGCCCCATCTGCCCAAACATCCGGGTGTTGGTGTTGCGGATGGCGGTGTAATGAA
>ERZ780150.1509-NODE-1509-length-14910-cov-4.342174_pt1 | contig 14910 bp, 14 predicted proteins | sample MGYA00511019_ERZ780150 | MGnify/ENA primary metagenome ERZ780150 (study PRJEB29588, sample SAMEA2151633) | human gut metagenome | biome: human gut; feature: human-associated habitat; material: faeces | place: Denmark | collected 2008/2010 ...
ACATCCGCTATGTGATCTTCGACTTCCGGGAAACGAATTTTATGGATAGTTCCGGAATCGGTGTAATCATGGGAAGGTACAAACGTCTCTATATGATGGGCGGAGAAGTTTGTGCCGTACATACAAGTGATCGGGTGAAAAAGATTCTGACCATGTCAGGAACAGCAAAAATCATGCATATATATGAGGAGGAGCAGTAAATGGAGTCTGCGAATGAAATGAAACTTATTTTTGAAAGCCGTTCAATCAACGAATCCTTTGCGAGAGTGACCGTGGCGGCATTTATGACATCATTAAATCCTACTGTGGAGGAAGTATCGGATGTAAAGACTGCAGTTTCAGAAGCAGTTACGAATGCGATCATTCATGGATATGAAGGGGAGGTACATTCTATCTGTATCCGATGCAGAATAGAAGGAAAGACCTTGTATGTAGAGGTGGAAGACGAGGGGAAAGGAATTGAAGATGTGAAACAGGCCATGGAGCCTATGTTTACCACGGATCCCGAGGGTGAGCGCTCCGGCATGGGCTTTTCTTTCATGGAGGCCTTTATGGACCAGGTAGAGGTGGAGTCCGAACCAAATCATGGCACATTGGTGACAATGAAGAAATTCATCGGCAGGTGACGGCGATGGATGAGACCATGAAATTAATCAATATGGCTCACGCGGGGGATAAAGCGGCAAGGGACCAGCTGGTCATGGACAATGTGGGACTCATATGGAGTATTGTCAGGCGGTTCTCAGGCCGGGGATATGAGATGGAGGATCTGTTCCAGATTGGAAGCATCGGACTGATTAAGGCCATCGACAAATTCGACACAGGGTTTGACGTGAAATTTTCCACCTATGCAGTGCCCATGATTACAGGGGAAATCAAGCGGTTCCTCAGGGATGACGGCATGATTAAGGTCAGCCGGTCATTAAAAGAGCTGGGCGTGCGGGTAAACCAGGCCAGGCAGGAACTGGGAGGCAGGCTGGGAAGGGAACCTACGGTAGAAGAGATTGCGGCGCAGCTGGGGGAGAGCTGTGAGCAGGTAGCTGCCTCCATTGAATCGGCGGCGGAAGTGGAATCTCTTTACCGGCCGGTGGGAGTGCAGGATGAAAATGGCGCCAGACTCATTGACCGCATTCCGGAAGAAAATGAGGAACAGGAACGTCTCTTAAATTCCATGACTCTGAAAGAAGTGATGAAGGGCCTGAAAAACCGGGACCGGGAAATCATTCTGCGCCGGTATTTTGATGAAAGAGGGAAGCCGGGATTTTCCTATGCGTATCAATACCCTGGAATGAACAAGGTGATGCAGGCGGCCGGGCGGGTGATCCGGACGGTAAAGGATGAAGGCGTGATTGTACTTTTGGATGACCGTTTCCTTTGGCCGGATTATCTGGCGCTTTTTCCGAGAGAGTGGAGCGATTACTGCCCGGTAACTCTCTCGGATGTGGAAAAAAAGCTTTGCGATTTCTGGGGGAAAAGAGGACGGCCTACAGCATGTCCATAAACTGACGGGCAGCCTGGGAAATGGGAAGATTTTCATTGTAGGCCACTACCATCTGTCTGGCAGGAAGGTTCTCTTCCAGATCCAGCACATAGAGCTGCTTTTCATCCTTCGGGATGCAGAAATCCGGCACGAAGGCAATTCCCAGCCCGATGCGGGCCAGATCAATGAGAAGGTCATTGCTGCTGAGTTCGATCTCTGGAACCAGATCCAGCTGGCTTCTCTGGAACATCCGGTGAAGGAATTCGCTGGTTGTGCTTTTCCGGTCCAGCATCATGATCGGATAGTTTAAAAGCTCCTCCAGAGACAGGCATTTGTCCTGCAGGGGAAAGTGGCTGGGACTTGCAATAAATACGTCATGAAATTCATGGATGGGACGGATATTCTGGGTGCTCTGCAGGCCTGAGTTGGGATAGTTGGTTACGATCACGTCCACCTGGCCGTTTTCCAGAATGTGGGCACAGTCGATGGAGGTGGAATTGGTCACTTTGATATGGATCCCCGGATAGGCGCTGTGAAACTTATTAAAGTAGGGAACCAGAAAGTACCGGCAGATGGTATCGCTGGCGGCAATACGCAGCTGGCCTCCGCTTAAGGTGCTGGCATCCATTAACTGTGCTTCCCCTTTTTGAATCAGGTTCATGGCCGGTTCGATATGCTTGAATAAAATTTCTCCCGCCGGGGTCAGAGATACCCGCTTGGTACTGCGGACAAATAATGTCTGGCCCAGTTTTTTCTCCAGGGTTTTTACGGACTGACTGACGGCCGACTGAGAAATGTAAAGGTGCCGGGAGGCATCGGAGAAGCTTAAGGTTTTTGCCACATAATAAAATACTTTATATAATTCATAATTAACATCCATGATTAGTCCTCCTTATAAAACGCGTTCATTTTATCATAAATGGGCCGGTTTGAAAAGAGGAAAGAAGGGAGCGTGTTGTCGATGGACAATTTTGATGAGGTGTACATGGAGGAGCTTGCGTCCATTGAGCCATGTACGGAGGAAGAAACGAAACTTCTGATTGCTCAGATCCGCGAGGGCAATCAGGCGGCCAGAGAACGTCTGATTGAGGGAAACCTGAAAAAAGCGTTGTTTTTCGTTCAGGATTATATCAATCAGGGAGTTCCTCTGCAGGACCTGATTCAGGAGGCCAGTATGGAGCTGATGCTCCTGGCGGACGAGGGGTTTGAGGGCAGCTTTGAAAAGCTTCTGGAAAGCAGGATCCGGGTCCGTATGGAGGAGGTTTTGCGGGAACAGAAGGCGGAGTCCGACATCGAGGAAGAAATGCTTGCCCGGGTCAACGTACTTCAGGAGGTATCAAAGGCCATGGCAGAAGAGCTGGGACGGGAGGCAACTCTGGCAGAGCTGGCAGAACGGATGCGCATGAGCGAGGATGAGATCCGGGAGATCATGAAGGTGACCATGGATGCCTTAAGCATGAGTGAGATCAACCGTTCCCTCCAGTCTTAGGGCCAAAAGCGGCAAAAGAAGAGGACGTGCCGGTGCCGGATGTCCGGCTGATTTTCCTGGAACGGACATTCTTATATAGTAATTAGAAAAAATAATAAATATAATAAGTGATATTAATTTTACTAATCATTATCCTTTGTGATATGATGATTCCAGAACCAGAAGACATTTAACGAAACGCCGCAGCGCGGCGGTAGCTGTTGGATGGAGAGCGGAGTAAAAACTTCGCCGGATGTGATTCAGGAGGAGAAGAACATGAGCGTAAGACGCGTATATGTTGAGAAGAAACCGGAGTATGCCATCAAGGCCAGAGAGCTGAAAAACGAGCTGGAAAATTATCTGGGCATTTCCACTGTGACCGGTGTCCGGGTGCTGATTCGCTATGATATTGAAAATATTTCCGACCGGGTCTATGAGGAGGCTTTGGGAACGATTTTTTCCGAGCCGCCGGTGGACGAGGTTTTCGAGGAAACCTTCCTCTGCGGAGCAGGAGACACGGTATTTTCCGTGGAATTTCTGCCGGGACAGTTTGACCAGAGAGCAGATTCTGCCGAACAGTGTGTGAAGCTGTTAAGCGAAAAGGAGGAGCCGGTGATTCGTACGGCCACCACCTACGTAATTCAGGGTTCCTTAAGCGAAGAACAGGCTGCGGCAGTCAAATCCTTCTGCATCAATCCGGTGGATTCCAGGGAAGCTTCCACAGAGATTCCCAAGACCCTGGCAACTGTTTTTGAAGAACCGGCAGATGTGGAAATTTTAAGCGGTTTTTCTTCCATGGAGGAGTCTGTCCTGGAGGAGCTTTACCGTTCCATGAATCTGGCCATGACCTTTAAGGATTTCCTCCATATTCAGAACTATTTTAAGCAGGAGGAAAAGAGAGACCCGTCCATTACGGAGATTCGGGTTCTGGATACCTACTGGTCCGATCACTGCCGTCATACGACCTTTGCGACCGAGTTAAAGAATGTAACCTTTACAGACGGCGATTACAAAAAGCCCATTGAGGATACGTATCATCAGTATCTTTCCGATCATCAGTCTCTGTATGCAGGAAGAGACGATAAGTTTGTCTGCCTGATGGATCTGGCAGTTCTCGGAATGAAGAAGCTGAGAGCCGAAGGAAAGCTGGAGGATCTGGAAGAGTCAGAGGAAATCAATGCCTGCTCCATCGTGGTTCCGGTGGAAATCGACGGGGAAACTGAGGAATGGCTCATCAACTTCAAGAACGAAACCCATAACCATCCGACGGAGATTGAGCCCTTCGGCGGAGCGGCCACCTGCCTTGGCGGAGCCATCAGAGATCCGCTGTCCGGACGTACCTATGTATATCAGGCCATGCGGATTACGGGAGCGGCAGATCCCACAAAGTCTCTGAAGGAAACATTAAAGGGAAAGCTTCCCCAGAGAAAGCTGGTGACGGAGGCGGCTCATGGCTACAGCTCCTATGGAAACCAGATCGGTCTTGCCACCGGCTATGTAAAAGAAATCTATCATCCCGGCTATGTGGCCAAGCGGATGGAGATCGGAGCCGTTATGGGAGCTGCTCCCAGAAAGAACGTGATTCGTGAATCCTCTGCCCCCGGGGATGTGATTATTCTTCTTGGAGGACGGACCGGACGTGACGGAATCGGCGGCGCTACCGGTTCTTCCAAGGTGCATACGGAGGCTTCCATCGAGGTCTGCGGTGCAGAGGTTCAGAAGGGAAATCCGCCCACGGAGCGTAAAATTCAGAGAATGTTCCGCCGTCCGGAGGTTTCCAGGCTGATTAAAAAATGCAACGACTTTGGTGCAGGCGGTGTCTCTGTTGCCATCGGCGAGCTGGCAGCCGGACTGTTTATCGACCTGGACAAGGTGCCGAAAAAATATGCCGGTCTTGACGGAACGGAAATTGCTATTTCCGAATCCCAGGAGCGGATGGCCGTTGTGGTGGATCCGAAGGATGTGGAGGCGTTCCTTCAGTATGCCGCAGAGGAAAATCTGGAGGCAGTAACGGTGGCAACGGTGACGGAGAGCCCCAGACTGGTGATGAACTGGCGGGGAAAGACCATCGTGGATTTAAGCCGTGCATTCCTTGATACCAACGGCGCCCATCAGGAGGCTGAGGTGACTCTTGAGGTTCCCAGCCGGGAAGGACGGCCCTTTGACAGACAGGATGTACCGGACGTAAGGGAGAAGTGGCTGAAGCTTCTTGGCTCCTTAAACGTATGCTCCCAGAAGGGACTGGTGGAGATGTTTGATGCCTCCATCGGTGCAGGAACGGTCATGATGCCCTACGGCGGTGCCTTCCAGCAGACGGAAATCCAGACCATGGTGGCAAAGCTTCCGGTGTTAAAGGGAAAGACCGATACGGTTACGATGATGAGCTATGGATTTGATCCCTATCTTTCCAGCTGGAGCCCCTACCATGGAGCCATTTATGCGGTACTGACATCCGTTGCGAAGATTGCGGCAGCCGGCGGTGATTTCCGGAAGATCCGGTTCACCTTCCAGGAATATTTCCGCAGAATGAGCGAGGATCCCAAACGCTGGAGCCAGCCTTTTGCAGCTCTTCAATGGTCTTCCCATGTGCTTCACACCATTTGGTGCAGTCGAGGAAAAGCATATAAGTGCCCTGAGGCTTGGTGACCTGAATACCTTTGTATTGCTCCCAAATGTGTTCGCAGGCGAAGTCCACATTATTCGCGAGTACCTGGTTCAACTCATCCACCCACTCGTAGCCCTCCGGCTTGTAGGCACCGATCAGGGCGTGCATGGAAAGTACGTTTATCTCGTTGTAGTGGCACAAGGAGCTCTCCTTATCCACCCGATCTCGGAGCCACTTGCTGTAGATGATGTGGTAAGACCCGATCAGGCCCGCCAGATTGAACGTCTTGGAGGGAGCATAGAGGGCCACTGTGTGCTCCTTGGCGTAGCTGTTGACCATCTGTGTGGGGATGTGCTTCTGACCGGGGCGGATGATATCAGACCAGATCTCGTCCGAGATAACATAGACACCATGCCGCTGGAAGATCTCCATGGCCTTCTCCAGCTCCCAACGCTCCCAGACCCGGCCTGTGGGGTTGTGGGGGGAGCAGAATAGTGCGGTGTGAATGTGGTTGGCCACGATCTTCTTCTCCATGTCCTCGAAGTCCATGCGCCAAATGCCTTGCTCGTCCTGAACCAGTGGAGAGAGGACGATGGAATACCCGGCATTGGTCAGACAGGATGTAAAGCCGCTGTAGGTGGGGGAGTGAACCAGCACGTTGTCACCCCTGGAGCAGAGTACATTGAGTGCGCTGACCACACCACCCAGCACGCCGTTTTCATAGCCGATGTGCTCCTTGGTTAGGCCAGTGACACCGTTGCGCTTCTCGTGCCACTGGACGATGGAATCATAGTATTTGTCGGTGGGAAAGAAGTACCCGAAGGAAGGGTGCTGAGCCCGGGCGATAATCGCCTCTGTGATGGTGGGGACCACAGGGAAGTTCATATCTGCCACCCACATGGGGATTATATCAAAGCCTTCCTTTGGCCTTGCGGGCGCAATGACATGGGCACCCACATTGTCATAGGCCGCTGCATCCTTTCCGCGGCGGTCCAATATGCTGGTGAAATCATACTTCATTTTGTAATCCTCCTTCGTCTTTTTTACGACCGATGCCAGTCAAAATTGCGGCCCAGTATACTACAATCAGGCCAATACAGAAAAAGTTGTAGGGAATAAAATTCAACATGGTAAAGTCATCGCCCACAACACCGGTTCCCATTGCAACCGCCAGTGCGGTCAAGGTGTTGACGCCGTGGGGAACCATCCAGGAGATGCCGCTGGCAAAGCCCGCGATATAGTTGGCGGCGCGGGTTCGGGCAATATGGAAGGGCTTCATGATGTTGCGGACGATGGGGCTGATAAAGGCGATCGTGGACATACCGCTGCCAATGATCGCACAGAAAATACAGGTGAACACCCCGGAAACCGTTTCCGCCATTCTGGGGGTCTTGGCGTGTCTGACCATAAAGGTCTGGAAACTGTCCAGCACGCCCACCTCCTCAGTCAGTGCGAGTACTACGAAGATCAGGGCCATAAAGACTAAAACATCCATCAGGCTGAGGGTACCGGAGGCCAATAGGCCGTCAGCGGCAAAGATGCTCGCCACGTCCGAATAGCCCAGGATCAGCAACAGGATGATGCCCAGCAGATCGCCTACCACAAGGGCTACCAAGAAGTTTGTCTTGCGCAGGATGAGTACGGCCACCAGGATGGGAATGATGATAAAGATAAGGCCCAGGGAGGAGGAACTGTCCACACTTAGGGAGGCCAGATCAACCCCCTTGGTTGTTGCAAGACCAAATACAAAGAACAGGATGAGGGCGGGTATCCCTGCGGCCAGACTGTACCAGACACGGGTGCGCACCGCGGCGATGATATCCACCTCCTGTCCGATGGAGGAGGTGATGGTCACGTCGGAAATGGGGGAGAGGTTATTACCGAACTCGGAGCCGGAACAGATGGCACCCAGGACTAGGCCGGCGGGACAGCCCATCTGCACACCCATTGGGAACAGCATGGGCATCGTGGCCAAGAGGGCGGCCGCCGAGCTGCCCGTCACAGTGGACATTACCGCACACAGTACGAAGGTCACGCAGGGGATAATGGCAGGTGGGATATTGACCAGACTCACAAGATAGACCAGGCCATCCACCAGGTGGGCGGCCGTTAGGATCTGTGACAGGATACCGGCCGCAATGAAAATGGGAAATAGCATGGTGAAGGACGGATTAGCAAAGCCTTTCATAACTGCTTTCGCATAGCGGTTTTTATCCTTAAACACGAGCAGACCAATGACCATGGCCATGAAGCCTGCTCCCCAGAAGTTTCGTAGGGAACTCATTCCGGTAAAGCAGAGGACAACGATTGCTGCGATCATTCCCAGCAGTGGAAGTATCCCGCCGACCTTCCCTCCATAGGTTTCTGCGTACTTTTTTTCAGCTTCCATTTGACATCTCCCTCTCTTGGTGATTTGCTAATTTCTTAATAATTAAGCATCTTTATAATATGACAAATAAGAAATAAGTCAAGAAAATTTTTATATATTTTAGATACTTCTTTATAGTGAATAAATATTTGGCTTTTGTTTTGTGGATTATCCACAACAAAGAAGCCGGGCGGTCATACCCCCGGCTTCTTTTGTGTCTATCCTAAATAATCCCGGCTCCGCCTCACATCATCCTGATATGCCTCGTTCAGTTTCCGCTGTACCATCAGATGGTGTTCCAACTCCTCGGGAGAAAAATTGCTCAACAATTGAAAGGTGGCCTCCTGACAGGACTGGTTGAAAGCTGTGTGCGCCTGGTAGACCTGTTTGCCGCTCTCGGTCAGGTATAGATTATAAATCCGGTTGTTCTCTGCGTTGCGTACCTGCTCCACCCAGCCCTTGGCCCGCAGCTTGCGCACGATCTGGGAGCAGGCGCTGGGAGTCTTTTTCAGAATGGCGGCCAGCTCGGTGACGGTAATCTCCGGGTGCTCACCGATGAGGTCGATGATATGGGCCTCCGACTGATAGAGAATGTGAGCCCCGTAACGGTGGGGAAGGGAGTCGTATTCATACATCAGGTCATAGGCCTCGTCCTGGGCCGCCCAGATTTGCCCGAGCAGGGCCTCCCGCTGCTGTTCCATTGTCCGCGTCCTCTTTTCTGTCAAACTGTTCCTATTATAGCTGGTTTAGGCCGGGGATGCAAGACGGGACGGGCGTTCATTTGCCGTCGTGGCTGACGGCCCGGTTGATGGCGGAGAGGATGCCCTTGAGGGGGGCCAGGTTGATGTTATGGCTCATGCCTACGCCGAACCAGTCCCTGCCGTTCTCGTCCTGGAGGTGGATGTAGGCCACAGCCTGGGAGTCAGAGCCCTGCTTGACGGCGTGCTCCTTGTAGTCGATGAAGGTGAAGCGGTCCATCTTCTGGCCGTGGATGGCGTTGAAGAAGGCGTCAATGGGGCCGTTGCCGGAGCCCTGAACCTGGAACACGGTGTCGGTGTGGCGGATGGTGCCGGCGAAGGTGACGTGGGAGTGGCCCTCCTCGTCGGTAAACTCGGCGAAGGAGTGCTGCACCAGCTGATAGGGCTTTACCGCGTCGATGTAATGGGCCTTGAACAGGTCGTAAATGGCGTCGGGCTTCAGCTCCTTGCCCACCCGGTCGGTCTCCACCTGGACGATGTGGCCGAACTCGGGGTGCATGGCCTTGGGGAGATCGAAGCCGAAGGAGTGCTGCATGACGAAGGCGGAGCCGCCCTTGCCCGACTGGGAGTTGATGCGGATGATGGGCTCGTACTGGCGGCCCACGTCGGCGGGATCGATGGGCAGATAGGGCACCTCCCAGTACTCGGTGCCGCTCTCCTCCATGTAGCGGGTACCCTTATTGATGGCGTCCTGGTGGGAGCCGGAGAAGGCGGTGAACACCAGCTCGCCCACATAGGGCTGCCGCTCGCCGATCTTCATCTTGGTGACCCGCTCGTACACGTCGCGGATTTTATTGATGTCGGAGAAGTCCAGCTTGGGGTCCACGCCCTGGGTGTAGAGGTTGAGGGCCAGGGTCACCATGTCCACGTTGCCGGTGCGCTCGCCGTTGCCGAACAGGGTGGCCTCCACCCGCTCGGCCCCGGCCAGCAGGCCCAGTTCAGCGGTAGCCACGCCCTCGCCCCGGTCGTTGTGGGGGTGCAGGGAGATAATGGCGCGGTCCCGGCCGGGCAGCCTGGAGATAAAGTACTCAATTTCGTCAGCGAAGTAGTTGGGCATACAGTTCTCCACGGTGGTGGGGAGGTTGAGGATCACCTTGCGCTCCGGCGTGGCACCGATGGCCTCGATCACCGCCTGGCAGATCTCTACGGCGGCGTCCATCTCGGTGCCCATGAAGGACTCCGGGGAGTACTCGTACCGCAGATCCATCCCCGCGTCGAGGGCGGGCTGGCTCAGCTCCCGGATGAGCCGGGCGGCGTCCACGGCGATCTTTTTTACGCCCTCCACGTCGGTGTGGAAGACCACCTTCTGCTGGAGGGTGGAGGTGGAGTTGTAGAAGTGGAAGATCACATGCTTGGCCCCGTCAATGGCCTCGAAGGTGCGGCGGATGAGGTGCTCTCTGGCCTGTACCAGCACCTGAATGGTCACGTCGTCGGGGATGTGTCCACCCTCGATCAGGGTGCGGATGAACTCGTACTCCGTCTCGGAGGCGGAGGGGAACCCCACCTCGATCTCCTTGACGCCGATGTCCACCAGGGTGTGAAACAGCTCCAGCTTCTCCCGGACGTTCATGGGGTCAATGAGGGCCTGGTTGCCGTCCCGCAGATCCACCGAGCACCAGACGGGGGGCGCTTTCAGCTCCCTGTCGGGCCAGGCGCGGCGGGCCATCTTGAGGGGGACGAAGGGGATGTACTTCTCGTGTGCGGGCTTCATAACAATTCCTCCTGTTTACTGGGGCCAGGGTACGAAAAAACGCCCCTGACCAAATTCCTGGTCAGGGGCGTAAAATTTACGCGGTACCACCCTGCTTCCGCCCATTGTCACCAAGGGGCGCTCATGGCCTCCAACAAGGCCGCGGCCGGTAACGTGGCCGTGACGGCCCGCCCTACTGCCTGGGGTTCGGACGGGCGGCTCCGGGCTCAGTATCCGCGCGCTTCCCCGCGCCGGTTCGCACCGACCACCGGTTCTCTGAGCGGGACGGGACGCGCCTTCTTCCCATCATTGCCTGTTTGGGATGTAATTGCACTTATTTTAGCCGGGGAAAGGGAATTTGTCAAGAGGCAGTTTCCGTGCCGGGGAGGGAGGGCTCCAGCGCGATGGAGCGGCAGCTTCCGTCCTGCCAGGAGCCCCAGGGGTAGCAGTCCGGGGGGTGGTTGCCGTACAGGCTGGAGGTGTAGCCCCCCAGGTATTCCAGGCCGTCGGCGGTGTAGACTGCCAGGAAATATTCCGATTTCGTGCTCGGACAAGGGCCAGTGATGGCCAGCCGGGTTCCGTCATAGCACAGGCTGAGCCTGGAGGAAGGGGTGCTCAGGGGGCAGCCCAGGGAGGACTGGAGGGAGGTGTCCGCCGTAAAGTCCACCACCCATGCGCCGCTCCGACGGTTGAGCACGGCCAGAAAGTCGCCCGCGGACAGGAGGCAGAAAGAGCCGTCAGACTGTGGGAACACCTGTGGGTGGGGCGCGCCCTCCGCCGCGGGAAAGAGCTCCTGGGTGGCAACAGGGGTGAGTGTGTCTACGTCCAGCAGGGTGAGAAGAAACGCGCCCTTCTCCTCGGTGAGAAGAAAGAGGGTACCGTCCCCATCCGACCAGAAGGCCATGGCCCGGCCTCCGTTGGGGATGGAGTAGACGGTCTCCAGGTCGCCGCCGGGGGAGAGGCGGTAGATCCCCCAGCCGCCGGGAATTCCGCTGCCGTCCAGAGCCTTGGCCATGGAGCCGCCGGCGCAGAGGGCAAACAGGACGCCTTCCCCGGTGCTCACGCAGTCCGCCTGAAGGGTGAGCAGGCTGCTGTCCAATGTGAGAAAGCAGGCGCTCAGCAACTGGCCGGAGGCGTCCGGGGTCATGCTGATCTCCATGGCAAGCCCTTCGGGCACCGGAATGGGAAAATAGGCGCGAAAACGGCGGGTCAGCTCCTCCGCGTTGATGGAGGTATCGTACTGGGAAGTTCCAAACTCACGGTCAGCCGCCCAGGCTGTGTACACGAGACGATCCACAGAGAGGGGGAAATCGGTCAGATAATCGGCCAGTTGGATCTCACGTTTAATACTGATGAGACCATTGTGTTCGGTATAGGTCTCGTCTCCGGGCAGGGGAGAGGTCTGGGCGGAGAGCTCCGCCCACAGCGCCCGCAGCCCGGCGGAGGGACTGTCCGGCGCAATATCCAGGAAATTCAGGCCGGGAGAGAGCTCCAGCACATCCTCGTCCAGCTCAATGATCCAGCTCTGCTTCTGGCCGGAGTAGGAAAAGCGGGTTTCGGCCTCCTCCGGCGCGGCGGCGGGAAAGGTGCTGTGCCAGAACAGGTGATAGCCGCAGGTGGACACCCAGGTGAGCTCCACACCGTCGGCGGCCGTGGGATCTCCGGCCAGTGGCTCCGTCCGGTAGGATACCGTCTCCCGGCGGCCCTGCACGGCGGCGCAGGCCCCCGCCAGCAGGCCGGCGGACAGAGCGACCAGGAGGAGAAAGAGCAGCAGAGATTTCCGCATGGCTATTCCTCCCCTCTGCCGTCCATCCGCTCCAGCGCCTGGAGCACCCGGCCGGGCTCATAGCCGCAGGCCGACCGGACATAGTCCATCAGGCTCTGGCTCCGCTCCTCCAGCGCGGCGGTGGTCACGTCCCCGGCAATCCGCCCCGACCGGAGGAGCACCGCCCGGCTGATGAAGTGCTGCACCTCCTCCAGCAGATGGGTGGACAGGAGGATGGTCTCGGTGGGCTCCAGGATGCCCAGCAGCACCTTGTAGAAATCCTCGCGGTTGAACACGTCGTTGCCGGCAAAGGGCTCGTCCATAAGAATGTAGTCCGCCCCCTGGCACAGGGCCAGAATCACCTCAAACTGGTTCTTCTGTCCGGTGGAGAAGCCGCGCAGGGCCCGCTTTTCCGGCAGGCGGAAGAAGTCCATCAGCATCTGGAAGCGGCCGGCCCGGAAGGCGGGGAAGTGTTCGGCGCAGAAGTCCCGGTGCCCGGCGGCAGTGAGGCCGGGGAAGAAGGAATGCTCACAGGTGGCGAAGGAGAGGCGGGCGATGTTTTTGGGGGTGATGGGCTGCCCGTCCAGAGTAACCGACCCGAACCCGTACCGGAGCAGGCCCAGAATGCACTTGAGCAGGGTGGTCTTGCCCGCGCCGTTGGGGCCGAAGATACCCACGATCTCCCCGGGCCCCACAGACAGGCTCACATCCTCCAGGGCCTGCTGACAGCCCCGGTACTTTTTGGATACATGGCTCACTTCAAGCATGGTTGCCTCCAATCCAGCCCAGCGGCAGGCCTCCCCAGGGCTCCGGGGGCAGGTGGCCCGCAGGTGTCAGGTGGTAATAGCACAGTGCGCACAGCAGGATGACGGCGGCCGTCAGTGCCGCGCCCAGCAGCAGGGCCAGGGCGGGGGCGGACAGGCAGCGCCGCCACAGCTCTCCGAACTGGGGGAGCAGCCGCATCCGGTAGATGCTCCGGCCGCCCTGGTAGTGGCAGAGAAAATGGTAGACGGCCACCCCGGCCAGGGAGAGGGCCAGCGCCAGAAAACAGAGCAGCAGCCCATAGAGCAGGTGGGGGAAGGGGGGCATCAGGGTGCCGGGCAGGAGCACCCGCACCATCGCGCCGTCCGGCCCCACGGTGCCGTTGTAGCCGTAGAGGGCCCGGCGGGCCGGGAGGTACTGGCACAGGAAGAGCACCAGTCCGGCGCCGGCGGACAGGAGAAGGCCCGTCCAAAGCAGAAACCGCTCCTGCTTCCAGGGGATGCCGAGGGGAAACCAGGACTCATTCTTCATAGGGATCCCTCCTCAAAATCTGGCAGAGGGAGGCGGCCAGGGCGCACAGGCTGACAAAGAGCAGGACGGGCCCCAGGACAGAGGGCAGACCGTCCGCGGAGTAGAAAATGCCGTCGTAGAGATAGGGGCGGAGGAACTCCGCCGGCCCGCCGAATTCAAAGGAGCCCATGGGCAGGGGAAAGCAGAGGGCGGAGAGCGCCGCCAGGGGCAGAATGGCGAAGGCCCGGCGGCCCATGCGCCGCTGGAAGGAGAAGCTGGCCGCCGCCGTCCCCAGGGCGGCGCACATGGACAGGTTGCGCACCCAGAGGAGACAGTCGTCCAGGGGCAGCAGGCTGTGGAGATAGGGGTCGCGGTAGCAGGCCAGGAACAGAGCCTGGGGGCCGGAGAACTCCGGTGCCAGACGGGGGAGGGCGGCGGCGCAGAGAGCCAGCAGGGTGCCCAGGTGGGCCGCCCAGAAGAACAACAGGCAGAAAAAGCCGTAGCCGGCCCACAGCAGGGTGAGGGCCCTGTGCCCCACTGACAGTCGCCGCAGGGTATAGCTCACCCGGGAGGAACCCTCCCACCCCAGAAAGGCCAGCACGGCGCACACCAGCACCAGCCCGATACGGAAGCACCAGGACAGGGGATATTGCATCAGCAGGCCCTCCAGGCCCATGGGGTTGGAGTATTCGTAGTAAGCGGTGCGGACGGTGTCCTGCCAGCCGGACAGGGCAGCCAGGAAGAGCCCCGCCTCCGTCAGACAGGAGGCCAGAGTAATCCCCGCAGCTTTCCAGAGGGTGCTCCGCGCGGCCAGCATGAGCAGGGATGCGATACGCTTCATGGCTTCTCCTCCTCCAGTTCCGGGCTGTCCCACAGCCGGTCGATGAGCGCCTCCGCCTCTGGTCGGGTGAGGCCCATCTGCCGCAGGGAGCGGACCAGGGCGGCGGCCTCCCGCTCCATCAGGCGGGTGCGGACGGCGGCCACAGCCGCCTCGTCCAGGGTAAATTCGCTCTTGGCCCCCGAGCGGGAGGTGATGAGCCCCGCCTCCTCCAGCATACGGCAGGCCTTCTGCACGGTGTTGGGGTTGACCCCCAGTTGGGCGGAGAGCACCCGTCGGGAGGGAAGCCCGTCTCCGTCCCGGATGGTTCCGGCCGCGATGCCCTGCTCTAGATAGCGGATGATCTGCTGGTAGATGGGGCTTCCGTCCTCCAGGCGGAAGCCGGAGAAGGAAAGCATGGCCGGACACCCCCCTTTTTGTATACTGTATTATAGAACTAATACAGTTTATAACTGTATTATACAAGTAATACGGATGTAAGTCAAGATGGAACTGCGTCTTCTGCCGGGGCTTCCGCTGTGGCAGACGAAAAAGCAATACCGCGGGCGGAATACGCCGGGCCGCGGTGCCCACTCTGTTTTCTGTCGTGGCTGGTGTGGACGACATCCTCTTGGATGAGGGCACCGGCTGTGGCCAAAAGAGAGCGCCTCCGCCCGATGGGCGGAG
>ERZ780150.1511-NODE-1511-length-14902-cov-31.532094_pt1 | contig 14902 bp, 9 predicted proteins | sample MGYA00511019_ERZ780150 | MGnify/ENA primary metagenome ERZ780150 (study PRJEB29588, sample SAMEA2151633) | human gut metagenome | biome: human gut; feature: human-associated habitat; material: faeces | place: Denmark | collected 2008/2010 ...
ATAGTAGGATTTTTTTTACCATAAGCGTTAATCTATTAGTTAATTTTTTAAAATAAAAAGTTCACAAGCAAAGATAAACGTTTGGCGATTCATATACAAATAAATTTTTAAAATAATTTACTACTATTACACATATTCTGTGGATTAATGTTGCTCACTTACAGTTTTTTCGACAAAGCATCGGGCGGGTTACAGATTGTAACCGCCTGTTTTCGGACTTTTCGGTGATTTCCGGTGATTTTCCCTCCGGGAAGGGGCGCAAGGGGCGGATGACGGCGCTCAGATGAGCTTTGTCCCCGTTTCGGGCGCATCCGAAGGGATCAAATTGCGGTAAAGCGAGTTGATTCGTTTCGACAAACGTTCCATTTCGCCGTCGAGCTGCGAGTGCGTGATGGTGGCATAAATCTGCGTGGTGCGTATGTTTCTATGTCCCAGCAGCTTGCTGATCGTCTCAATAGCTACGCCCTGCGACAGGGTGATCGTCGTGGCGAAAGTATGGCGGGCCGAATGGAATGTAATCTGCTTCATAATGCCTATTTCGGACATGATTTTGTCGAGACAGGCATTGCACCAGCCGTTGCTCGGAAGGGCGAAAATCCGCTTGTTGCGGGTCATCGGCCTATGTTTGAGCAGGATGTTGTAAGGCACTTCGAACAGCCGGACATTCACCTCGGAACCCGTCTTGCGGCGTGTCGTACTGATCCATAACTGTTTATTCACCTGCTGGATGTTTTCCAGCGTAAGGTCCTTTATATCAATATAAGACAAGCCCGTGAAGCAGCTGAACAGAAATGCGTCCCGGATAAGTTGTAAGGTGGGAGTGTCGCCCTCGTACTGCATCAGTTTGTTTATCTCGCTCATGGATAAGTAATTGCGTGTTACGAATTCGCTCTGTAATTTGTAATTTGCAAACAGATCCTTGTTCATGTATCCCTTGCTGCGTGCCAGCATCAGGATATGTTTGAGCGCGATCATGTAGATCCACGTCGTATTTTTCTTATGGGCGCACTCCTGCGCGATGTAGGAATGAAAGCCCGTGAGGAATTCGCGGTTGAGTTCCTTGAACATTAAATCCTTCCGGTTGTATTTGTCCCAGACGAAGTCCGCCAGATGCCGGCATACACACCTATATTTATAATATGTGGTCTTGCTGCGGCTGACGCCGACCATGCGTCTGAATTCGTCGTTGTGCTGCTTGAAGAAGGCGACCACGGTCTCCTGCTTGTGATTGCCGCCGAAATACATCTCCTTGACCATCACCGGAGTAACGAAGGCCTGCTCGTAAAAGAGCGTGTTGTAGCATCTTTCGATGTGGAACCGGATATTGGCCAGCTGTTCGTTGATGCGGACGGCCATGCTGCTTCGCCCCGCGACCCGTCCCTGCGCAGTGTCCCAACTGAGGGGAGTGACCGAGAGACGTGTGGAAAATTGCGTCCGCTGTCCGTTGATCGTGATACGTCCCATGACAGGGACGTATCCGTTCCGCAGAGGCGCATTCTTCTTGATGTAGAATAGAACCTTAAACGTGTTTCTCATTGTTTTTAACAACCTTTTTTCATTAACCTATACAATACACAAACCGCTTTAAAGGTAATGATTAAGTAACAACCATATGACGCAGGATTGCGCCTAAACAGCTTATTTTCCCCGTGTTGCCATATTCCGACCGGTTACGGCGTAGTAACGTAACTTGGGGCGCAAAAATATTTCTTTTTGCGGTAGTTTATTGATTTACAGCTGGTTGCGTTTGTTTCGGTCGGATTGGGCTGATTTGGGGATGGTTTGCTGATTATCAAGTGTTTATGGTGTTAGGACTGTGTCTGTTGACTTTTTATTTTAAAATCAATTAAAATTAACGCTTATGGTAAGAAAAATTGTACTATCGTTAATTGCCGTATTCGTGTTCTTGGCATACGCCACGGCCCAGAATAGGCAGATCTCCGGTACAGTTTCCGATGCAAACGGACATCCGGTTGCAGGCGCGACCGTCATTGTGGATGGGACCTCTCTGGGGACCACGACCAACACGGCCGGCGAGTATACGCTTTCGGCTCCGGCGAACGGCACGCTCGTGGTGACGTTTGTCGGTTTTGAGCCGCAGCAGTTGCCTATCGCCGGAAAAACCCGGATCAACGTCACGATGAAGGAGGATGCGCAAGCGATCGACGACGTGATCGTCGTGGCTTTCGGTACGGCTAAGAAAGAGGCTTTCACCGGTTCGGCCGCCGTCATAAAGTCGGATGAGATTGCCAAGGTGCAGACTTCCAACGTGGCGACGGCGCTGATCGGCCGCGTGGCGGGTGTGCAGACCTCCAGCACGTCGGGAGACCTCGGTACGACCCCCTCGATTCGTGTCCGCGGCTTCGGTTCGATCAACGCCGGCAAGGAGCCGCTCTGGATTGTGGACGGCATGCCCTATGAAGGCGACCTGAACAACCTGAACACGAACGACATCGAGTCGATGACCGTACTCAAGGACGCCGCTTCGAACGCTCTGTACGGCGCCCGCGGCGCCAACGGCGTGATTATGGTCACCACTAAAAAGGCGAAGTCGGGCGACGCCGTCGTGACGATCGACGCCAAGTGGGGCGTAAACTCGAAAGCGCTGGAGGAGTACGACGTGATCACCTCGCCCGCGCAGTATTACGAGACGCATTTCAAGGCGCTCTACGGCTATTATGCGCAGACCAATCCGGCGGCGAAAGCCTATGCGCTGGCCAGCAGCGGCCTGACTTCCAACGGCACGGGCGGTCTGGGATACAACGTCTATACGGTTCCCGAAGGGCAGGCGCTGATCGGCACCAACGGCAAGCTGAATCCGAACGCGACGCTGGGCCGCAAGATCATCTACAACGGACAGGAGTATTGGCTGACGCCCGACGACTGGATCGACGAGGCTTACCAGTCGGCGTTCCGTCAGGAATACAACGTGAACATCTCCGGTGCGACGGAGCGCAGCTCGTTCTACGCTTCGCTCGGTTATCTGGACAATACGGGTATTATCAAAAGCTCGGCGCTGGAGCGCTACACCGCACGTCTGAAGGCCGATTATCAGGCCAAGAAGTGGCTGAAGGTCGGCGGCAACATGTCGTATGCGCACTTCAGCAGCAGCAACGGCAACTCGAACGAAGGATCGGATTCCTCGACGGCCAATATCTTCGCATTCTCGTCGCAGATGCCCCCGATCTATCCGGTATATATCCGCGACGGTTCGGGCCGCATCATGGTAGACGACAACGGCTATCAGATGTACGACTACGGCGACAAGGGCAATGCGGGTCTGACCCGTCCGCTGCTGCCCGGCGCCAACGGACTGCAGACCAGCTGGCTCAACAAGAAGAAAGCCGAGGGCAACGCCTTTTCGGGCAGCGGCTTCGTGGACATCTCGCTTTACAAGGGGCTGAAGCTGACGGTAAACGGCAGCACCAACATCGACGAAACCCGCACGACTTATCTCAACAACCAGTATTACGGTCAGTTCGCCGAGGCGGGCGGTACTATTTCGAAGTACCACACCCGCGACATCGCCTACAACCTTCAGCAGATTCTGAACTACAACGAGACCTTCGGCAAGCACAACGTGGGGCTGATGGTCGGTCACGAGTACTATCAGAAAAAATATTACTACCTGAGCGGCACCAAGTCGAAACTCTTCTCCTATGACAACGAGGAGCTTGGCGGAGCCGTCGTCGACGGCGCGGGCGCCCACTCCTACATCGACGACTACAACTCGGAGGGTTACTTCATGCGCGCCCAGTACGACTATGCGGGCCGCTACTTCGTGAGCGGTTCGTACCGCCGCGACGCATCGTCGCGCTTCCATCCCGACCACCGCTGGGGCAACTTCTGGTCGGTGGGCGCCGCGTGGCTCCTCAATCAGGAGAACTGGTTCGACGCGCCGTGGGTGAATCTGCTGAAGCTCAAGGCTTCCTACGGTTCGCAGGGCAACGATAACATCGGCAATAGCACCATCGGCTACTACCTCTACACCGACACCTATTCGATCGAGAACAACAACGGCGAAATCGCCGTGCTCTTCGGGCAGAAAGGCAATCCCAACATTACGTGGGAGACCAACACCAACCTGAACATCGGTACGGAGTTCGGTTTCTGGAACAACCGCCTGAGTGGAAGCGTCGATTTCTTCAACCGCAAGACTTCGGACATGCTCTTCGCATTCTCGGTTCCTTCGTCGCTGGGTTACTCGTCCTATTACGCCAACGTGGGCGACATGGTCAACCGCGGCGTCGAGGTGGAGCTGAACGCCGACCTGATCCGCACGAAAAACGTGTTGTGGAGCTTCAACCTGAACCTGACCCATGTGAAGAATGAGGTCACCTATCTGGCTCCCGAACACAAATCCACGACCGTGGAGGGCTACAAAGGCTATATCGACGGCAGTTATTTCGTCGGCGAAGGGCTGCCGCTCTACACCTATTACCTGCGTTCGTACGCCGGCGTCGATCCCGAAACGGGCGCTTCGCTCTGGTACAAGGACGTGAAGGGCGACGACGGCAAGATCACCCGGACCAAGACTTCGGACTACACCTCCGCGACCCGCTACCTGCACGACAGCGCGATTCCTTCGGTATACGGCGGCTTCTCGACCTCGGTTTCGGCCTACGGCGTCGATTTCTCGATCTCGTTCAACTACCAGATCGGCGGCAAGGTCTACGATTCGGGTTACGCCAGCTTCATGTCGTCGCCCTACGGAACCACCGTCGGCACCAACTACCACAAGGACATCCTCAAGGCGTGGACGCCCGAAAACAAAGGCTCGGACATTCCCCGTCTGCAATACGGCGATCAGTATACGACCAGCGTCTCCGACCGTTTCCTGACCGACGCGAGCTACCTGAACATCTCGAACATCAACGTCGGCTATACGCTGCCGTCGAAGATCACCCAGAAATTCGGCGTACAGAAACTGCGCGTCTATCTGGCCTGCGACAACGTGGTCTACTGGTCGAAGCGTCAGGGACTCGACCCGCGTTATTCGTTCACGGGAGCGACCAACTTCTCCAACTACTCGCCGATCCGCACTATTTCGGGCGGTGTAACCGTACAGTTCTAATCTAACGGATAAAACAGGGATTGAAATGAAAAACATATTGAAAACAACGACACTCGCCCTTGTCTGCTCCATGGCGCTCACGGGCTGTATCAAAGAGACCTTCCCCACCGACAGCGCGACTTCCGGACAGGTCAGCGATTCGCCGACTGCGGTGGAGGCCATCGTCAATGCCATCCCCGTCAACATGACTTACCCCTATTCGGTGTACGGCAGGACGAACAACTACGGCTTCGACTTCGGCTATCCGGGCATGATGTGCGCTACGGACGCCGCCACGGGCGACGTGATATGCTCCTCCGGCGACGAAGGTTCGGGATATGACTGGTTCACCTACTGGCAGTCGGGCATTCTGATCGGTCCGACGCAGACCGTATGCCGCTTCCCGTGGAACTGCTACTATACGTTCATCAAATCGAGCAACGACGTGGTCGGCCTGCTGGCAGGCGTGGAACTTTCCGACGCGCAGAAAAGCTATCTGGGCTTCGCCAAAGCTTATCGCGCCCAGCTCTATCTGGATCTGGCCCGGCTGTACGATCCGCTCGACAACAAGTACACCGACGTTTCGGGCGTCAAGGGGCTGACCGTCCCGATCGTGGACGAGAACACCACCGAGGATATGGCCCGCAACAATCCGCGCGTGACGCGCGAGGCGATGTTCGAATTCATCCTCAGGGACCTCGACGACGCCGAGGCGCTGCTGGCCAACTACACCTCTTCGTCGAAGACCAATCCGAGTCTGGCCGTGATCTACGGCATCAAGGCGCGTGCTTACCTCTGGCTGGGCGGCTTCGATTCGTCGAAGTATGCCGATGCCGCGACGTATGCCCGCAAGGCCATCGACGCCTCGAAATGCACGATCATGACCGAAACGGAGTGGCTGAACCCCAAAACGGGCTTCAACAAAGCCAACAATTCGTGGATGTGGTACCTCCCGCAGTCTACCGAAGGCATCGCCAACCTCGTGAATTTCGCGGCATGGCGTTCGAGCGAGGCTACGTGGGGGTATGGCGGCAAATACGTTTTCGAAGGCGTTACCAGCAATTTCTACAACGAAATATCCGACACCGACTGGCGCAAGCGCGCGTTCGTGGGGCCTGACGCCAAATATGCCGACTACAGCGACATTACCAACCTGACGGCGGCGCAGTTCGCCAACCTCCCGGCCTATGCGAACCTGAAATTCCATCCCGCCGAAGGCGAGACGGCGACCTATTCCGTCGGCAACGTTACCGATATTCCGATGATGCGCGTCGAGGAGATGTACCTGATCGAAGCCGAGGCTACGGCGCACGCCGACGCCTCCGCAGGTCTCCAGCTGCTCAAAACCTTCATGGCCAAGCGCGACCCGGAATTCAGCACCTCGGCCGTGTCGTCTGCCGACGTCGTGGAGGAGATTATCTGGAACAAGCGTATCGAACTATGGGGCGAAGGCGTCGTATTCTACGACTTCAAGCGTCTGAATTACAGCCTGAAAACCGGCTACGTCGGCACGAACGTACCTTCGGACTGCCGCTTCTCGACCGACGGCCGCGCACCGTGGTGGAACTTCTGTATTCCCGAAACGGAGACCCAGCAGAACACCGCGCTCGAATCGCAGAACAACCCCAATCCCGTGGGAATCATCGATCCGTGGGTGCAGTAACGTAAGTTTTCATGGATGATTTAAAACCGAAAAACATATGAAAGCAATCAAATATTTCTTATACGCGCTTATTGCGACTTTCGTGTTCGCAGGGTGTTCCGACGATCCGACCTACACCCGCGGCGAATCCGAGGCCGACGGCTGCTACGGGGTTTACTTCCCCTCGCAGGACAACGCCGCGGACCTCGAACTCGATCCGGCCGATCCGACGGTACTGACCTTCACAGCCATGCGTACCAACGACGCCGACGCCATCACGGTTCCCGTGACCGTTACGGGCAGCGAGGACGCGATCTTCTCCGCTTCGGAAATCTCGTTCGACGACGGGGCGACGGAAACGACCTTTCAGGTCTCTTTTCCCGACGCCGAAATCGGTACGACCTATTCCTGCAACATCCAGATCGAAGACAAGAAATACGCCTTCATCTACGGTGAAAAGGCTTCGGGCGTAAGCTTCTCCGTCACCCGCGTGAAATGGAACCTCGTGACCGGTCCGAAAGGCGAGACCAAGGGCAAATGGCGCGACGACATTCTCAGTTCCGCCTACGGAATTCCCAACCGTTACGGCGAAGGCGAGGTGGAGATCTACGAACGCGACGACAACCCCGGCTACTACCGCATCAGCAACGTCTACTCGGCGGAGTATCTGGCTTCGCTGCTGAACATGTCTCCGTCCCAAGTGTCGGGCAACCGTTCGGACGTCATTACCTATATCGACGCGACGAATCCGGATAAGGTCTGGCTGCCCGAACAGTCTACGGGCGTGTTCCTCAACAGCAGCGACGGTATCGTCAGCTTTGCCTCGCAGGTGCCGGAAAACGGATTCAACGGCAGCGGGTACGGCACCAACGTGAACGGAGTCATCACATTCCCGGCCAAAAGCGTACTGTTGATGTTCGGCGACGACGGCTGGTATGTCGGCAACGCCGGCGGCATGCAGCGTCTGATGCTGCCGGGAGCCGAGGAGTACGACTACTCGCTCGCCCTGACCGACAGCGAACCGGCCGACGGCAAGGTCGAGATCGCAGCCAAACTGGGCGCCGACGTCGCCAAGGTGAAATACGCCTTCTTCGAAGGAGTCTTCGGCGACGCCATCGCCAAGGCGAATTCGGCGGGCATCGACGCGGGAACGGTCGAATCGAAGGAGATCACGGCGGACGGAACCATCGTGGCCCAATTCGAAGAGACCGGCAAATACACCGTCGTTGCCAACATTTACGATGAGGCGGGCGAGCTTCAGGGCTACGAATTCCTGTCATTCGGCTACGTCAAGGCCGGCGACGACAAACCCGTCGTGCTGAGCGTCCGTACGGAGCTTACGTGGGAGTTCGAAGCGCAGGGACACACTCCCGAAAACTCTATCCGCTCCATTATATTCGGTGAAAATATCGAATCGGGCTACATGGGACTCTTCAAGAGTGCCGACCTGACCGGTAAAAGCAGCGAGGACCTGATTGAAATAGCCAAAACGTCCGGCAAGGCAATTACGGCTGAAGAAATTGACAAGATCAACGACACGGGTCTCTCGCTGCTTCATAAAGGCTTGAACGCCGGTACGGATTACGTGCTGCTGGTGTGGGCTTACAACGGCTATTACGGCAAACTGTACAGCGTGCAACAGACTACGGCAGGCAAACCGGATCCGCTGCAGATACACTATACGTACGACGATGTCGAAAACGGCCTGACCAAGGCGGGCTACTGCGGAACGTGGGATTATTATGCGGTCGATGCCTATGACAAGACCGGCAACACCTCCCGTCAGTACTTCGGACAGGTAGTCGTCGAAGACGGAGGAACGACTTCCGGATATGCGGATTTCGACAACGTATTCAGCGACTATGTGAAGGTGTCCGGACTTACGGGCGCTCCTCAGGCGTTCAATGCCGGCGAATCGCAGTATATGGCATGGAGCGGCGGCCTTCTCTACGTACTCGCTCCGCAGCTGATCGGCAACGTGACGCTTCAGGGAACGGATTACTTCGTGAACGTGGCTTACACGGCCGAGGGTGACGACGGAGTTTACAGCGGACGCGGCCTGCTTCTGGGCGCGCCGGTGGCCGACGGACTGGTGGCTTTCGTGCCCAATCCCCAGCTTCAGGCGGTGGCTACCTATCTGCGCGCTCAGGCCTGGGTTCTGGATCAGCGGGGAACGGTGGTTGCGGAAACATCTCCGGCCGCTCATCTGGATACAGTCATCGAAGGATTTGATCCAACGGCCGCCGGAAACCGGGTCTACATGATCGGAAACTTCTTCGGAACCTTCGACTCAGACACCCTTTCCGTTCTGGCTCCCATTACCGGAAATTTCAACACTTATGGATATGTGGTCATCCATCGGTCCATGAGCCAGGTTCTGACAGATCACACGGAAATTTTAAATATCGTCTACCTTACGGCTGCGATTATTTTCTTTCTGTCCCTGATCATTCTTCTCGTCTTTACCAAAACCGTTTATCTGCCTTTAAAGAAGATAACGGCCGGGGCCACCGAATATGCGCAGGGAAATCTGGAATACACCATTAAAGTGGATACCTCCGATGAAATGGGGTATCTGGCAGATACTCTGAATTATATGTCCAGCGAGCTGAACAAAATGGAAGAATACCAGAAATCCTTCATCGCCAATGTCTCCCACGATTTCCGCTCTCCCCTGACTTCCATTAAAGGCTATCTGGAAGCCATCCTGGACGGTACCGTCCCGCCTCAGCTGCAGGAAAAATACCTGAATATCGTTATTTCCGAGACAGAGCGGCTGAATAAACTGACAGAGGGAATGCTGACCCTCAATTCTCTGGACAGCAAAGGATTCCTTTCCCGCAGCAATTTTGACATCAACCGGGTCATCAAGGATACGGCCGCTTCCTTTGAGGGAACCTGCAATGCAAGGAATATTGTCCTGGATTTAACCTTCTCCAACGATGTACAGATGGTTTATGCCGATCTGGGAAAAATCCAGCAGGTGCTTTATAATTTAATTGACAACGCCATTAAATTCAGTCACGAAAACTCCGTCATCTATATTCAGACCGTACTGCGGTATGAAAAAGTATTCGTTTCCGTCAAAGATACGGGAATCGGAATCCCAAGAGAAAACATCAAAAAGATCTGGGACCGGTTCTATAAATCCGACACATCCCGTGGAAAGGACAAAAAAGGCACAGGTCTGGGACTTGCCATTGTAAAGGAAATCATCCAGGCCCATGGAGAAAACATTGATGTGGTCAGCACCGCCGGCGTAGGAACGGAGTTTATTTTCACTCTGCCAAAGGCGGCAAATCTATAATCATGATTTAAGAAGGAGTGTTCCCATGACAAAACTTGAACAATTTATGAGCCTTCTGACAGGCAGCTTTGATAATTCCAAACAATATGAGCAAATGCAAAAAGAGCAGAAGGAATTCCCCTTTGCCCGTCATATCAATCATGTCTGCAACGGCAAAATTCTTCATCTTCCCGAACATTTTCAGGGAATTTTTATGGTGGAGGAAAGTTATTATACCACCGGCGGCCACACCCATGGCTCTCACCACCTGTTTCTTTTTACGGAAGAAAAAGACGGGATTCTTCTGACTTCCTATGAAATCCCGGACGGATATGATAAGAATACCTTCACCTATGAAAACCTGGCTCCTGTGGAGTTTTCCAGTCTGAAACCATCGGCCAAATTTACGCCTGCTCTGTATACAGAGACCGATGGAATATGGGAAGGCGGCAGTATCAGCATGTTTACTCCGGTCTTAAAATTCACCCTGCACGAACGGTTTTCAGAAGCATGCCTGGAAGTAACCGAGACCATGGAAATGAACGGAAAGCGGACCTTCGGCTTTGATGAACCCATCCGTTATGTCCGCTGTATGTAATGAAAGGATTTCAACATGAAAAATCAATGGATTCAGCTGGTTCCTCCAAGGCGTTCCCTGGCGCGGGACCTGACAGAATTTTACAGAAGGAACCGGGAATTTTTCCGGAAATACGAGCCGCTTCGCAGTCCCGAATTTTACTCTCTTAGGGTTCAGCAGGAATTGCTTGGGGATGAAATTGCGGCACAGAAGACCGGAAGCTCCTGCTGTTTCTATATCCAGGAAGCCGGCGCACAGTCCGGCATCATCGGTACCATCAGTCTGACCGGAATTATCCGCGGCGCCTTCTGCTCTGCTTTCCTGGGCTACAAAATGGATCAGGAATACATCAATAAAGGCTATATGACCATGGCCGTCGGCATGGTGACAGAATATGCCTTCCAGAATCTTGGCCTCCACCGGATCGAAGCCAATGTGATGCCCTGGAACGAAGCGTCTCTCAGGGTTCTGGAAAAAAACGGGTACGTAAAGGAAGGACTGGCGAAAAACTATCTGAAAATCAACGGAAAATGGGAGGACCATATCCATATGGTGAAGTTATCCGGAGAGGAGAGCGGTTCCAATGGCAGTGCCGTCTGAGCCGTATTCGTCCGCAGAAGCCTCGCCCGTGGAGCTTTTATCCGCAGAAGCTTCGTCCGGAAATGCTTCTCCCACAGAGGCTTCATCCGGAAAATCCCCGTCCATAAAAAAGAAAATTCTTCAGGAAGCCATTCAGACATACAAAGCGCAGCCGGAATATCTCTGGGCCTCTCACCCGGAGTACGCCGTGCTGCGCCATAAAGAAAATCAGAAGTGGTTTGCTGTTTTTATGAATGTTTCCAGAGCAAGGCTTGGACTGACCGGAGGCGGGAACGCAGAGATTCTGAACGTAAAATGCGATCCGGACATGATTCCGTCCCTGCTTTCCGCAAAAGGCATCCTGCCGGCCTATCATATGAACAAACGGCACTGGATTTCCATTCTTCTGGACGGCTCAACCGGCACCGAACAGGTTCTGCAGCTGTTATCCATCAGCTATGAGCGGACTGCCGGAAAACCTGCCGAAAACCGTCGCCGTGTCTCTTTCTAAATTTCCTTCATTCTGGTTACAGCCGCATGAAGAATAAAGGGAACAAACAAGGTGATAAACGCCGCATAACCCAGATATGCATATCCTCTGCTCACCACAGCCATCAGACCGAACTGAGCAATTCCAAAGGCCAGGAACGTAAACAGCAGCGTAAAAACTGCGTTGCGCGCCAGATGGCCTTTTTCTTTTTCCTCTTTTGAGGTTTTACGTCTTTCCACCGCGTTTACGCATCTGGTGACGATTCCGGAAATCATATTGACGGCTGTGGAAATAGCGCCAAGGATGATCAGCGCCGAAATCACCGGCGTCAGAATTTTCGCGCCGACACCGTTCTGTACCAGAACCAGCATAGGAATGGATGCTGTAGCCAGCTCCGCCACATAGGCCACGGCCAGAAGGCCAATGATGGAAAGCTCCATGGCCACAAAATTGCAGACAAACATCCAGACCGCGGCCCGGTTAATCTGCTTTACGTCTGTTACCTCCTCCATCTGCTGATACATCACCGATACAGAAGCAAGCTGGAAGAAGAAATAAAGAACCGCAGACCATAAGGCAGAGCCAAAGGCGCCGGATTCACTGGAAAGCACCGACATTTCTCCTCCCGCCATCCGGCTCACCGAAACCGTAATATCGCTCCACTGGGCGATAATATTGGGAACAAGAACCAGCACCAGTCCAGCTATGATCAGCACGCTTAAGGTGGAAGCACACTTTCTTACCACGCTGGTTCCAAACAAAGCGATAAAAAAGATAAACGCGCCGATAATCACCGTACTCATCCAGTAAGGAATCCCAAACAATGTGGAAATCGTGGAGCCGCCGGTGGCAAAAGCCGCTGCCGAAGCCGTTCCAATCATAATCAGATAGCAGATTTCATAAAGATTGGACATGAGATGTCTCGTCTTCCCGTAAAGACTGTCAGAAAAGCTCCGGTAATCATAGGTTTTATGCTTATAGGCATACCGCATCCCATACCAGAAAAACAATGCATAAAGTCCCTGAGACAGAAGCGGCAGCACCAGGCACCAGATTCCATAGTTGATAAAATACTGATAGATCTGTGCCCCGGAGGCGAATCCTCCTCCGAACTGAGTCGTAAAGGCTACAAAAGCCAGACCCAGAGTCAACGGCATCTTACTTTTATCCACCAGCAATGAATGTTTCCCACTGCTCATCGTACATGTTCCCCCTTTTAATTTCCTTTCTGAAACTCAATCACCTTTCCCGGATTGAGAATCAGCTTCTCATCAAAGGCCAGCTTAATGGCCTTATAAAGCTCAATCATTCTCGGGCCTACAAATTCCTCCAGGAACTCCAGTCTTCCATTACCGATTCCATGTTCACCGGACAGCTGGCCTCCCAGCTCCTTGGACAGCGCATACAGCTCCTTTAAGCAGGCATGTGTAGCGGATTTCCATTCTTCATCGCTCATTTCCGGTCCGCGCAGCATTTCCGTATGGATGTTTCCGTCTCCGCAATGGCCGCAGGGCTCTACCCGGATACCATAGGATAAAGCAATCCGTTTAGCTGCTTTTACATATTCGGCGATTCTCGCTCTGGGAACCACCACATCGCATTCCTCCTGGGACACGGAATCTGCCTTCATTCCTTCCAGGATTCCTCCCCGAACCGCCCAGACGGTTCCGGACCGCTCCGGTGTGTCTGCCAGGAAGCAGTCCAGCGCACCGTTCTTCAAAGCTGCCTCGGCCGCAGCCTCCACCGCAGAATCCAGCTCCTGTTTGCTGGAGGCGTCATACATAACGATTAAGACTGCTTCTCCCTGCTTCACCGGGAACATTTTATTTAAGTTTCGTTCCACAATATCAATCAGCTCCCGTTCCAGGAACTCAATGGCCGTGGGCACAAAGGGGAGCTCCAGTACCCTGGGCACCATGTCGGCGCATTCTTCCAGACTGTTAAAGGGCATAACCATCGTACAGGAACAGGTAGGAGCCGGCAGAAGCTTTAAGGTCACCTGAGTCAGAATACATAACGTACCTTCCGAACCGATGACCAGATCCTTGATGTCATAGCCTGTGGTGTTCTTTACCACGTTGGAAGAAAAATTCATGATGGAACCGTCCGGCATCACCGCTTCGATGCAGCGGACAAAATCCCTTGTCAGCCCATACCGGACGGCCTTCATTCCACCCGCATTGGTAATCACGTTTCCACCGATGGATGCTGTTTTCTCGCCCGGATCCGGCGGATAGAAAAGCCCTTCTGCCGCTGCTGCCGCCTGAATATCGATCAGCAGAGCGCCCGGCTCGGCTGTAATGGTCTGGTTCTTGTGATCCACCGGGAAAATCCGGTTCATCCGCATCACCGACAGCATAATCCCACCGTATTTGCAGGTCGCTCCTCCGGCCAGACCGGTACCGGCCCCGCGGCAGACCACCGGAATATTCTCCTTCCAGGCATATGCCATAATTTTTGAAATTTCTTCTTTATTCACGACTTCCACGTAAAGTTCCGGCGGAAAAATTCCGTATTCCGGCATCTCGTCGTGGTAATACTCCGGCGCAATTTCCTCGCCGGTCCAGACTCTGTCAGGATCCGTCATCTCCTGAATGGCGTCAAAGTCCTCCTGCGTCATTTTCTTATATGGAAACGGCATGTTTTTCTTCCTCCTTCTGCTTTTTTACCAGCTCCGTCAGCCTGGGAACAATCTCATAAAGGTCGTCTACAAGGCAATAATGAGCCGTCTGAAAGATCTGTGCTTCCGGATCGGAATTAACCGCCACGATACACTCTGCTCCGTTCATGCAGGAGGTAAACTGAATGGCGCCGGACACGCCGCAGGTGATAATCAGCCTGGGCTTTACCGTTCGGCCGGAAAGTCCGATCTGATGAGCGGTGTCCCCGTATCCGGCTTCCACCATGGGACGGGTAAAGGCCAGCTGCCCTCCCAGAGCCTCTGCCAGCTCCCTGCAGAGTTTAACGCCCCGTTCGTCTTTGGCGCCCCGTCCGGCCACAACAATAATATCTTCTTCCTCCAGGCTTTTCACCTTATCCATCAGTTTTGAGGATACAATTTCAATCCTGGAGCGGGCCATGTCATCCGTTACTGCGCAGCAGACCACCGTTCCCGTTGGATGCTCCACCCGTTTTGCCTTATCCATAACACGATAACGGACCGTAGCAAACTGGGGCCTGGATTTTGTAATGGCAATCTGAGCCATCACGTTTCCGCCGAAAGCCGGCCGGATCTGTACCATATCCGTGTTTGGCTTGATATCCAGGGTCGTACA
>ERZ780150.1516-NODE-1516-length-14829-cov-3.429944_pt1 | contig 14829 bp, 10 predicted proteins | sample MGYA00511019_ERZ780150 | MGnify/ENA primary metagenome ERZ780150 (study PRJEB29588, sample SAMEA2151633) | human gut metagenome | biome: human gut; feature: human-associated habitat; material: faeces | place: Denmark | collected 2008/2010 ...
TACGACGCGTCCTCTGCGTCGTTAGTACCGCTGCGTTTTTAACCGAGCGAAAGCGTGCCCGCACAGAAAGCATAGCCCGCCGGGGGGACGCCATACAGGGGGAGCCACAGGGAGCCGGCCAGGGATTCGGCGGGACTCAAAGCATTTTTTACAGAAAAAGCACATAAATTGTTTAACGTAGTAGTTGACTAAAGTGAGTGAACTATGTAAAATAAACGTTAACTGCAATTCACCGCGCAGTTACAATAAAAGCTACCGGACCGGGACAGCCCGACAGGCCCGGACTTAACATGAGGAGGAATTAGAAGTGGCAAGAGTTTATAATTTTTCAGCGGGACCGGCAGTTCTGCCTGAGGAAGTCCTGAAAGAAGCTGCAGAGGAAATGATGGATTACAGAGGATGCGGCATGTCCGTTATGGAGATGAGCCACCGTTCCAAAACCTACCAGACGATTATTGATGAAGCGGAAGCAGATTTACGGGATCTGATAGGGATTCCTGATAATTATAAGGTGCTTTTCCTGCAGGGCGGCGCAAGCCAGCAGTTCGCCATGATTCCCATGAACCTGATGAAAAACAAGGTGGCCGACTATATCGTTACCGGCCAATGGGCAAAGAAAGCATGGCAGGAAGCCGGCAAGTATGGAAAAGCGAACAAGATCGCCTCTTCTGAAGACAAAACCTTCTCATACATACCTGACTGCTCCGATCTCCCCATTTCAGAGGATGCGGATTATGTCTATATCTGTGAAAACAATACCATTTACGGTACGAAATTTAAAACACTTCCCAACACCAAAGGAAAGACCCTGGTTGCCGATGTGTCCTCCTGCTTCCTTTCCGAACCGGTGGATATAACAAAATACGGCATTATGTACGGCGGCGTGCAGAAGAATATAGGACCTGCGGGCGTTGTTATCGCCATCATCCGGGAAGACCTTATCACCGAGGATGTACTCCCCGGCACCCCTACCATGCTCCAGTACAAAACCCATGCGGATGCGGGGTCCCTTTACAACACCCCTCCGGCCTATGGCATCTATATCTGCGGCAAGGTATTCAAATGGCTGAAGAAAATGGGCGGCCTGTCCGCCATTAAGGAGCTGAATGAGAAAAAAGCAGCTATTCTGTACGATTTCCTGGATCAGAGCAGTCTCTTTAAAGGCACTGTCCGCAAGGAAGACCGTTCCCTGATGAACGTGCCTTTCATCACAGGAAGTGAAGAACTGGATGCCAAATTCGTAAAGGAAGCCAAAGAAGCCGGCCTGGAAAGCCTGAAGGGCCACAGAAGCGTAGGCGGCATGCGCGCCAGCATCTACAATGCAATGCCTGTGGAGGGCGTTGAGAAGCTGGTGGAATTCATGAAGAAATTTGAAGCGGAGAATGCCTGAAAGTCGGAAGAATTAAAGCAAAAGTAACGGTTTGGTTATCTGAAATGTTTCAAGTAAAAAGAAAAGGAGTACCGCTATGTTTAAATATCATTGTCTGAATCCCATCGCACAGGTGGGGCTGGAGGGTTTTACCGAGGACTATGTAAAAACGGATAATATTGAGGAAGCCGACGGCATCCTCGTAAGAAGCGCCAACATGCACGATATGCCGCTGCCGGCCAATCTTCTTGCCGTGGCAAGGGCAGGCGCCGGAGTGAACAACATCCCTCTGGATAAATGCGCCGGAAAAGGTATTGTTGTATTCAACACGCCGGGCGCCAATGCAAACGGTGTGAAGGAAATCGTCATTGCCGCCATGCTCCTGGCCTCCCGCGACATCGTCGGCGGAATTAACTGGGTGGAAGAAAATAAAGACAATCCGGACATCGCCAAGGCTGCTGAAAAGGTGAAAAAGAACTTTGCAGGAACGGAAATACAGGATAAAAAGCTGGGAATCATCGGCCTGGGGGCAATCGGCGTCAAGGTTGCCAACGTGGCGAAGCATATGGGTATGGAGGTTTACGGCTATGACCCTTATGTTTCCGTAGATGCCGCATGGAATTTAAGCCGGGATGTCAAGCATGTGATCAATGTGGATGAAATTTATGAAAACTGCGATGTGATTACCATCCATGTCCCGCTGCTTGATTCTACCAGGGAAATGATCAATGAAGATGCCATCAGTAAAATGAAGGACGGCGTTATCCTGCTGAACTTTGCCCGTGATTTGCTTGTGGACGAAGAAGCGGTGCTTGCCGGCATTGAAAAAGGCAGAGTACGCAAGTATGTGTCAGATTTCCCCAATACCACTACCGCAGGAAAGCCTGGCTGCATCGTTATTCCCCATCTGGGAGCTTCCACGGAGGAATCGGAAGACAACTGCGCGGTTATGGCGGTTAAGGAGCTGAAGAACTTCCTGGAAAACGGAAATATCAACAATAGTGTGAATTACCCCAATTGTGACATGGGAATCTGCGATCAGGCCGGCCGTATTGCTATTTTCCATTTAAATGTGGCCAATATGATTACCAAATTTACAGCGCTGTTCGGTGATAACGGCATCAACATTTCCGACATGACCAATAAATCCAAGGGAGATATAGCCTACACGATGCTGGATGTGGAGGAACGTCCCAGCGAGGAGATCATTGACACCCTCCGCTCCATACCGGGAGTTATCCGTGTCAGGGTTGTAAAATAAATAATGTCAATGGATAAAACGTCCGGGACAGCTTCTAATGGGGCTTGCCGGACGTTTTTTCTCTGTAGGGGCAGACTTTTTTACGGCATATAAGCTTCGTGTTTTTGTGCCCGCGTCAGGGGAAGCACTTGTATCCATGGAAAGAATCAGTTATACTTAAAATAAAAAGAAAACGGATACCGGAGGTAGAGGATGGCAGAAATCAGACCGTTTTGCGCATACAGGCCGAAGAAGGGCCTGGAAGGGCGGATTGCAGCGTTACCTTATGATGTATATAACAGGGCCGAGGCAAAGGCCGAGGTGCAAAAGGAACCGCTTTCCTTCCTGTCTGTTGACAGGGCGGAGACACAGTTTGACGACAGTGTGGATGTATATGCGGACTGTGTTTACGAAAAAGCGAGGGAACTGCTTTGGAAAAGGATTGAGGAAGGATACTTTGTACAGGAGGAGAGCCCGGTTTATTACATATATGAGCTTATCATGGACGGTCGATCCCAGACCGGCATTACCGCCTGCGCCAGTGTGGATGACTATCTTGGGCAGGTGATTAAAAAGCATGAGAACACCAGGGCGGACAAGGAAGCCGACAGGATACGCCATGTGGAAGCTTGCGATGCACAGACCGGCCCCATTTTTCTGGCATACCGTTCCAGTTCCGTTATCAATGGAATTGTTGCAGCGTATAAGAAAGAAGAACCGCTCTATGATTTTACGGCGGAGGATGGAATTACGCACCGGGTATGGCGTATCGGGAGGGCGCAGGATGTGGATGCCATCCATGCCGCTTTTTCCGAAATCAATGAGATTTATATTGCGGACGGACATCACAGGTGTGCATCCGCAGTGAAGGTTTCCCAGATGAGAAGGCAGGCGAAGCCCGGATATACGGGGGAAGAGCCCTTTAACTTTTTCCTGTCCGTGCTTTTCCCGGATGATCAGCTGATGATTATGGATTATAACCGGGTGGTAAAAGATCTCAATGGTTACACGGAAGAGGAATTTCTTGGTAAAATCGGGGAATCCTTCGATATAGAGGAATGTGGGGAAGGCGTTTCCCACAGGCCGGAGGCCAAGGCTGTTTTCGGCATGTGCCTGGACGGGAAATGGTACCGCCTGAAGGCGAGGCCGGAGATTTGCCCGACCGATCCGGTGAAGGGTCTGGATGTATCCATCCTTCAGGACAGCCTGCTGGGGCCGGTGCTGGGCATTAAAGACCCCAAAACGGACAAACGCATTGATTTTGTAGGAGGCATCCGGGGGATGAAGGAGCTGGAACGCAGGGTGAACGAAGACTGCAGGGTGGCATTTGCCATGTATCCCACTTCAATCTCGGAGCTGTTTGCGGTAGCTGACGCAGGAGAATTGATGCCGCCCAAGTCCACATGGTTTGAACCCAAGTTAAGAAGCGGGCTTTTTATTCACAGCCTGCGTGAAAAATAGAGCGGAAAGTTGAGGGAATCTGGATGAAAGAAAAATTGTATAAGTTGATGAACTGGCCGGAGATCGAGGCGGTTATTTATTCGGAGGAGGATAATCCCCATAAGCTTCTGGGGCCGCACACCGTGGGAAGCTCCACGCTGCTTGCGACCTTTCAGCCGGGAGCATCCCAGGTTACGGCGGTAATCGGGGAAACCGGCAAAGAAGTAAAAATGGAAATGGCGGATGAGGCCGGATATTTTGCTGCCCTGATTCCGGGAAAAGGGGTAACGGATTATGTGTACCGCGTGGAATATCCGGAAGGAAAGACGGAGGAAATCATCGATCCCTACCGCTTCGGCCCCGTGATAACCAAGAAGGATACGGATCTTTTTGCGGCGGGCACTCATTATGAGGCTTATAAAATTCTGGGCGCACATAGCTGCTGCATCGACGGCGTAAAGGGCGTACATTTCGCAGTATGGGCCCCTAATGCCGTAAGGGTGAGCGTGGCAGGCGATTTCAACCGCTGGGACGGCCGGGTGCATCAGATGCGCAGACTCTGGGATTCCGGTATTTTTGAGATTTTCATCCCGGGGGATTTGGAAGGACAGAATTATAAATATGAACTGAAGGTGAAGGGAGGGCTTACCTACCTGAAAGCGGATCCCTATGCCTTTGCCCAGCAGCTTCGGCCGGAAACCGCGTCGGTTATCAGTGATATTTCAGGCTTTTCATGGGAGGATGAGGACTGGATTGACAAGCGCGCGAAAAAAGATTACAGCAAAGAGCCTGTCAGCGTTTATGAGCTTTATCTGGGCTCCTTCTGCAAGCCGGAGGACGGAAGGACCTACTGCAATTACAGGGAACTGGCTCCCAGGATCATTGAATATGTGAAGGAAATGGGCTATACCCATATCGAACTGATGCCCATTATGGAGCATCCCTTCGACGGCTCCTGGGGCTATCAGGTCATCGGCTATTATGCGCCAACCTCCCGCTATGGCTCGCCGGAGGACTTCATGTTTTTCATGAATGAAATGCATAAGGCGGGGATCGGCGTAATCCTTGACTGGGTGCCCGCGCATTTCCCAAGAGATACCTATGGGCTTTCCGCTTTTGACGGCACCTGCCTGTATGAGCACCAGGATCCCAGACAGGGGGCGCATCCCCACTGGGGAACGTTGATTTATAATTATGGAAGGCCGCAGGTGCGCAATTATCTGATTGCCAATGCGCTTTTCTGGATAGAGCAGTATCATGCGGACGGCATCCGTATGGACGCGGTGGCCTCCATGCTGTACCTGGACTATGGTAAAAATGACGGGGAATGGGTGGCTAATATTTACGGAGGGAACCAGAACCTGGAAGCGATGGAATTCCTGAAGCATGTAAACAGCATGATTCACAAACGGGGAAAAGGCGCGCTGTCCATAGCGGAGGAATCTACCGCCTGGCCAAAGGTGACAGGCAGCCTGGATGAGGACGGCCTGGGCTTTGACATGAAGTGGAATATGGGCTGGATGAATGATTTCCTCAGCTATATCAGGCAGGATCCCTATTTCCGTTCCGGCTGTCATAATGAGCTTACCTTCAGCATGGTTTATGCGTACAGCGAGCGCTTTATGCTGGTGCTTTCCCATGATGAGGTGGTGCACGGCAAAGCTTCCATGATCGGCAAAATGCCCGGAAACAGGCAGGAGCAGTTCGAAAATCTGAAGGCCAGCTATGGCTTCATGATGTGCCATCCCGGGAAAAAGCTCCTTTTCATGGGACAGGACATCGGGGAATATGACGAATGGAACGAAGACAGAAGCGTGGAATGGGAGCTTCTTGAAAACGCGGATCATAAGGGCCTGAGCGAGTTTGTTAAAGCGTTGAATCATTTGTACTGTAAGCAGCCTGCCCTGTATAAAAAGGATACCAGCTGGGACGGCTTTGAATGGATTAACTGCATCAACGCCAACGACTGCATCCTGTCCTTTGTAAGAAAGGCGGACAAGCCGGAGGAGATGCTTCTGATTGTGCTGAATTTTGCAAATGTGGAGCGGAAGAATTTCCAGGTGGGCGTTCCCTTTAACGGAAAATATAAGGAAATACTTAACTCCGATGCCAAAGCCTTCGGAGGGGAAGGCAGGGTGAATCCCAGAGTGAAGACCGCGCTGGAGGAACCCTTTGACGGAAGGGAGTATTCTATAAAAATAACACAGGCCCCCCTTGGCATCAGTATTTTTTCCTACCAGCCCTATACGAAAGAGGAGCTGAAGGAAATCGCAAAGAAAAAAGCGGAAAAGGAAAAGAAGGCAAGAGAAGCCGCCAGGAAAAAAAAGGGAGCAAAGAAAGCGGCAGCCAAAACACTGAAGGAGGAACTGGCCGAAAAGGTGTTTGAGGTGGATGAGGTCATTGCGGAAAAAGGAGAGGTGGAAAAGCCCGTGAAAGTGGTTAAAAGCCGCAGGAAGGCGGACGGGCAATGAGCTGGATTCTGCTGACTGCGGATGTGACGGAGGAGCTGGCTCTGGGGCAGAAGCTTTTAAAGGCTGCGCCCCAGTCCCTTCTGGATTTGCTCATCCGCGTGGTTTTCTGCATCGTCGCATTTCTGATTGGCTCCCGAATCATCAGTTTTATCAGAAAGCTGACAGGAAATGCGCTGAAGCGTGCCAATGCCAGTAAGGAAGCAAAGCAGTTTCTGGATTCCTCGCTGAAGGTGGGGCTGTATGCGTTCCTCATTTTCCAGATTGCCGTAAAGCTGGGCATTGACGCCACGACCATTGCCACAGTCATAGGCTCTGCCACAGTAACCATCGGACTTGCCTTCCAGGGCAGCCTGAAAAACTGTATCGGCGGTATTCTGATTATGCTCCTGCATCCCTTCCGTGTCGGGGATTACATTATTGAGGATAATCATAAAAATGAAGGTACGGTTTCTGAAATCACTATTTTTTACACAAAGCTGGCAACCATTGACAATAAAATTATCCTACTGCCCAACGGCGCGCTGGCCGATACCAGCATTACCAATGTAACCAATGAGGACAACCGCAGGGTGGAGCTGAAGGTGGGTATTTCCTATCAGTCGGATATCCGCAAGGCTAAATCGGTGATTACCTCGCTCATTGAAGCCAATGAGAAGATCCTGAAGGACAAGGAATACAGCATTTTCGTGGATGACCTGGGAGACAGCTCCGTGGTGCTGGGAATGCGGTTCTGGACGCGTACGGAGGATTTCTGGCCTGTCCGCTGGGCCATGCTGGAGGAAATCAAATACGCCTTTGATGAAAATGGGATTGGGATTCCGTTTCCTCAGATGGACGTGCATCTGGATGCAGTTAAAGAGGAAAAGGCCTGAATTTTCAGGTGGAAAGAGGCAGAAATGATTAGAGCTGTCGAAAAAGAAGAACTGGAGCAGTGTATACAGATTTTTCACCGTGGATATGGTACAGTAGCAGACGAGTTCGGCTTAACAGAAGAGAATTCCCCGGACAGAGGCAGAGCGGCTTTGCCCTGCAGCCGTTTGCAGGAAGAATTTGATGAGGGAGTACTGATGTATGGGTATTTTTTGGAAAGCCGATTGATTGGTTTCCTTGGCATAAAAATGGCAGGGGATGTTTGCAAACTGAATGATATTATTATCCTTCCGGAATATAGAAATAATGGGTATGGTACGGAATTGCTGGATTTTTGCAGGAAGAAGGCGGTGGAATCCGGGAAAAAGAAAATTGTTTTGGGTATGATAGACGATAATACCAGGCTCAGAAACTGGTATATCAGCAATGGATTCGTTACTACCGGATACCGGAAATATGAAGGGGCGCCATATACTGTTGGAGATATGGAATGCTCATTACAGCAGGTTACTGAAGTAAAACAATAACACTGTTTGGTGCCATATCTCCTATTGGAATGGCACCAAACAAAATAAGCTTAATTTGTAACAGAAGCTTTCTGTTATAAACTAAGCTTATTTCTTACGAGACATAATACTGCGTCTCATCAATTGTATAAAGCTGGAAAAGGGACTCGAACCCTCGACCTACTGATTACGAATCAGTTGCGCTACCAACTGCGCTATTCCAGCGAATTACCGACGTCATTTATTATATATGGTATTTCCTGTTTTGGCAAGAGTATTTTTTCCTTTTTTCCAACTATTTTTCACCGCCGATTTTCTGGAGCCTGTATTCAAATTGAAGTAAAATGAAAAATTTCAAGATTTACGCAGTTGCCGGCCAATATATAATTTAACACAATATATAAGAGGCGCTGCTTCACTGTAACCGGATGTTCTGTAAGGGCGGGAATCAATAAAGATAATGAAGTTTGGCAGGATAGTGATATAATAAGGCAGAAAAAATATATTTTGACTAATCTTTATGTATTATATTGATATACATAAAACTAACATGGTTTTGTATAAGCCTGTTATAAAATTGCCTGCAAATACTTCATTATAGGGGATCTGATCAAATCTTTGGTCGGGTCCCTGTTCTTATCAGTATGTAAAGGATAAGAGATATAGATAGGGTACGAAGAGATTATGTTATGCACATTCCTGACAAATATCTTAATATTTCCGAAATCTTTTCGGAATTCACTGCAGGAAGTTGACGGAATTGTCAGAAGTGAGTACTATAGAATCATACCTGTTTTTGGGACAGGTTTTAATTTGAAAGGGGAAAAAGGAGGTAAAAGATGATTAGGAAAAAAATTAAGACCCTGTCAGCACTTCTGGCAGCGGTGCTCTGTGTGGCTGCAGCGGCGCCGGCGGCCGAAGTAAATGCGGAGGAAGGGCCGGCAGGTTATGTAAGAAGCGTATATACCAATGAATGGGTTCCTGCCGCACAGGCCGCTTCCAGGCCGATTGCCATTATGATGCCCACAGATCAGGCGGCGCAGCCGTCCTACGGTATCAGCCATGCGAAGGTGCTTTATGAAGTAATGGAAGAAGGGGATATTTCCCGTCAGCTGGCAATCATTGATGATTGGCAGGGACTTTCCAGAATCGGAAATATCAGAAGCTGCCGTGCTTACTATATTCCGATTGCCACGGAATGGGATCCTATTCTGGTTCATTTCGGCGGTGTATGGTATATGAAAGACCGTATCAGCATGCCTGATATCAACAACCTTTCCGGGACCTATGAATATGGCACTGGCGGAAATGCGCCCGGAGCGAATGCATTCTTCAGAAGCAACGACAGAAAAGCGCCCCATAACGCTTACATCAGCGGCAGCGGAATTACCAATGCCTGTACACAGCTGGGCTATTCCCTGGCGCTCAGGCTGCAGTATTACAGCCCCAAGCACTTTAACTTTGCAGCGGGCGTAAATACGCTTGCACAGTATGGCGCCGCAGCGCAGACTGCCAACAAGATCAACCTGTCCAATGTATTCCCTTATACCAAGACCGGATTTACCTACAATGCGGCGGACGGCCTGTATTATAAGACCATCCATGGAAAGGCACATAAGGATGCGGTAAACGGGCAGCAGCTGGCATTTGCCAATGTCATTGTACAGAATTCCAAGTGGATGACTCTGGATGCGAAGGGATATCTTGCATTCTATAATTATGATACCACAGAGGACGGCTATTACTTTACCAAGGGAAAATGTATCCATATTACCTGGCAGAAGACCACGGATTACGGCCCTACCAGATATTTTGATGACGCCGGAAATGAAATCCAGCTGAACGAAGGAAAAACATACATAGCGGTTGCCCAGAAGGAAAGAAAAGTTGTTTATTCGTAAAATGGACACAGTGTCTGTCAGGCCGGAACAGTCAATGAGCCATTCTGACGGACTGTCACAAATGTAAATATATAATTAGCAGTAAATGAAGGCTGCAGGAGACAGAGGACATGCTGATAAGAAGGCGCTCTGTCTCCTGATATGAAAAGAGGACAAAATGAGTATAAAACGTGCCCCACGTAATGTTATTATCGTATATGCGGATGATCTGGGCTTCGGTGATTTGGGCTGTTATGGAACCCATCAGATTGAGACGCCGAATCTGGATCGGCTTTGTGCCGATGGCCTTAGGTTTACAGATGCGTATTCTACATCTGCAGTCTGCACGCCGGCCCGCTACAGCATTCTCACCGGACGCTATCCGTTCCGAAATGACAGGGCTCATATCCTGCCCGGTGACGCACAGTGCATCATAGAGCAGGGCGTGGATACTTTGCCTGCTATGTTTAAACGCGCGGGGTATCACACCGGTATTGTAGGCAAATGGCATTTGGGATTGAGTGACGGCAATGCGCCTATCGACTGGAATCAGGATATCAACCTGACCCCGATTGATTTAGGCTTTGATGAATCCTTTATTTTTCCGGCAACCGCAGATCGTGTACCCTGCGTTTATATAGAAGGACGCAGAGTCGTGAATCTTGAACCGGAGGATCCGATAGAGGTAACATATGATGAAGAATGTGTGTTTGATGATATCCCCACATATTATAAGAATCCGGAACTGTTGAATATGCGTTCTTCCCATGGCCATGATATGAGCATTATAGGAGGTATCGGCAGAATTGGTTACATGCGCGGCGGTAAAAAAGCGCTTTGGAGAGATGAAGACCTTGCAGAGACCTTCTTGAACAGAGTGATTAAATTTATTGATGACACCCAGAAAAAAGAACAGCCTTTCTTCCTCTATTATGCGCTGCACCAGCCTCATGTTCCGCGTGTGCCTTCCGAGCGTTTCCGTGGTGCAACAGAACTGGGACCCCGTGGGGATGTGATTGTGGAAATGGACTGGTGTGTCGGCGAATTGTACAAAGAGCTGCAGCGGCTGGGTATTCTGGAAGATACGATGATCGTGTTCTCCAGTGATAACGGTCCGGTACTGGATGACGGCTATCTGGACGGAGCTTATGAATTAAACGGCACGCATAAACCGACAGGTCCCTTACGCGGCGGTAAGTACAGCAAGTTTGACGGCGGCAGCAGAATACCTTTTATCGTAAGCTGGCCGGGACTGGAACATAAAGGTGTTACACATGCGCTGATAAGCCAGGTGGATCTGTTTGCATCCTTCGCAGATATGCTGGGTATGGAGCTGCCGGATGATGCGGCCATCGACAGTCAGGATCAGTACGCAGCGCTTGTCGGCAAGGATCCTGTCGGAAGGAAAGAGCTGTTGGTAGAAGATGTTACGTGCGGCAAAATGTTACGCAGCGGCAATTGGACCTACCTTTCCCCCAGTGAAGGTTCTCCTTATATGAAGCAGGTGCGGATCGAAACGGGCCTGTCCCATGATCCCCAGCTTTATAATATGGACTACGATATAGGGCAAAGAGAGAATGTTGCATGGGAATACAGAAGCGTTGTAACGGATATGGAAGCGCGTATCCGGAAAATAATGGAGAGCAGGAAAACCAGATAATGGTGGGAAAATTTCATATGGCCAATCCGTAACAGTTTTTTTATTGGCTTTGCGAAAAGCCGGATGCGGGAAAACTGCACATATAGCAGCAGAAGGGGCGTTCCTCGATAGAGGGATGCCCCTTTCAGCTTACAGTTAACAGAAATTTTATGATTAACGGTCTTTTGAATAGGAAAAGACTGTGGTATAATAACAAATACGCAGCCGTAAGGTCTGCTTTCTAACATCTATCTTATCTTTTTATTCTTTGCCCGGGTAAGGGCGGATTCCCATGGTATCAATAGACATGTCTGTTCAGGATTGGCATAGAACCGGCATATTACGGAAAAAGGAAGCGGGTTTGGACGGAAAGAAGGGAAGTAATATTGAAGGAAAGCATAGAAATAAAAGAAAAGCTGTCAGAAGACAGCAAAGGCAGCTGTCGCCGTATCCGGGACCGGAAACCGGAAAGGCGCCGGGTTATTAAGGAGCAGCGCTGTAAGAATAAGGGAAAGAACATCCTGCGTGCCGAAAAAAGAAAGGGGCTTTGTATGGGCTTCGCGGCAGGACTGACGGCCGCCGCACTTTTGGGAAGGGAAATGCCGGCGGACAGGGCGCAGGCAAGGGAAACGCAGCCGGCGATTGGAGGTATGTCGGTCAGAGATGAGGATATGCGCAAGCTGTTAATCCGGACGGGAGCTGTTTATGAAGCATCCGGCCCGGTGTTCGTTGAAATTCCCTGGGAATTAATCCGGGCTGAAGAAAATCTGCAGGTGGAGGTTATGGCCGGAAAGAATGGACAGGAGGCCCGGTACCGGCTTGCCTTTTCCTGTACAGGGGAAAATCCGGACAGCCCCTGAACAAAACATAAGACAAATTGACAGGTAGAGCTAACAGGAAAGGATTGACAGGGGGAGCCTGTTTTCATATGATGGAGTTAATTGGATATATCGGGAAGGAGACCTTGAATATGGCAATAACTTATAATGAAGCCACCCAAATTTTCACCCTGCAGACAGCGGGAAGCACCTACCAGATGATGGTAGGCAGATACAACATTTTACAGCACCTTTATTATGGCAGGAAGGTGGAAGGCAGCACGATGGATTATCTGCTGTGGAGTTCGGATTCCGGGTTCTCAGGCAACCCGTATGAAGCGGGAAGCGACAGAACCTTTTCACTGGATATCCAGCCGCAGGAATATCCTTCGGCCGGCGTGGGCGATTACCGTACCTCCTGTATTGAGGTGGTGAATCCGGACGGCACAAGAGCTGCTGATTTCCGTTATGTTTCCCATGAGATTACGGCAGGGGCTTATAAGGTGACAGGAATGCCCGCAGTGTATGATGAGAACGGCGAGAGCAGCACGCTGACCATTTTGATGAAGGATGCGGCTACCGGTCTGGAGCTGGTTCTTAAATATGGTGTTTTTGAGAAGGAAGACGTGATTACCCGTGCGGCGGAGCTTCGCAATACTGCAAAAGGGACCATTTCTCTGGAAAAAATGCTGTCCGTATGCCTGGACATGGGCTTCGGGGAGTGGGAGATGATCCATTTCCACGGCAGACATGCCATGGAACGCCAGATGGAGCGCACGCCTCTCTGCCATGGCACCGTTTCCGTGGGAAGCAGGAGAGGAACCTCCAGCCATCACCATAATCCTTCACTGATACTTTGTACGCCGCAGACGACTGAGGATGCGGGAGACTGCTACGGAATGGCTTTTGTGTACAGCAGCAATTTCCTGGCAGGCGCAGAGGTGGATCAGATGGGACAGACCCGGGTGGTAATGGGAATTCATCCTGAGAATTTCTGCTTCCGCCTGGAGCCGGGAGAGACTTTTGAAACACCGCAGGTGATTATGAGCTATTCAGGCAGCGGTTTTACGCAGCTGTCCCATAATTTCCACAGAATCATCAGCGACCATATCTGCAGAGGAAAATATAAATATGCAAGACGCCCCATCCTGATTAATAACTGGGAAGCCACATTCATGGATTTTGACGAGGACAAGATTCTCTCCATTGCGGACAAGGCAAGGGAGCTGGGCATAGAGCTGTTCGTACTGGATGACGGGTGGTTTGGAAAGCGGGACGATGATACCACTTCCCTGGGGGACTGGTATCCGGACCTGCATAAGCTGCCGGATGGAATTACAGGGCTGGCAGGAAAAATCAGGGATATGGGAATGAAGTTCGGCCTGTGGTTCGAGCCTGAGATGGTCAGCAGGGACAGCCGTCTTTACCGCGCCCACCCGGATTGGATGTTAGGGAGTACGGACCGGCCGGTGTGTACAGGGAGACACCAGTATGTGCTGGATTTTTCAAAGGACCAGGTGGTGGAATACATAGGGGACAGAATGGAGGAGATACTGGGAGACGGCGGTGTGTCTTATGTGAAGTGGGATATGAACAGGAGTATTTCCGACCTGTTTTCAGCGGGCCGGGATGCGCAGTACCAGGGAACCGTGTACCACAGACAGATACTGGGAGTATATAAGCTGTATGACCGGCTCACCAGGAGCTTCCCTCATGTTCTGTTTGAATCCTGCGCCAGCGGCGGCGCCAGATTTGACCCGGGCATTCTGTATTACGCGCCTCAGGGCTGGGTTTCCGATGACACCGACGGAGTGGAGCGTGTGAAAATCCAGTACGGCACCAGCCTGGTATATCCGCTCAGCTCCATGGGAAGCCATGTGTCCGCCATACCCAACCATCAGACACAGAGAAATGTTCCGCTGGCCGCCAGGGCGGCGGCAGCCTGTTTCGGAACCTTTGGGTATGAGCTGGATCTGAATCTGCTTGCAGAGGAGGAACAATACCAGGTAAAGGAACAGATACGGTTTATGAAGGAGCACAGGAAGCTGATTCAGCAGGGAAGGTTCTACCGGCTTATAAGTCCCTTTGAGGGAAATGAGGCTGCCTGGATTGTGGTATCGGAAGACGCGGACAAGGCAATTGCGGCTTACTTCCGGTTCCTCCAGCCCGTGAATGCCGGTTTTAAACGGCTGGTACTCAAGGGGCTGAATCCGGGGATCATGTACCGGGTCAGCGGGGTAGACTATACCGCGTATGGGGACGAACTTATGAGCGCGGGCCTGATTCTTTCAGACGGTGCCAGCGGTGTGCGGACCAGCCCGGTGCCCCAGGGAGATTATCTGTCCAGGTTATTTTTGGTGGAGGCACAGCCTTGACAAAAGCGTCCCGGCAGGTTATACTTAACAGGCAGTTTTCAACAACTGCCCAAGCCGGCATTTGTTGACACATCTGCGTATGTACGGCCAAATATGTCATAAAGTTTCCACGCAGCCGGGGAGATAGCGGTGCCCTGTACCTGCAATCCGCTCCAGCAGGGGTGATACCTTGCCTCGGGCTGTTTGCTGCGAAGCTGCCTTGTGTAAGTGGCGTTGACGTC
>ERZ780150.1522-NODE-1522-length-14784-cov-2.469482_pt1 | contig 14784 bp, 19 predicted proteins | sample MGYA00511019_ERZ780150 | MGnify/ENA primary metagenome ERZ780150 (study PRJEB29588, sample SAMEA2151633) | human gut metagenome | biome: human gut; feature: human-associated habitat; material: faeces | place: Denmark | collected 2008/2010 ...
GACCGAGGCTGAAACCGAGGCAGCTGCAGACTTAAGCGGTTCCATCAGCATGGTAGGTTCCACTTCCATGGAGAAATTTGCTAATGCATTAAGCGAAGTATTTATGGAAAAGTACCCGAACGTAACGGTTCAGGCTGAGTTCGTAGGTTCCGGCGCCGGTATTGAGGCAGTAACCAGCGGAAGCGCGGATATCGGAAACTCTTCCCGTAACCTGACCGATGAAGAAAAGGCAAACGGCATTGCTGAGAACATCGTTGCCATTGACGGTATCGCAGTTGTAGTAGATCCGGCGAACACCGTAGCGGATCTGACCAAGCAGCAGTTAACCGATATTTATTCCGGTACCGTTACCAACTGGAGCGAGGTAGGCGGTTCCGATTCTCCTATCGTAGTAGTAGGCCGTGAGGCTGGTTCCGGCACCAGAAGCGCTTTCGAGGAGATCCTTGGTCTGGAAGATGCCTGCGCATACAGCAGTGAGCTGGATTCCACCGGTGCAGTAATGGCAAGAGTAGCTTCTACTCCCGGCGCCATCGGATATGTATCTCTGGATGTACTGGATGACACCGTTAAGGCTTTAAATCTGGAAGGCACAGAGCCTACTGCTGAGAACATCAAGGCTGGTTCCTACTTCTTAAGCCGTCCGTTCGTAATGGCGACCAATGGAGAGATCAGCGAGCAGAACGAGCTGGTACAGGCACTGTTTGATTATGTATACTCCGAAGAAGGACAGGATCTGGTTTCCAGCGTTGGTCTTATCACAGTTCAGTAAATCAGAAGACAGGAACATGGACGGGCCGGTGCGGCACAACGCTGCTCCGGCCTGTTTTGGAGAAATGAGGAAGCTATGACGGAAAAAAAGATGTTTTCGATTAAAGGAAGCAGAAAAGAGAAAGCCCTCGTAGAGCATGTGGCTGAAGTCATTTTTACGGTGTGCGCTTTTTTCGCGGTTCTGGCTGTGATTTCCATTACCGCCTACATGTTTATCAATGGAACGCCTGCCCTGTTTCAGGTAGGCATTACGGATATTCTTTTCGGAACCGTATGGAAACCGGCGGCAGCAGAGCCTTCCTTCGGCATCCTGTACATCATCCTGACTTCCATCGTCGGCACGGCGGCGGCAGTGGTGATTGGAGCTCCCATCGGGATTCTTACGGCCGTGTTTATAGAAGAAATTGCTTCTCCCAGACTGGCCGCCATCGTGAAGCCGGCCGTGGAGCTGCTTGCAGGAATCCCTTCCGTAATTTACGGACTGCTGGGCATTTACCTTCTCAATCCATTAATGTATAAAGTGGAGCTGGCAATTTTCCGGGACTCCACCACTCACCGGTTTACCGGAGGTGCCAACCTGATATCTGCCATTATTGTTCTTGCGATTATGATTCTTCCCACAGTCATCAATGTCAGTGTATCGGCTCTTCATGCTGTCCCCAGGAATCAGAAAATGGCTTCTCTGGCCATGGGCGCGTCCCCGATTCAGACGATCTTCAAGGTGCTGATTCCCCATGCAAAATCCGGAATTATTTCTGCAGTGGTTTTGGGAACGGGCCGTGCCATCGGTGAAGCCATGGCCATTACGCTGGTATCGGGAAGCTCCGTAAACTTCCCCCTGCCATTCAATGCGGTACGTTTCCTGACAACGGCTATTGTGGCCGAGATGGGATATGCATCCGGACTTCACAGGCAGGTGCTGTTTACCATTGGACTGGTGCTGTTTGTATTTATTATGTGCATTAATATTACTCTGACGAGGATTCTGAAAGGGGGCGAAGAAAACTGATGGCGGTCAATAGTGTAATGAATAAAAAAGTTCGTGTTTCCGACAACATTCTTCTTTGCCTGATTTATCTGTCCGCGATTGTGGCAGTGGGCCTTCTGGTGGGAATTATCTGCTATGTTTTTTACCGCGGAATCGGGAATCTGAGCCTGTCCTTTCTGGTTACGGAGCAGAGCCCCACAAAAGGCGTGATGGGTATTGCGGGAAATATTGTCAATACGCTATACATTGTTATTCTGACTCTGATTGTGGTGACCCCCATTGGTGTGGGAGGCGCCATTTACCTCAATGAATATGCAAAGCCGGGACGGCTGGTTTCCATTATTGAGTTTACCATCGAGGTTCTTACCGGAATCCCGTCCATCATCTTCGGTCTGTTCGGAAGCGTGTTTTTCGGCCAGACTCTGGGACTGGGCTATTCCATGCTAACCGGTTCCTTTACCCTGACGATTATGGGGCTTCCGCTGATAGCGAAAAATACCCCGGAAGCTCTCCGTACCGTACCGCAAAGCTACCGCAGCGGCGCTTTGGGTATCGGCGCTACCAAGTGGTACATGATCCGCACCATCCTTCTTCCCAGCGCCATGCCGGGAATTTTGACAGGAATTATCCTGGCTATCGGCCGTATCGTTGGAGAATCGGCTGCCCTGCTTTTTACATCGGGAAGCGGTTTTTACCTGCCCACTCCTGGTTTCGGCCTTGTCCGGAAGCTTTTTGAGTCCGGCGGAACGCTGACCATTGAAATGTACCTGCAGATGTCCAAAGGCGAGTATGATGTGGCCTTTTCCATTGCCTGTGTGCTGCTGATTCTGGTTTTGGGACTGAATTTCCTGACCAAGGTGATTGCAAACAAGTTTAACGTGGAAAAAACGAAATAAAGAGAGAGGAACATTATGCTGGATAAAAAAATAAGCGTGTCCGACCTGAATCTGTACTATGGCGAGAACCACGCATTAAAAAATATCAATATGGGAATCCGCGAAAAGTCCATTATGGCCTTAATCGGACCGTCTGGCTGCGGAAAATCAACATTTTTGAAATGTCTCAACCGGATGAATGATCTGGTTGACGGAGTGAAAATCGAAGGAAAAATTTTGCTGGACGGAGAGGATATTTATGACCATGCGGTGGATACCACAAGGCTGAGAAAGAAGGTCGGAATGGTATTCCAGCAGCCGAATCCTTTCCCCATGAGTATTTATGATAACATTGCCTATGGTCCCAGGATCCATGGAATCAAGCAGAAAGCAAAGCTGGATGAGATTGTGGAAAATGCGCTGAAAGGGGCTGCGATTTTTGACGAGGTCAAGGACCGGTTAAAGAGCCCGGCGCTGGGACTTTCCGGAGGACAGCAGCAGAGGCTCTGTATTGCCAGGGCGCTGGCCGTTGAGCCGGAGGTGCTTTTAATGGATGAACCTACTTCCGCTCTGGATCCGATTTCCACGCTGAAAATCGAGGAGCTGATGCAGGATTTAAAGAACCGCTATACGGTTGTCGTTGTTACCCACAATATGCAGCAGGCTGCCCGTGTTTCGGATGAGACTGCTTTCTTCCTGCTGGGAGAGCTGGTGGAGGTAGACGACACTATGAATATCTTCGGAAGACCGAAGGATAAGCGGACGGAAGACTATATTACCGGCCGGTTTGGCTGATTTGGGAGGAGAAACATGTCACCAAGAAAACTATTTGTACAGGAGATGGAAGATCTCCGTCAGGATGTGCAGCAGATGGGAGAATGGGTCGTAGACGGCTATACCTGTCTGTTCGAGACGCTGGGAAAGAAGGATGGAGAGACCATGAGCCGGTTCGTCCGTCATGACCGGGTAATCGGGGATATGCAGAGAAACATTGAGTCCCGCTGCCTGAACCTTCTGACCAGACAGACTCCGGTGGCAGGAGATCTGCGCACCGTTTCTGCGTCCTTAAAAATTGCGTCGGATCTGGAGAGAATCGGAAATCATCTTTCCGATATGGCAGAGCTGTTCACAAGAATGGGCTATGTGGATCTGAACGCCATCTCTGCTCATTTTTCGCCGATGATTGCCGAAACAAAGGTTTCTGCAGAGAAATCCGTCAAGGCTTTTGTGGAGCGGAATATGGATTTGGCCAGGGAAGTGATTGACCTGGACGATGTGATTGACGACTATTTTAATAAAATCAAGGATGATCTGGTGGTTGCTCTGGGAGGCAAGGTGGACAGCATCGATAATTATGTGGATGCTCTGATGGTTGCCAAATATCTGGAGAAAATTGCAGACCATGGCGTTAATATCGCCAACTGGGAAATTTTCCAGGAAACTGGAGATATGGAAGACGAGAGACTTCTGTAAACGGGATTTATGTGAAATATTCTGCAAAATGACAGTCCGCTGCGGGAAGGTGTTCCTGCAGCGGATTTTTTTGCTGTAAGCTGGCAAAGTCGTTTTAAAGATGTTCCATCCGTCCTTTTAAAAGGGGAAGCTGTTCCCTGATTTCATCCACTTCTTCGAGGCGGATCGCTGTGGTCTGGATTCCTGCTCTGGCTCCCATCTGATTTAGAACTTTCCCCCAGGGAGAGACGGCGATGGAATGGCCCCAGGAGTGGTAGGAAGCACTTCTGTCTCTGGCCGGAGCGGTTCCGAAGGTGAATACCTGATTGTCAATGGCACGGGAGCGGAACATGACTTCCCAATGGGCCGGTCCGGTAGTCATATTGAAAGCAGCCGGAACCAGAATGATTTTGGCTCCGTCCAGGATCATGCTCCGTGCAAGCTCCGGAAAACGAAAATCAAAGCAGATGCAGAGACCGATTTTTCCAAATTCTGTGTCAAAGACCGTGGACCAGGTGCCGGCGGTCAGCGTATCGGATTCTTTAAAGCTCTGTCCGCCTTTGACGTCGATGTCAAACAGATGGACTTTCCGGTGCTTGGCCAGCTGACGGCCATCCCGCCCGAACACGTAGGCCGTATTATAAATGTTTCCTTCTGGTGTCCGCTCCGGCACTGAACCGGCGGAAAGATAAATCCCAAATTCTTTTGCCAGCCCGGACAGGGCGTTCCAGAGTGGTCCGCCTTCTTCCTCGGCATAGTCAGGGAAATTTTTTGTTTCGTAGGGACAGGCGAACATTTCCGGCAGGCAGACGATGTCTGCATGGCCTTCTTTGGCCTGCCGGAGCAGGGGAACCAGCATTTCCACATTTTTCAATTTATCTTCATATACATGGGTCTGAAGCTGTGCAATCGTAAGGGTGCTCATAAATCCTCCTGTATGAGTAAACGCCGGAAAACAGAAGTCCATTTCTGCCTCTTTCCGGCTGGTTCTCGGCAACAACCTTATTTTAGCATAGTTTTCGGCAGCTGACAGCCGAATTTCCGGAAAATGCAGTTAAATTTTCAGGAAAACCAATTTGATTTCCGGGAAAACCGGCCGCATCGTTCCATTGCATATGTCGTAGCTGGAAAATTTTGTCTGCGGTTTTGTACAGGAAGAAATACTTGCATTTCCGGTGAAACTGTGCTAATATCAGACACACGCATACAAGTGTGCTTGTAGGACGAACATATTCCGGCATGACGGGAAAATAAGGGAGATTATACGGTATGGAGAGAAAGAATCAGTATTACGTCGTCAGAGATAAAGCGCTTCCCGAGGTTTTGCAGAAGGTAGTGGAAGTGAAAGCACTGATTGAGACCAATCGAAATATGACGATTCAGGAAGCGGCAGAACGGGTGGGAATCAGCCGCAGCTCTTTTTACAAGTATAAGGACGAAATTTATCCGATTTCTGATAACACGCGGGGAAAAACGGTGACGCTGGTGATTCAGATGAGGGATGAACCGGGATACCTGGCAGATTTATTGAGGGTGGTTGCCGATTATCGCGCCAACATTTTAACGATTCACCAGGCGATTCCGGTCAATGGCTTCGCGACAGTGACCGTAAGCGTGGAGGTTCTTTCCTATACGGGAAACATGGACGGCATGGTGGAGGAAATCGAGCATCTTCCGGAAGTGCATGATGTAAAAATACTGGGAGTGGAGAAATAGATGAAAGCAGCAATCATGGGGTATGGCACAATTGGCTCAGGAGTATTTGAGGTTTTAAACAGAAACCGGGAAATCATTGCAAAGAAGGCGGGGGAACCGATTGATCCGGTTCGGATTCTGGATCTGAGAGACTTTCCGGGAGATCCGGCGGAACGCCTGATCGTTCATGAAATCGATGAAATTCTTAAGGATGAAGCCATTGGGATCGTGGTGGAGACCATGGGAGGAACCAGCCCTGCATATGAATTTGTCAGGAACTGTCTTCTGGCTGGAAAGCATGTGGTTACTTCCAATAAAGCTCTGGTGGCGGCCCACGGGACGGAGCTCCTTGCCATTGCGAAAAAAATGGGCGTCAGCTTTCTCTTTGAGGCCAGTGTGGGAGGCGGAATCCCGATTATCCGGACTATTAATGAAAGTCTGGCCGGAGAGCAGATCGAAGAGATTTCCGGAATCCTCAACGGAACGACGAATTATATTCTGACGAAGATGTGTGAGGAAGGCTGGAGCTTCGGGGATGCGCTGAAAAAGGCGCAGGAAATGGGATATGCGGAGCGGAATCCGGAAGCAGATATTGAAGGGCAGGATACCTGTCGAAAAATTGCTATCCTGACGGCGGTGGCTTCCGGAAAAGAAGTGGACTACCGTGAAATTCCGACAGAGGGGATTTCCAGGATTTCGGATTTGGATTTCAGCTATGCGGCCAGGATGGGAGCGGCCATCAAACTTTTTGGGTTCAGCAGGATGATGGACGGAAACGTATATATGGAGGCGGCTCCGGTGTTTATTGATGTGAAAAATCCGCTGTATTCTGTGGATGGAGTGTTCAATGGGATCCTGGTGAAGGGAAATATGCTGGGAACGTCCATGTATTATGGGAGCGGTGCAGGAAAGCTTCCGACGGCCAGTGCGGTTGTGGGAGATATGATTGAAGCGGTCCGGAGAACATGTGATCCCACGGCCCCGGGCTGGAGTGAGGAAAAACTATGCATTTCTCCTGCCTCCCTTCTGCCAAGAAAGTACTTTGCCAGGTTTGAAGGTTCCCGGGCAGAGAAAAAAGAAGCTGTGGAGGCGGCCTTCGGACGGGTAAAGTGGATGGTCCTTGAGGGACTGGATGAATTTGCTGTTCTTACTTCTCCCATGACCGGAGCAGAATTTGATGCTGCTGCGGAAAAAATCGGCGGGCTGCGTCAGAAAATTGCGGCGGAGCTATGAGATGGCCCTGCCTGTTCCGAGTGCTGACCGGCCTGTATTGCCCCGGCTGCGGCGGCACAAGGGCCGTGTGGGAGCTTTTGACCGGGCATCCCGTAAGAAGTTTTCTATATCATCCGCTGGTGCCCTACAGCGCGGCAGTGGCTCTGTGGCTTCTCATTTCTCATCTTCTGTACCGGTACACGGGGAATGAGAGATATCACAGGGAGCTGGAACTTGGATACGTCTATGTGGGAATTGCAGTCATCATTCTGAATTTCGTCATAAAAAATGTGCTTCTTCTTTCCGGAACAGACGTCCTTGAGCTCCTTTCTCAGGGAAGGTTTTAAGAAAAGGGGAGGAGCTTTGGGACTGCACATCTGGCGAAGCCTTTATCTGATATGGGCAGCAAAAGAAGGAATCGGAGGCAGCCATGCAGAACGACTGGTTTACAGTAGAGAATATCGATCAGGATACATTCTCCATCAGCGAATATAAGCACTGGGAAGAACCCCACTGTTATCTGGTATGCGGGAAAAAAAGAGCGATTCTCATTGATACAGGGCTGGGGGTATCCAACATCAGAAACATTGTGGACAGATTGACGAAGCTGCCGGTTATGGCGGTAACGACTCATGCTCACTGGGACCACATTGGCGGGCATTCCTGCTTTGATGCGATTGCCGTACATGAGAAAGAGAAAGACTGGTTATCGGTCAGGTTTCCCATCCCTTTATCGGTTGTTAAAAAGAATTTGATGAGATTCCCATGTGATTTTCCGGAAGATTTTGATATAAATGCCTATCAGATTTTTCATGGGACACCTGAAAGACTTCTGCATGACGGTGATTTTCTGGACTTGGGCGGACGGAGAATCCAGGTACTTCATACGCCGGGGCATTCCCCAGGACATTGCTGTTTCTATGAGCCGGACCGAGGATATCTGTATTCCGGGGATTTGGTGTATAAAGGCTGTCTGGATATGTTTTATCCGACCACTTCCCCGGAGCTGTTTTTCCAATCCATAAGGCGGGTACAGAAGTATCATGTAAACAGAATCCTGCCGGGACATCATCAGCTGGAGCTCCCTGCTTCTCTGGTAGACGAGATCGAAGCCGGATTTTTGCAGCTGGAACAGTCCGGAAAGCTCAGGCAGGGAAGCGGTGTATTTGATTTCCGGAATTTTCAGATTCATATGTGATTGGAGACGGCCGCCAACGTGTTTCAGCGGCTTCAGAAGCCGATGCCGGATTCCCCAATTTATATGTGAGTGTAAGCAGCCGCTGCGGGAAGATTCCGACAGCGGCATTTTTATGCAGGGGACATGTTTGGGGACAGAGTCAGAAAAATCGTGTCACGCGGGGCAGCAGAATCTTTATTTTCAAAAGGGGGAAGCAGAATGCATGCATTTACAAAATTGCCTGCATGGGAACAAATGCTCAAATGAATTGTCTGGCAGCAGTTGGGGGAAATAAACGGAAAAAGGATTCTTGACTTCGGAAGCGGGGAGGGAATAACGGCTGCCCATTATTCTGAGAACAATTCGGTAATTGCAATTGAGCCGTCTGAAGAAATGCTCTCGAAGGCATGGAGAAATGATAAATATGTTCAAATAGCTGGAGATGTTTCGGCGCTTGCGGAATTTGAAAGTGATTCTTTTGATTTGATTATCTGCCATAATGTTTTGGAGTATATTGATGATAAAAAAACAGCGATAACTGAGATGTCGCGTTTGCTGAAAACTGGAGGAACTCTTTCAATTGTCAAACATAACCGCTTTGGGAGAGTGATGCAGATGGCTGTATTACTTAATGATATTAACAGAGCAAATGATTTGCTGGATGGAAAGAACAGTACAGCTTCAAAATTCGGATGTATCCGGTATTATGAAGATGATGATATCTTAAAATGGTGCAATCAATTAAAGTTAAAGGAGGTATACGGGATACGTACCTTTTGGGGATTGCAGCAGAATCAAACGCAGCATGCATTTGAAGAATGGCAGCATAGGATGGAAGAACTGGAATTAAGAGTGGCAAAAATTGATGAATTTAGAAAAATTGCTTTCTTTCATCATTTGATTTTTGTAAAAGAGTAGCTGAAAAAGGAATGTGATAATATGAAACGGCTACCCATCAAAAGGAAGTCAAATCGGTAAGAATAAAGCAGATGCTTACAGTGCTTATTTGAGGAAACTTACCGGGGCAGCAGGTCCGTTATGTTTCTTTATATTCGGAAATAAGCTCTTCTGCCAGATACTCATCGCTCATACAATGCAGATCGGAAACCCCTTCGCTGATGAAACGATAAATTTCTGAGTGGTAGAAAAAGCTCAGAGCATCGTTCAAAGAAAGCTGTTCTTTTTCTGCAAAACGCTCAATAATTCGCGTATATTTTTTCTGCAATAAAATAGGATTAGCAGTCAAATTTGTTCACTCCCTTCATAGTGCAAATAAGTGCCCAAAGCTTTCTGCGACCGGAAATATAGCTGCAAGTTGGGTTTCTCGTAACGCAGCCTCTGCAGAGCTTCTTTTTTATCAATTAAATTGTCAAGATAAAGTTCGATGGTATTAAAGACTTTGTCATTTGCGACGCCGCCAATTACAATATCATAATTTGTGGAGTCTTTTCCACTTCTGCAAGTAAGGATGAAATCAAGCCATTCTTCGGAGTAAGAAGTGAACTTCAAAATTTTAAGTTCCTGATATGCCGTTTCGTCAAAGTTGTATCAGGAAACAATTCCCTTTTTTCCACGACGTTTGAACTTCTCACACCACCTTACAGCTTGCTCATAAATAGGAGTCAAATAAAAACCAGACCCAAAGTCCACATGCTTTCTGGAACGCTCTAAATCAGGCGATGGAATCGCTAAGTAGGAACCATGATATAAAATCATATTTCAATTCCCCTTTCCTGCATTAAGCTGATAATATCATTCACAATGTAATCCTTGCTTTGCGTATGCAGAATTTCATATTCCGGTATGATGTAACCAAATAAGATATCGCTTTTTTCTGTCAGCATGCTATAGATTTCTTCAGCATTTTTTTCGAGTCGGGCTGCAATGCTTTCGATACAAAAAACAGCAAATTCAAGTTCGTTTGTGTTTGTGATTTCCGTATTTTCCAACATGGCATTGATTCCTCCGCTATTCCTATTTGAAAGGGAAAGACATACCATAGGTTTTTAAACTTTCCCTTATACTTCAATGACAATCGGACTTTTAGTTTTTTGACCGAATATCACGCTTGCTCTACCCTCCCAAGAACCAACGACTTCCGTTTTATATAAAGAATTTCCGAAAATGAAGATGAAAGAACTTGCTCTAAGAAGTTTCGATTCCATTTGATCTTATATCAGGAGTCAGGGGAAGTCAAGAAATCCTGGTGAAAATGTTCCACATTCCCGGACTGTATCTCGGACAAATGCTGCCTGATGCGTTCTTCTGTCCAATCCCACCATTTCAGTTTAAGCAGCAGTTCAATGGTTCCTTCCGGAAAGCGCTTTCTTATCGGTTTTGCCGGAACGCCGCCGACGATGGTATATGGCGGAACGTCCTTTGTTACGACAGCGCGGGTCCCGATAACGGCGCCGTCTCCAATCGTAACGCCTGCCAAAATGACTGCTTCATAGCCAATCCAGACATCATTTCCGATAACAATATCGCCCTTATTATCCCATGCATCTGTAACATCCTTTGCATCTAAATCCCATTCTTCAAAAAATATGTGGAACGGGTAGGTAGAAAGGGAAGACAGATTATGATTGGCACTGTTAAATAGGAATTTTGCTCCACAGGCAATGGAACAAAATTTGCCGATGATCAGTTTATCCTGGTTGATAGGATAGTGATACAGAACATTGTTCCTTTCAAAATCCGTCGGATCCTTTGCAGAGTCGTTATACATGGTGTAATCGCCGACTATGATATTAGGATTATGGATGACATTTTTCAGGTAGATGGTTTCCGTGTCCCTTGAGCGAGGGTAGATTTTCTGCGGCATAGCGGTTCCTCCTTGTGAAACATACGATATGGAAATTTAAGTTTTGTAATATGAAACATACAGTATGGAAATTTATGCTTTTTGATTAAATTAAAATTTCACTTATTCCAGCGAAATTAAAAATGGGGAAAGCAGTTTGCCGTCATCGAAAGACGGAGGTAAAAAAACCATGAATGTCACAGGCAACAACGGTGACATTGATGTTGATTTTGTCAGCGGATAAAGATTCGGGCAGTCTTTTGGGGCTGCCCGAAAGCTAAAAAACATCAGCTGCGGCTTTTCGCCGCAGTGGAAACATACGGAGTGCAGGGACATCGGAATACCGGCACACGGGAAGGCGGATGCACCGGAAGACAGATTTATCGGAAGAGTGTGCACGCTGAGGATAAGAGATGTCAGGACATAAGGACAATGAGCTGCGGACATGCAAAAAAGCGTGCCCGCAGCTTTTTATAACGATGAAAACAGTGCCTGGTATTCTTTCCTTGCTTCCTTCCGGCAGATGAGATAGTAAGTAACGGATGCTTCCGGATCCGAGATGGGGATTTCGATGCGTCCCCGTCCGGAGCGGATGTACTTGTTTGCCAGATCGGTGGTAAAGGACGGCAGTGAGGACGCCTCCACCAGTTCATTAAAGGTGAAATGATCGCTTTGGGTTAAGAAACGGGAATCCGGCATTTTTTCCGTCTGTACGAAATTCCAGAATCCGATGTCATTCATTAACAGCATATTTTCCCCGTTCATTTCTGCAAACGACAGGCTCTTTCGCCTTGCATATCTGTGGCCCTTCGGCAGTGCAAACACCAGAGTCTCATGGCCGCATTCTTTGATAAAATAATCATTTCCCTCAATTTTTTCAGGGAGAACAATCAGCTGGTATGTGCCGTTTTTAAGACCGGACAGAAGGGCCTCCTCGTCTGCAGTCTCTGTCTGAACCGTTTTTCCTGGGTACAGACTGTTAAGCAGCGGTGTCAGCAGCCAGCTTGGGGCCGGGGAGCAGACTCCCAGAGCGATGGTGCGGTGCTTTCGGTCGAAGTCCCGGGCCTTATCTGCCAGGGAGTCTGCATCCGACAGCAGCTGTTTTGCGAGTCCCAGCACATAAGTCCCGTTTTCATTCAGCTCCAGCCGGTTTTTCCGCCGGAAAAACAGAGGAATACCCAGCTCTTCTTCCAGTTTTTTCATGTTCCGGCTGAGAGCCGGCTGGGAAAGATGCAGAACTTCTGCGGCTTCAGAGAGAGTCCCGCAGTCCGCAAAGACCACAAACTGGCGCAGTTCATACAATTCAATCATGTAATTCCTCCTCAGTATTCATTTCATTTATCGCTATATTCTTGTTTGGCATTGTACTTTTCCAGGAAAATACGGTATTCTGTTGTCATAAAGAACAGGAGATACCAATACCAAGAGCCGTTTGAATATCATTTCTAATTATAGCAAAGAACAACAGCCTGTGCAAGCTACAGCATGGTTCCAAGACGCGCGGGGTATGGTTCCAGACCGGGCAGGAACGGGAGATGCACCGGAAGTTTCTGGAGCGTATGGCTCAGGGCGGCATGGACTGTATTCATGCATGCCTGATGTTGGCCGCTAAGCTGAAAATCCTGGAGAAAAATCCGCGGGCAAGATACCGCAACGAGAATATCAGTATCTGCGAAATTATCGCGGCCAATGACCAATGGGAGGAATCCCGGCAATAAAAATCAGGCTGACGTCATGGCCCTGCCGGAAATGGCAGCCATGATTGGCAATAAACAGCAGGGAAAGAAAAGAAGATATGGAGGGAAAGATTATGGAATTTTTGACTTTGAATACTGGTGCAAAGATGCCGCTGGAAGGTTTTGGCGTATTTCAGATTCCCGATCCCGTTCAGTGTGAGCAGGTGGTTTATGACGCCATTAAGACGGGTTACCGTCTTTTGGATACGGCTGCGGCTTACGGAAATGAGGAGGCGTTAGGAAAGGGCGTGGCCCGGGCCATTGCAGACGGCCTTACCACCAGAGAGGAACTGTTTATTACCACCAAAGTGTGGGTACAGGATCAGAAGAATGAAGAGACTGCCTATGAGGCAGTTAAGGCGTCACTGGCGAAGCTGAACATGGACTATGCGGACCTGGTTCTGCTTCATCAGCCCATGGGAGATTATTTTGCAGCTTACCGCGGCCTGGAAAAAGCTTATAGAGATGGGCTTACCAAAGCCATCGGCGTGGCAAATTTCTATCCGGGTCCCCTTACCAATCTGTGCGAGAATGTGGAGATCATTCCGGCAGTAAACCAGGTAGAACTGCATCCTTTCTTTGTTCAGGAGAAGGCCCTCGAGAATATGAAAGCTTACGGCGTGGTTCCGCAGGCCTGGGGACCGCTGGCTGAGGGAAAACACGGTATCTTCACCGACCCGGAGCTGACTGAGATTGGAAGAAAGTATGGAAAGAGCGCGGCTCAGGTGGTTCTTCGCTGGAATGCTCAGCGCGGCGTGTCCATCATTCCCAAGTCTGTCCATGTGGAGCGGATGGAGCAGAACATCGATATCTGGGATTTTGAACTGACCGACGAGGAGATGGCAAAGATTGCGTCCAAAGACCTGGGACACAGCGAGATCGTGGATCACGATGATCCTGGATTTGTGAAAATGCTCTGCAGCATGAACATTCATGATTAATCGAACGTCCCGGAACCGAACCGGGGAAGTTGATTTTTAGATATCTCATATCATGTTCTGTAAAAAAGAATTGTGGGAACCATATTCCTGTATCTTGATAATAGAACGGGAGCGCCGATATACCAGCGCTCCCCCTTTTTGTCATAGGATGTTCACATGAAGCAGAATTGCCGGAACTGCGGGAAAGGAAACTGGCGGCTATAGCAGCAGAACGGGGCTGCGGGAGACTGGAATGGTGGTTCCCTGACTGGAATCAGCCAAGCATTGACTTTTATTTATCACTGGGAGCCGAACCAATGTCAGACTGGATGGTATACCGGATTGCCGGAGAAACCTTACAGAAACTGGCGGAGTAGCTTTTTTGCCAATCTTATATTCTGATCATATCCGTTTGCATGCCGGCAGTTATGAATGGAAGTGTTTATAACAGCGAAGGCCTGCGAACGGAAAAATCCCCATTTCTGGAAATGTTCATATTGTGTAAGAAAAACCTGTAATCGAAAAAAATATGAGAAGCATCCCCATATCACGCAGGAAAACACTATGCAGCCAGCGCATTGTTATTCAAAAATAAATTGACTAGAATAAAATTGTGCAATTAGGCTGGCAAAAAATGGGTAAAAATCTGTTTTTAGCCAGTGTGGAAATCAGCAAACAGTTTATCTGGAACGGTCCGGGTCAGGGAGAAAGTGCGGGAAGGGAGGCTTACAGGATCAGGACGCTTTTGTATATAGGATAAAGAAATTTCTGCCTTGCCTGGAATCTTTTTTCTGTCATATGGACGGTGCCAATCCATGGATGAACGGAGAAAAGGCTCATATTCTGTCTGCTGACAGAACATTTCGGAAAGGATGGGAGTATGAGAAAAAGGGTTAAAAAGAGAGCATTAAGTCTGCTTCTCAGCGGAGCGATGGTACTTTCGCTTTGCCCTCCGGCAGCTGCAGCAGTGCTTGTGGATAACATGGGAAACAGCGCAGATGTTACGGATGTAAGAGGCAAGGAGTTTGCGGGTCTTGGAACAGAAAGACGGGAGTCTGCGTCCAATGCGGAGCAGCCGACACCTCCGGCAAACGGAGAGCTGCCTGAGGATGGAACGACAGTCATTGATCAGGAAAAACAGAACGTGTTATTATTCAT
>ERZ780150.1523-NODE-1523-length-14783-cov-6.353612_pt1 | contig 14783 bp, 20 predicted proteins | sample MGYA00511019_ERZ780150 | MGnify/ENA primary metagenome ERZ780150 (study PRJEB29588, sample SAMEA2151633) | human gut metagenome | biome: human gut; feature: human-associated habitat; material: faeces | place: Denmark | collected 2008/2010 ...
CGGGTGGTAAGACCCATAAATGCCCCCTGTGCGGGGCGGGCAAGAGTAGACGCTTCAAGGGATAAGGAGCTTCCCGAACATGCTAAAGATGTCGGGACCCAGGATGTGGCTCTATGTGAGGTGCAAATCCTCACCCGCTCAAACAGGCCCGCGGAAAGCCTGACCAAACCCGCAGCATACCCCGAAAGGGGTATATATGGACCATTGGCCCGATGGTCGGGCGGGCCCCTCATAAGGGCTTGGTCTTGGTTCGATTCCAAGATGGTCCACCAGAATTAGAAAGGAGTCGCCCAACTGAATGAAGATTGACATTTATTGTCCGGTCTGTGCCGCTGCTGGCATCAATCATGGAAAAGGGCGGCTTTTGATGCAGGTGGATAGCAAGGCAGTTGGTGTTGTTTACCCATACTGTAAGGCTTGCAAGAAGAACATCAAAATCGAATTGAAAGGCGAAAAGAGCGCCTGAAAATATATAGTTTAGTGCCAAGTGCCTCCGGGCAATGCCTGGACGAAGCGTGCCAAGTGCCGATCAGTTACCGAGGAATCCTCGGTAGTTGGTCGGCATTTTTGTTTGTCTGGAGGTGACAAGGTGACTGAAAACGATACTGTTCGAGCTATATCTGAGTGGCCGGTCAATGGTTTGACGGGTCGGCGCAAAATCTACACGGCAAAAAAGAAAGTCACCCCGGAAAATGTGGTAGAGGTGCTGGGCAAAGCGCTGGCAGTACACAGGATCAATAGAGCGGAAACAGTCTACTTGTATGACTATTACAAAGGGAAACAGGATATTCGACTGAAAGATAAAATCGTCCGCCCGGAGATCAACAACAAAGTGATGATTAACAGGGCGAATGAGATTGTCACTTTCAAGACGGCTTATCTGCTGGACGGCCCTATCCGCTATGTGTCCAACGGCGGTAGGGATGATGTATCCGCCAGTGTGAACACGCTCAATGAGTATATGCGCTCTGAAAGCAAGGACACACTGGACAAGGAATTAGCGGACTGGATGCACATTTGCGGCATAGCGGTACGCATGGTACTCCCTGACAAAGCTGGTGAGGAGGACGGTTCCCCGGCATCCATCTACACACTCGACCCGCGAGCGGCGTTCTGCATTTACCATAGCGGTGTAGGGCAGAAAAAGGTCGCTGGTGTTCTGGAACAGGTAGACGAGGAGGGCCAGCCATACTTCTGCGTTTACACTCCTGAATGGTATTTCGAGGTGCAGAACGGCCAGATCACTAAGCAGGAGGGCCGCACCATCCCCTATATCCCCATTGTGGAGTATGTAAACAACGATGCACGCATGGGGGCCTTTGAGCCAGTCATCCCCATTCTGAACGCGATCAATATGATTGAATCCAACCGGCTTGACAGTATTCAGGATTTTGTCAACGCCTTTGACGTGTTCCAAAACTGCGAGTTAGAGGACGGCCAATACAAGGAACTGGCAAAGGGCGGCATGGCGATTACTATCAAGAGTGTTCAGCCTGGCATGGAGGCCAAAGTCTATCGCATTGCCTCTGAATTGAACCAGACCAACACGCAGACCATTGTGGACGATTTGGAAGACGCATACCTGACCATCTGCGGTATGCCGAACCGGAATGGTGGATCTTCCACCAGCGATACCGGGCAGGCGGTCATCTACCGGGATGGCTGGTCCGCCGCTGAGAGCCGGGCCAAGGACACAGAAAAGACCTGGGAGCGGTCGGAACGGGAGTTCCTGCGGCTGGTGCTGTATATTTGCCGGGAAACTGGCGATTTAGGTTTGCAGCTATCCGACATTAAGCCGGAGTTCACCCGCAAGAACCTGTCCAATATCCAGTCCAAGGCGCAAGTGCTGGCGGAGATGCTGAACAACAGCAAGATTCACCCGAAGCTGGCGTTCCAGTACAGCGGGCTATTCAGCGACCCCGAGTCTGCGTACCGTGTGAGTATGGATTGGTACGAAGAACAGCAGAAAAAGATGGAGCGGAGCCTGCGGGATGAACTGGCGGCGGAACGAGCCAGCGGGAACGATCCGGCCAATCCGCAGGACGGCGGCGGTGATGCTGAATGAGTGGGTTCTATGACCTTACCGACAAAGCCATCGACCTTTTGAACAGGAGGGCAGTCAAGCGCTTTGAGGACGCCAAAGACGAAGCGGCGCAGAAGGGCTTTGATGAACTCAATGTGCTGGAAGTCACCCGGACGCTATATGACCAGCTGCGCAAGGACAACCAAGATGTCTTTCTTGAACTGGCGCAAGAGCGGTATCAGGAGGCCGAACCGCATGGAGAGGAACCGCCTGATTTAGCGTGGCTGCTGGCGTTGCTGGCGGCGTACAACGCTGTGACGAAAGTCATTTATGACAACGATGTTGACCGCAAGAGGCAGTACACCGCCGAGGGAATCAATTCCAGCACGGCAAAGGTGACAGAGTTCCGGCGGGGGTTGCATTACTGGGCTGACCTGACCGCCGCATACGGGGACATCGTGACCGATGAATCCACCTTGAAAGCCTACCGTGACGCTGGTGTGAAAAAGGTGCGCTGGGTGACTGCTGGGGATGAAAAGGTGTGCGAAACCTGCCGGGAACGAAATGGGAAGATTTATTCCATCAATTCGATCCCACCCAAACCACATAGAAGGTGCAGATGTGTGTATGAACCTATGAGGTAAACAATGAAAAGAAAAATAGTTGCGTTCATTGGAATATTACTTATTTTTTCGATTCTAACAGGATGCTCAAAAGCAATCACAGAGGGAGAAGTTATATCCAAAGAATTTACACCTGCTCATACACAAATTATGTTTATCCCTATTGTTCACACAAACGGGAAAACATCATACACAACGCTTGTCCCTTTTATTTATTACTACAACGACAAATGGGAAGTGACCATTCAGCAGTACGATGATGAACAAAAAGAAATGCTTTCCGCAACATATCGAATTACGGAAGAAGTTTTCGATGCGGTAACTATTGGTTCAGAGTTCGTGTATTCAAATGATATGGAGCCATTGGAGCCAGAATATACAAGAGAACGACAATAAAGTTTAAGCGGCCCAGCCGTTTGATGCAGACGTAGCATTGGGAGGAGAGAAAATGGAAGGTATTATTATGGCTAAGTGCCGTGGATTTGAGGGGAATGTTTTGGAGTTAGATGCGGCCGAACTTTCCACAACGAAATTGGACGGGGAAGTAACGAACCACACTCGGTATTTCATTAAGCTAAGGGAGAAGACGGGAGAAATTATTGAGATAGATGGAGTATTTGCCTCTGACATTGAAATTCAGAGCATTATTACATGATTACAAACGGAATACGGATATATCTGGCGATGTGCCAGTTAATCATGGTAGAGAAACCATAAATCCCAAGCTGGCGGAGATGCCAGGATAATAAAGCCCAAAACATAGTGAGAGAACACTTACAAAACCCAAAAGGAGAATTTACATGAAGATTTCCACTGACAGCATCCATGGTTTCGCCGAAATGAGCGACGCAGACAAGGTTACTGCCCTGCTGGGGCTAGATGTGCCTGACCCGGTTGATCTGAGCGGTTATGTGAAGAAAGAAGTTTTTGACGCCAAGGCGACCGAAGCGGCCAACCTGTCCAAGCAGCTCAAATCCAAAATGACCGATGACGAGGCCGCAAAGGCGCAGGCTGACGCTGATCGCAAGGAGCTGGAGGACAAGTACACCGAACTGCTGCGCAAGTCCACTATTGCCGAGCACACCGCCCGCTATATCGCCATGCCGGGCTATGACGAGAAGCTGGCCCGAGAGACGGCTGAGGCCCTGTTTGACGGAAAGATGGATGTGGTCTTTGCCAACCAGCAGAAAGCCAACGCTGCCTATGAGAAGAAGCTGCGGGCTGATCTGGTGAAACAGGACCCCAAGCCTGACGGTGCTGGTGGTGGGAACGAAGAGAAGAACGAAGCCGTTGAATTTGCCAAGAAACTGGGCAAACAGCGGGCCGATGCTCTCAAAAACGCAAACGAAGGTTTGAAACACTATTTTTGATTAAAAAGGAGAGAAACAGATGAAGTTTACCAAGACTTCTGTTGGCGGCACCATTGAGATTCTGGCCGCTGACGATTTTGTGGCGATCCCCATTTGTGTCACGGAAGCCGCTGCTGTCCCTGCCGGTATGCCCATGACCGCTGCGGGAAAGAAAGTGGCAACCACCTCTTATGCTACCGCTGTTGGTATGCTGCTGTATGATGTGGACCCGACCGAGAACCCCAATGGCGCTTTGCTGGTGCAGGGTGTGGTGGACAAGAAAAAGGTTGAGTCTCATGCCAGTATTACGCTGGACTCCACTTTCAACGTGCCCGGCATTATCCTGCGGGACAACATTGGCGTGAACGAGTAAGGAGGGATACATAATGGATTTGAGAGAAGTTTTTACCCCTGCTGCGATTGCGGCCAACTGGACTGAAGTCGCCTCCAATCAGATTCCCTACCTGGGTGCTACGCTGTTCCCCGCCCGCAAGAAGGCTGGTCTTGACTTGTCCTGGCTGAAAGGCTCCCGTGGGCTGCCTGTCTCTCTGATGCCTTCTGCGTTTGACGCCAAGGCAACCTTCCGTGACCGTATCGGCTTTGAGAAATTGGAAACTGAAATGCCGTTCTTCCGTGAGGGCTATAAGATTATTGACTTATCGAAATAGAGATAATTTAGTTATTATCCTTCCAGACATTTCGCATTTTATAAAAACAAAATTGGATCAAACGAAATTTTCTCCGAACATAAGCTGCTTAAAGTGTGCGCCAAAAATGCGCCAAAAGGGGGGGGCGGATGGTATGGCAAGTATAAAGAAAATGGTGGGGAAAAATGGCGTCTCCTATAAGATCACGGTAAGTAGTGGGAGAGGGCCAGACGGGAAGCAAATAAGACATTTCAAAACATACAACCCACCATCAGATTTAACACAAAGACAAGCCGAGAAAGAGGCACTAAGGGTTGCTGTTGAATTTGAGCGCGCAATCGAAACAGGGTTTACAATTGATAGCCGAGCAACATTCAATCAGTATATTCCCCATTTTTTAGAAGTGAAAAAAATGAGCGGACTGGAAATAACAACACTTAATTTATATGAGCGGAGCCTTAAAAACTATGCTTGTCCATACATTGGACATATGAAAATGACAAGCATTAAGCCCCAGCACATAACGAACATATATAAAACACTGAGTGAACCAGGCCACAACACACGAAACCAATACTTGACACCTAAGCAAGGATTCTTTCGGGCAATCAATGCAAGCGGGCTTTCGCATGCTGAGTTTACAAATAAATATGGAGTCCCGAATTGGGTATCAATCAAAATCAGACAAGGAAAGCCGTTCAGGGAAGAAACGGCTAAATGGATAGCTGAAGCCATAGGAAGGCCAAAGGACCAGCTCTTTGACGTGCATGAAGACCAAGATGGACTGTCTGCCGGAACCATTAGACGCCTGCACACTTGTATTAGTTCACTCTTTTATCTTGCGGAGCGAGAGATGTTGATTCAGTACAACCCGGCAAAATTTGCAGTTCTACCAATGAAGAAAGAGCAAAGCATGATAAGGTATTTTCAGCCGGAGGAGCTAGGGGCAATCGCGGCGGCGCTGGATAGCGAGCCCATAAAGTGGAAAACGCTAATGCATTTCCTCATCATTACAGGATGCCGAAGAGGAGAGGCGCTGGGATTGAAATGGGAAAAAGTAGACTTTGAAAATGGACTCGTTGTAATCGATAGGAGCTTAAAGGCAGATACAAAAACTAAAAGCAGGTATGAAGGGAGAACGAAAACAGGAAACGCTAGAACGCTACACCTGCCCAACCAGATGCTAAAAGAGCTAAAGAAATTGAGATCTTGGCAGGCGGAGGAACGACTAAAAGCGGGAGATCAGTGGGAGCCATCCCCATACGTTTTTACCGATGATTTTGGGGGATCTATGCCGCTAGACAAGCCGGGCTATTGGTTACGACAGTTTTCAAAGCGACACGGGCTCCAGCATATCAATCTACACGCCTTTAGACATAGCGCAGCAAGTGAAATGGTGGCGAGTGGAATTGATGTTGCAACAGTCTCCCACATCTTAGGCCACTCAAAGCCAACCACGACACTAAACGTATATTCGCACATCATAAAGACACGGGAAGTTGATGCAATTGAGGGAATTGCTAAAGCCCTTGAAGAGCGAAGCGCAGAATACTCACAAAGAAAAAAGGCTTAAAGGAGAAGATAAAATGTACAACATGGAATCTAGACCCCCCAAAATGAGGACCATAGATCAAGCAATTGCAGACATTAAAGAAAGAGATGCCAATACAGCAATCACAAAAAATGCAATTGAGAGATTGGCTTATGAGGGTGCAATTCCCGTTGTTCGTATTGGAAGAAAAAAACTAATTAACATGGATCATCTATATAAATTCCTCTATGAATAATCCACCCCTGTTTTTGTAAGAAATAATTGACAAAACGAACAAAAAGCGATATAATCAAGGCAGAATAGAAAAAAAGTGCCAAGTGCCTGAGTCCGAATGACTCCTAAGTGTGCCAAGTGCCTCTTTTCTGCGTTATGCGGATAAGGGGCACTTTTTATTTTTTGCAAAGAGGAGGTAATCAGGATGGAGAGATTAAGAAATATTAGAGCTGCCGTCCGTGAAATCAAGGAAACAGATCCAAAATCCCCAATAGATGAAAGAACCGTCCGGGCGTTGATGCGGTCCGGAGATATCCAGAGCGTGGTTCTTAGAAAGCGTAAATACTGTGTGATGGAATCGCTAGAAGAATATCTTCAAAAGAAGGCCCGCCTTAGCGTTGCAGCACTAAGACGGGCAGAGGGGACGGGGTTAGATATGCCGACAGATACCACATCCCACAAGTATTGTACATCAAACCAGAAAGAGGCACAAGAAAAACCTTCCTCAAACAATACATACTTTGGGAATCGGCGGTGATCGCGTGTCAATCAGCTTTGAGGAACTGAAAAAGGAAGATTGCCGCACGGTGGCCCGCCGCCTGGGGCTGGATTTGAACCGACAGGACAAGGTGCGGTGCTTTCTTCATGCTGGGGACAAAAACCCCAGCTTGCAGGTGTACGCCGACGGGTGGAAGTGTTTTGCCTGCGGTGAGCATGGGGACGCTGTTGACCTTGTATCAAAGTATCTTGGCATATCAAATATTGAGGCGGTGGAGTGGATGAAAAAAGAATTTAATATCCAGGAACCGCCCAGGAAACAGGATTATGGACAGGCCGAGCGGGAGCATATATACCCAGGCGGACAGGTCAAAAAGGTCATGTATCGCCGGGCAGATGGGTCAAAATACGGGATTTGGTTCCACCTGGAGAACGGCGCATGGAAGAAGGCACGGGGCAACGCCCCGCACTCCCTCTACATAGCCGGTCAACTGACTGGAGCCGTCTTTGTGGTCGAAGGAGAAAAAGACTGTGATACCCTCCACAAGCTAGGCTATGATGCTGTCAGCGGAGAAGACGGAGCGGGACCTGGGAAATGGAGGCCAGAGTACACCGAGCAGCTAAAGGGCCTCCCTGTGGTGATATTCCAGGACAACGACCAACCGGGAAAGGACTATGCACAGGAGACCGCCGCCGCCCTGCATGGTGTGGCTTCTAGTGTGCAAGTGCTGGACTTAACACAAGTATGGCCCAATATGCCTGAAAAGGGGGATATATCCGATCTTGTCGCAAAGTTTGGAGCAGAGAAATCATGTGATATGATTGCTAAGCTCATCAGCACAACACCACAATGGGAGCCAGAGAAAGAGCCTGATGTATTTGATTCATTTGGTTTTTACAGCGTCCCCGATTTAACCGAAGAGGAGCGCCGCCCACCGGAATTTATCATTGATGGAATGATCCCTTGCGGTATGACGTTTCTGTCAGGTGCACCCAAAATTCGTAAAACATTCATGGCGCTGCAAATGGCGATTTCGGTAGCATCTGGACAGCCGTTCTTGGGACACAATACAACAAAATGCGATGTCGCCTATCTTGACTTAGAGGGAAGTAAATCCAGGGTGTCATTCAGGACTGATCGCATGACAACGAAGATTCCGCGAAATGTCTACATTACAAACACCATCACGGAACGCCTTGCAGATGGATTGGTGGACAAGCTCCGACAGCTCCACCAGTCCCGGCCTTCAATCCGCCTTATCATCATAGACACATACAGCAGAGCCCGAGGAACCTATAAAAGTTTTGGCGTCAATGCCTATGACGCAGACGTTGCCCTCCTGGAACCTGTGCAGCGAATGGCCCTTGACGAGAATATAGCCGTACTGTTTATCCATCACGACAAAAAGGGCGCTGGGTTTATGTCTGACAGTTTTGAGCGGATTTCAGGAACTATGGGCATATCTGGAAGTGCTGATTGCGTGATTAACCTTGTGGCGGACGGCAAGCGTTTTGAAGGAAAGGCCACGATGGAATATACACCTAGAGACGCAAAAGGTGGAGAAATCAAGATCGTATTTGATGAACGTTTTGGAGAGTGGCAAGAGCTGATTGAGGAAAAGCCGGACTTGCGCGGGAACCCAATCTGTAATTGGATCATTCAAAATGCACCGGAGCGGCAGAAGGAAGGAACGACTTTTTCCTATAGTGATGTATTCAAATTTTCTTATGGATGCTATCTTGACAATCCAGGAAATAAGGTGCGCGAACAAATCGAAGCCCATAAGGATGATTTGTTTTTGCAGTTTGGTATTGGTGTTCAGATTGGTGTAAGGTCACACGGAGAAAGAGGTATAAGGATTATAAATTTGCTATGAGTGGGTGTCCCCCCGTCCCCCTTAGGGTGACGCTATAAGGGAATGGTGGTGTAAAATTCGTCGTCTTTTTTAAATTTTTGTTGGACGGATACAGGCATAGACAACCACAAAAATTTACTTTAGTGAATGAAAGAACGTCCCCCCAGGGGGGACAGGGGGACACCAATATTTTGTAGGGAGGACAGAAAGAATGGTCTGCATGATAGCCGACTACAAAGAAGACGGTATTGATAAGCACAACGAATATATTGCACTTAATACAGACAACTTTGAAAGAGCTGTTTATGTTTTGTCTGACACTCTCAGAAAACAAGGTGCTGTGGTATCCTGCATAACAGTGTGCCCAGGCGCAAAAAACATGGAAGATCTGCGCCGTTTTTCGGATGATGGTATAAAGCCCGGAAATGTGTATATCCCATACCTGTTTAATATGGAAGGATGGTAAAATGAGTTACAAAATTAAACAGATCATCCCGGCCCCTTCTGATATGTGGGCCATGTACTGCAATCCGCAGAAAGTGAGATATCTTCGGGTTGTTTGCTTGGCGCTACTTGAAGGCGGCGCAGATTGGGGGATGCTTGCAATAGTGTGGGAAGATAAAGGATTTAAGTTTGCTGATTCCATTGAATACTTTGAGGGGATCGTATATAGTCCAAAAGACTTGTATGAGTGAAAAATCTAAATACTTTTTCGTGTAAACCGCAAGGCGGGAGGCTGTGCTGGGAGGGATAAAATGACTGACAAAGTATATTGTCCGGAGTGCTTAAAGAGGGGGCGAAAGCAATTTGTTTTATATGTAGACTGCAAAACGGCAGGAATTATCTTCCCGTATTGTAAAAAATGCAAAAAGAATATTGAAGTTGACTTAAACAAGAGAGAGGAAAATAAAATACAAGGCTTGATAGTGCCAAGTGGTTTATCCCAAGTGCCCGCCTATATATCCAATGGGGATATAGGCGGGATTTTTATTTGAAAGGAGTGGTCGCGTGAACAAATTACCAACAGTGCCGGAAATGTCCGATGCGTTAGCTAGGCACAAAGGACGAGATGGCTATACGCAAAAGATCTACAAAGCACAGGCGGACCAGCACAAAGGAAATCAGTTAAGCGAGGACATTAACACGCATATTGAAAAACTTAAAGAGTCTGAAAGCCGTGGAAGGATCGATTTTTCAGACTTAGAAATGGTGAAGGATAGAACTTTTCAGTATTTGTTGGCGTGTTCAGAGGCGCAGATTTATCCGTCTGTTATGGGATTGGCAACGTTCGGATTTGGAATCTCTAGGCAAGCATTGAATAGATGGCTATCCCGCAACATAGAGAGCGAGGCCGCCCAATTTATTCTCGAAGTAAAGGATGTTATGGCCGACGTTCTGACCAATGCAGCGCTTTACAGAAATGCAGATGCGGCAATGGCTATTTTTCAGTTGAAAAATCATTTTGAGCACGCTGATGCTGTCCAGATCGAGATTCCGCAGGAAGCTGGACCCCTTGGTCAGAAAATGGACCAGAGAGAGCTGGAGCGGAGAATTTCAGAATCTGTTGTGCTAGATGAGTGATGGTGTAGCCATGACGACAAAGGACCTGGAACAAGCAACGGGTATTTCCCGGCAGACGATTTACAGCCACATTAACCGTGGCTGGCTCGATGCTCGCATGATCGGGAACAGGTACGACATTACCCCCAGCGAGGCCATACAGTGGGCAAACTGGTGCTGGATGCGTGGCAGTGTTGATATGTGCCCGCCGGAGGCCGCAGAAGGATTTATAAAACATTTTTGTATGAACTAAAGGAGGCTTTCATACCATGCCAGAAATCAAATACACTGCAGTAAACAAGGCCGCAGAACAGGCCGCAAGGGAACTTATCAACATCCTGCACCGCCATATTGCGGGTGTGAATGCCGCCTATTCTACATACCACGTTGAGAAAGACAAAAATAAGGGGCTTTATACTGAAGCAGCGTTAGCGGCACAGGCCGCACAAGCGCAGGAGAGCGGGCGGCGGGCCGTGGCCCAGCAGATGGAAGATACACGGGCGGCGGTGCTGGATGAGGTGGGAAAGATGCGCTCTGCCCTCTATTCGTGGATTCGTGAACCGGCAGACCCGGCTTTCCTTGTCCAACTCCGTACATACCACGATTTTGATTTGAAGATGGAGCAAGTAGAAATTGAGGCTATGGCAGAGCGTGCCGCCGGGAATTTTGTGGCCCTACGGTGCCTAAATTCCGTTGCTGAAAAAGCCGGTTATCATGTCAACTCCCCCGCCCTGTCCGTCTATATGAAGGATTTAGAGGCTATTGAACGGGCTTTTGATGCGCTGGCTATGTATGCCCCCACAGGTGACGGACACGCAACCGACCTCTTGCCGAACAAGAAATACCGGGGGGTTGACTATGGGCGGCCCAGTGCGACCGATGTTGTGATCGCTGGGGCTGGCGCGAAAAGCCTTGAAGGGACGCTGCGGGAAATTCAAGATCGGTGGAGCAGCCACGTCCAGCCGACCATCACCAAAACGGAGGATTTGCCCGCCGATGAAGTCAACGACATTGTAAGCGCAGCGGCCCGCAAAACCCCCGATGCCGTGACGGTAGATCAGAATGGAGCAGCGGCAGAGGACGAGGCCCGCAGGATGGGAGCGGAACAGGCTGACGCAGCCCGCAGAGCTGCCGAAGGTCTGAAACATTATTTTTGATGGAGGTGCGCAGTTGAATGAATTTGAAGTGACGCCTTTCTCAAAGCGTTACCCGGATATCGCAAAGGTAGTGGAAGATGCGGTATTAGCACAAAATTATATTCTGGAGCAATGGAGGCCGATTCGACCTCCTACCATATGTAGAGAGGAAATCGTAAAGCAAATTATTCAAAAGACGGAAAGGAAGTAAAATGCAATGAAAATCAATGGTAAAATTTATGAGGCCCCTTCTTTGAATTTTGAATCTATGTGCAAGCTGGAAGATTGGGGGATTTCCGTAAGTGATTTATCTCGTCGGCCTCTGGCCTGTTTAAGTGGCTTTGTGGCGCTCGCCATTGGCGGAGATCTAGCGTCTGGCCGTGCGGAGATAAATGCGCATATTGAGAACGGTGGAAATCTTGATGAGCTTGCTGATGAGCTGAATAAAGCCGTTGAGGATAGCAGTTTTTTCAGAGACCGGGCGAAGAAAGAAACCGTTTAATTTCTGAATGGCTCATGGTTGCGTCTTCTGTTGGAATATCTTATCAAGATTTCTTGTTGATGAACCCCAAAACTGTTAAAGCGTTTTCTGATGGATACCAGCGGAAGATCAACCGAGAAGCATGGCTAAATGGGTTATATTTCCGAGACGCCCTTATGTCAGTTTTGCTAGCCATACTCCCCCGGAAAGGTGGGGCTCCTCCATATCAATATCCGGTGGAGCCCCACCACAATCTCCAACCTATGACGGAAAAAGAGAAAGACCAATTAGCAGAGAATGAGCGACTAAGAGCTAAATTATATTGTGATAGATTGGTAAGGATGGGGAAAAACTGGGGGAAGTAAAAGCAGGGAAATAAAGTGCCAAGTGCCACAGTGCCAAGTGCCATACTTAAAAAGGTGGTGACACTATGGCAATTGATATTGATAGTCTACAAATTGAAATAGAGGCAACTTCAGACGAGGCCGCAAGCGCAATAGATCGCCTGTCTGCCTCTTTGCGGCGGCTTCAAGGGAATACTAAACAAACAGGTCTTGAAAAAACAAATGAGCAAATTAAAGGATTGGCGAAAGCCCCCTCTATCTTAAAACTTGAAAGGGAATTAAAAGCGGTCGAGAGGCAAGCTATCAAGGACGGAGATTCCCTGTTAAAACTTCAAGAGAAACTGGAAATGCTGCAAACTTTCAAGGGAGTGGGGAACCCCTTGACGGTTGCAGACACAGACGCAAAAATCAAAGAAACCACGGCTGAAATTGAAAAATTGAGCGCCGTGATAGATAATGCAAATCTCAAGACGCTGCAACTCAAAGCTAGCATAAGAGAAGCAGCCAGCAACACAGCGGGGAAATTCCAAAAGACTGCGCAAAAAATTAAAGAAACTGCCCCAGCTATTGATAACGTTTCAAGAGCCACCAAAAATGTGGAGAAAAATTTTGACTCTGCCTCAAAAAGTGCCCAAAAACTAGGGGAAACGGTACAAAAAGCCGGAAAAAACGGGGCTGGAGGAATGGGATATCTCGCTAGATCCATTAAAGGAATGGCGCTAAATTTTGCGCTATTTGGGGTATTCTTCTCTTTGACTTCTGGTGTAGGAGAAAGTTTAAGCCAGGCAGCAAAGGAAAGTGAGTCGGCCAATAGAACACTCTCGGAGATCACGTCCTCTCTTCAATATGTATCTGACGCCCTAGCGGCTGTGATTCTTCCGGTCTTGCAAGCAATTCAGCCTTTAGTGACAGCAATTCTGGACGGGTTGGCAAATGCAATGAATTTTCTCGCCCGCATAATCGCCTTTTTTACAGGGCAGAAAAATGTTGTTCAAGCAGTAAAGCAACAAAAAGACTATGCTGAATCACTGGAAGAAACAGCATCAGCTGCAAAAGAAGCCCTTAAATATCTTCTGCCAATTGATGAGCTAAATATATTCAATGATTCCTCATCAAGTGGCGGGAATGTGTCAACGGGTGGGCTAAGATTTGAAACCATAGACACAGAGGACTTCAATATTCCCCAAAAGATTGCGTCCCCTGAATGGTCCCCAAATCCCATAAAGGCTCCAGAATTTGCTCCAATACGGTTGCCTGAGTGGACTAAGGCTGCTTTGCCTGTTCCCAAATGGGAAAAGAATCCCCTTCCGTCATTTGATATTTCTGTTGAACCTGCTAAAGCTAGTTTAGTTCGATTGGAAAATCAACTTGCTTCAACTTGGGAGCGAGTAAAGGCAGAAACAACGGAGGGAGTAAGGTGGACGGAATTAGAGCTTGGGGAATTGCAAACCAGCATAGAGGGAACTGCGCAAAAGGCAGAAAATACAACAAATGAAACACTGGGCCGCCTGAAAGGGAGTGTGGATCTATTTTCTGAAAACACAAAGGCCAACCTCTCGAACTGGGAGGGCGCTGTAAATAGAAACTTTGAGTCCGTTGGATCGTATGTTCAGACTGTAATCCCATCATCGCTGACAGCATCCGCAAATTCGTTTAATAGCTTTTTTGATGGAACCTCAACGAATACAGTGGCGTGGGGGGAAAACTTAGGATCAAATATGCAGAATATTATGACGTATTTCCCGGAAGTCATAAGGGCGGGGCTTTCGAGCGCAGCAAGTGCCACGAAGTCATGGATTGATGGCACATCCTCCAACTTCGCCGGATGGGGTGAAAATATGGCGAATATTGCAGGAGAAACCGGAGCTGGAATTTTCGAGAATCTGATGTCTGCTCTTTCTGAAGCATGGAAGGGATTCACCTCCTTTATGAAGGCAATAGGGGAAAAGGTGTCCTCCGCATGGTCTAAAAGCACAAGTTTTTATGGAAAAGTCAAAAATATAAGTCCTCCATCCTATACAGCGAGTTCTATATTTTTCGGTGGTGGGCTCGCACTCCCTGCCATGGGAGCGCTATCTGTTCCAAGCCTCTTAAGTGTCCCAGCTCTGGCGAGGGGTGGCGTGCTAACTGAGCCGACAACCATTCTCGCGGGAGAATATCCTGGAGCTCGCGCTAACCCGGAAATAGTAACGCCAAAGAATCTTATGTATGATACATTCCGTGAGGCGCAGAATACCGATGGCGTCATTAACGCCATTATGGCCGGTGTGCAACAGATCGTAAGAGCTATTGAAGAAAACGGCGGGGACATTTATGTGGAATCTGACGGAACCGTCACTCAAAATCGGAGAAATCGGATGTACGGGAAAACATTGCAAAGGATCTAGTGAACTATGGAATATAAAGTTGTCATTGACGCAACTGAATACACAGATGCCGACATTCGATCCGGGAATATTGAACGACCTTTGTTTGATGAACTTGGGATCGGAAACGCCTGC
>ERZ780150.1534-NODE-1534-length-14693-cov-3.338366_pt1 | contig 14693 bp, 10 predicted proteins | sample MGYA00511019_ERZ780150 | MGnify/ENA primary metagenome ERZ780150 (study PRJEB29588, sample SAMEA2151633) | human gut metagenome | biome: human gut; feature: human-associated habitat; material: faeces | place: Denmark | collected 2008/2010 ...
AGAACCGCGGCGGTGAGAGCCCCTGTGAGGCGGGAACGGGAGACTCCGGCATATTTTCAATCTGCCGGAGGACACCGCTATTATTCATTCATTTCCACTGCCAGCACATAATCTGTGGGATCCGGCAGCACGGGATCGGGGCCGAGGGAGGCGAACACAATATCAGGATAATCGCTGTGCACCCAGCTATCGGACACCGGGATTTCATAGCCGTCCGCCAGCGCCCGTATTTTCTTCACCCTGGATTTATCCAGACCGAGAAGGGGCACCGGGCCAATGGTATTTTCAAACATATGGAAATAATAGGTGTTTCCCTTCCTGGTAACCCGTCCGTAATCCGGCTTGGGAACGCCGGCCGGCCCGCAGCCGTAAATGCTGTCCCCGTTTTTCTTCATCCAGCGGCCGATTTCCTCCAGGATCTCCACCGACCGGGGCGGGAAATTGCCGTAGGCGTCAGGCCCCACATTCAGAAGCATGTTTCCGCCCTTGGATACGCATTCCACCAGCTTCTTGATAAGCATCGGGGCCGGCTTGTAAAAATGGTCCGTCCCGCAGTAGCCCCAGTGATTATTCATAGTCACACAGGCCTCCCAGGCAAGCGGCCTGCCTTCCTTATCCAAAAGTCCGTTGGGAGGAATTATCTGTTCCGGGCTTACAAAGTCCCCATGATAAGGCGTGGGGCTGCATTCCGCCAGGGAACCCATTCCTTCCCCGCTCACCTCCAGCCTGTTATCGATGATCACCTGCGGCTGCAGGGAACGCACCATGTTGATCAGCCGGGTGGCGCCCCATTTCTCCCCGCGCATGTCATCGTAGGAGAAATCAAACCAGAGCAGATCCAGCTGTCCGTAATTGGTGCAGATTTCCTCCACCTGCCGGTGCATGTACTCGATGTACCTGCCAAAATCCCGGCTTTCATTTCCGCATTCCGGATGGTTGCGCATGGGATGGTTGCGATCCTGGTAATGGGGATAATCGTCATGATACCAGTCAAGCAGGGTGAAATAAAGCCCCACCTTCAGCCCCTCCGCCCGGACCGCCTCCACATATTCCTTCACCAGATCCCGCCCGGCCTTTGTTTTTGTCGCCTTGTATTCCGTATACTTGCTGTCAAACAGGCAGAAGCCGTCGTGATGTTTGGCCGTAAGCACCATATATTTCATGCCGGCCTGCTTTGCCATCCTCGCCCATTCCCTGGGCTTAAAATCCCTGGCGTCAAATTCCTCAAAATACTTCTGATACTCTTCAATTGTCATTTCCTCGGTGCTGCGGATCCACTCACCCCTTGCGGGAATGGAATACAGCCCCCAGTGGATGAACATACCGAACCTTGCGTCCCGGTACCATTCCATCCTCTTCTCATATTCATCTCTGTTAAATTGATACATATCCTTTCCTCACCCTTTCACTGCCCCAATCATAACACCTTTTACAAAATATTTCTGCACAAAAGGATAAATACACAGAACCGGCAGGGAAGCCACAACGATGGTGGAATATTTCAGCAGGTCCGTCAGGCCTCTCTGCGCCGCAATGGCCGAAGCATCGCTTATCATCGTGTAATCCACCTGATTCAGAATCAGAATATCCCGCAGTACAATCTGCAGCGGCACCATTGTCTGGCTTTTCAGATAAATCATGGCGTCAAAGTAGGAATTCCATTTTGTAACCCCGTAATACAGCACAAGCACGGCCAGAATCGGCTTTGACAGTGGCACCACTACCCGAAGCAGATATTTGAAGGGCGTACAGCCGTCCAGCTGCCCCGCTTCATACAGTTCATCCGGAATGGAATTCACAAAATAAGTCCGGCAGATGATCATATTGTAAGTGGACATGGCGGAAGGGATGATCATTGACCACCTTGTATTTACCAGTCCCAGGGAATTTACCAGCATATATGTGGGAATCAGCCCGCCGCTGAAATACATGGTAAACACAAAGATCATCGCCACCTTGTTCCTGGCCGTAAATTCCTTTCTGGACAACGGATAGGCGCACATTACGGTCATGACGATATTGACTAATGTCCCCACTATCATATAGTAAAAGGAATTGGCAAAGCCGGTGAGAATATTCCTGTTCTTAAAAACCGCCTGATAGCCCCGCAGCGTGGGACGCACCGGCAGGAACCACACTTCATTGCTGATTACCGCCTGCGGGTCGGAAAACGAAGCGCTCACAATATAGACCAGCGGCAGAAATACCACCAGCATAATGGCCGCCAGCAGGATATAGATCAAAATGATAAATATTTTATCTCCCAAAGGAGCCTTTCCGAACTTTTTCAATTGATTTCCCATAACGCTCCCCCTTACCACAGACTGGTTTCCGTAATTTTTTTGGAAATCTGGTTCACCGTCACCAGCATGATGAAGCTCACCAGCGACTGGAACAGGCCCGCCGCCGTGGAGAAGCCGTAGTCTGCGTTCACCAGGCCGACCTTATATACGAAGGTGGCGATAACTTCGGATTTTGCCAGGTTCATGCTGTTCTGCATCAGGAATACCTTGTCAAAACCGATATTGATCATATTGCCGCAGGCGAAAATTAGCATTGTCACCACAGTAGGCCGGATAGCCGGCAGATCCACATGCCAGATTCTCTGCAGGCGGCTGGCGCCGTCCACAATAGCCGCTTCCTTCAGCTCCGGGCTGACGCCGGCCAGCGCCGCTATGTAAATAATGGCCGAATAGCCCGCCGTCTGCCACACGCCGCTCCATACATACAGGCTCCTGAAAATATCCACATCCCCGAAGAAATTCACCGGCCCCACGCCGAACAGCCCCAGCAGCTTGTTGATGATGCCGATACGCAGATCCGTCATCTGCATGAGCATGCCGACCATAACCACCGTGGAAATAAAATAGGGGGCATAGGTTATCATCTGTACAGTCTTCTTGAATTTTACCGCCTTCACCTCATTCAGCCCCACCGCCAGCAGAATCGGGATGGGAAAGCTTGCAAGGAGGCTGTAAAAGCCCAGCACCAGCGTATTGATAATAACCTTGGAGCTGGAAGGGGACAGCAGGAACTGTTTAAAATACCTCAAACCCACCCAGTCGCTGCCCCAGATCCCCTTTCTGATGCTGTAGTCCTTAAAGGCAAGAATCACCCCGCCCATGGGAATATAGGCAAATACAATGGCATAAATGAGCGGCACCGCTATAATCGCCCAGAACTGCCAGTTGGAATTCTTTACCCTGTTCTTATTTTTTGCTTTTACTTTCATCGCACCTGTTTTCAAAGCATTCCCTCCTCCTCTGCCTTAAGATCGAAATCCTTTGTTGCCCGTCCCGGCCTTCTTCTGTAGAAAAAGGCGCCCCCTTTTCCGGAGGCGCCTTCGCTCCTGACACCGGCAGCGCCTTACGGCAAATGCCATTTATTCCCGCGGCCGCAGGCCGGACTGATGCACGTATGCGTCCGCCTGGCAGCTGCCGCGAGGGTCAAATACCATTTTACTTTGAGCTTTGCCTGTCATATGCGGTCTGATAAACCTCCAGCAGCGTAGGCAGGCCTACGTTGTCAAAGCCTTTTACATAAGAATCCCAGTCCTTATCAAAGTCTTTTCTGCCGGTGATGAACGCAACCTTATTTTCTTCAATGTAGTTTTCCACTTCCACGCCGATGGTCTGGATTTTGGTGGCTTCCTCATCCGTCAGCTTCAGGTAAGGCAGCACATCCCAGTCGCCTTCCTTCTGTGCGTAAGGCTCCATTTTTTCTTTGGTGGCGTCATACAGCAGTTTTTCCAGCCCCAGTGAGGTTCCCACATCCACATTCTGATCCGTGCTTTCACCAAGACGGAACTCTGCGGGGAAATACTTCACCTGCACGTCCTGCCAGTCATGGTTCTGTGCCTCGCCTGAGTAAGGATTGAGCACCTCATACATGGCCGGTTCGCCGTTCAGACCCTTCTTTCCTTCCGGGTTCAGAACCCAGTCGGTGCCTTCTTCAGCGCCGTACTGAGAAGAAAGGGCGCCCTCTGTGGTAAAAAAGTAATCGATCCAGCGAAGCGCAGCTTCGGGATATTTACATTTATCGGTAACGAAGAAATCGCCTTCACCCAGGCCTGCATATTTCATGTAGGTAGCCCGTCTGGTTCCGTCCGGGCCGGCGATGGGAGCCATTACCTGATAATGTCTGTAGGTTTCATTATTGTTGTCCGCATCAAAATGGTTGGAAATGGTTCCGCAGGGCAGGAACAGAACCGGTTCGCCTTCCTGATTGGCCAGGGCGCGCAGCTGCTCCTCTGTCTGTGTGAAGTCGCCGTCATAAATAGCGCCCAGTTTATACAGGCTGTTCATATATTTTAATGCTTCCTTATACTCATCGGTATTGGCAATCGTCCTTATCTTGCCTTCCGGTGCCAGACCTACCTCCACGCGGTAATCCTGGGATTTGGAAGGGGAAAGAATGAAGGCGTTGGTCATCCATTCCTCAAATCTGGCATGCCAGCCGTCCTTCGCCCCGCCTACCGCTATGCCTGTAGGGTTGATTTCCAGGAATTTCTTACATGCGTCATAAAATTCATCCGTGGTGGTGGGGACATCGATCCCCATCTTGTCCAGCCAGTAGGTGTTCACCCACATTTTCTTGGCGTACATACAATGGTAGCATTCGTTAAGCCCGCAGATAGCGTAAATATGGCCGTCCGTCTGCCTGGTAGCATCTATATATTCTCCCATATTCGCCATATAGTTGGGCATATTTGCCTCAATTAAATCGTCCAGCTGCAGAAGGATGCCTTCCTTCACGCCGTATTTTGCCTGGCTGGGGCTTGCAAACATGATCATGTCCGGGTAATCGCCCGTACTGAAGGCCAGGTTCAGCTTGGTTTCCCAGTCATCCCTGCTGCCAGTCTCAAAGTTGATCTTGATGCCGGTCTTTTCTTCCATAAATTTAGTAAAATCATTGGTTGCGAAATCCTCCACGTTAGGCATGGATACGCAGAACAATGTCAGTTCTATAGGTTCCTTTACAATGGGATAGGTGCCCGTCTCCGTAAGAATGCCTGTGGAGCCTGAATCGGCCTGTGCTTCACCATTCTCCGCTTTCTCCCCGGTACCTCCTGTTTCCTTTGTGGTGCCCCCGCCGCAGGCTGCCAGACTGAACGTCATGAGCAGGCAAAGCAGAAGCGCTGTTGCTTTTTTCAGCTTTCTCATTAATCTCCCTCTCCTTTCTGTAAATCAGCTCCATTATCGCTGTTTAGTCCCTTGAGTTTGTGCATCTTTCAGAACTATAATTTATTTTAAATGTATCTATAAGCAATTACTACGCACGATTTTTATTTTAGCCAGACATTTTTATGCAAAATGTCCGAAAACACCCATTTTACGGGCATTCCGGACATGTCTAAAAATGTGCGGCTTATTCCCACCGGAAATCACCGATACCGGACATGCTAAAAACCCGGGCTGCAACAGCAGGCGTCCCAGCGGATACAGGCAGCAGCCGGGGACCGATGATTACAAAAATATAATAATTGACACATGCATTTTCGTAACTTACAATGAAAACAGAGGTAACCACATAAACGGTGAAAGCACCGGACAGTAGTGTGCTGAGGCAAAAAATAAAGAAGCAGGAGGTGTTATTTATGTTGCATGAGGTAAGCTTTCCGTCTTACAACAAACGTGACGAGGTACAGGGATGGATTTATGTCCCTGCTGCCAGGCCGAAAGGGATTGTGCAGATTATCCACGGATTCGGCGAGCATTCCAGAAGATATCTGCACATGATTTCCAAATTTATGGATGCAGGCTTCATCGTAGCTGCCGACGACCATGTGGGGCACGGGAAAACGGCAATGGTAAGCGGCGTCTGGGGCGACTGGGGCGATGCAGGGTTCCACACCATGATGGAAGACGAACACACGCTGAAGGAACTGGTCTGTGAGAAATACCCGAACCTTCCCTATTTCCTTTTCGGGCACAGCATGGGCTCCTTTATCGCCAGGGATTACGCGGCAAAATACGGCGATGAGCTGGCAGGCGTCACCATCTGCGGCACCACGGGCAGCTTCCGCGGCGCGGCGGAAACCGCACTGCTTCTCAAAAAAGCCATGGACGACGGCCTGGGGACCGATTCCAATCCGGAATTTACCGGCGCCCTCATGGGCTGGATGTGCGAACGCTGTGACGACGTTACCATCGGCAACGAATGGATCTGTTCCGATCCTTATGTCCAGCGCGACCACGCGGAGGATCCCTTCGACGCCTTCACCAGGCCCACCAGCAACCGGTCCATGTATGATTTTACCCAGATGATGCTGTCCATCGAAGGTACACAGTGGGCGGAAAAGGTGCCCACGTCGCTTGCCTTCTACAATATCGGCGGCGACCAGGATCCTGTGGGCGAGTACGGCAAGGGCATTTATGAGGTTTCAAACTGGCTGTGCGAAACCGGACATGAGGTTACCACCAGGGTCTATTCCGGCTACCGGCATGAGATACATAATTACAGTGATATCAAGGACGAGGTGGAGGACGGCATCCTTCAGTTTATGCTGGCGGCGGTTTCCTCCTGATACAGCGGGAAACCCCGCAGGCCTTCACAGCGCCGGGACAACGTTAGCCGTAAGCTGAAGCTGCGTCCCCAACGCCGGTTACGCAGAAAGCGGCTCTGTCCGAACAATCAGCAAAAGTGCAAGGAGCTACCACATGAAAAACAAGATGTCCGTACAGACAGCGATAGAAAAAATCACTTATGTTACCAGCAATTTTCCTGAAGAGCCGTTCCGCATACTGTCAGAAAACCCGCAGGAAGCCATCCCTTACTTAATGGAAGGCATAAAGAAAGCATTAACGGAACAGGATCGGCTGGATGTAAATTATCAGCTACATTTTTACGCGCTTTTTCTGCTGGCGGAGTTTGGTTATCAGGAAGCCTTCCCAACAGTTATGGAACTGATCTCCATACCAGCCAATACCTTAGATACTTTACTTGGCGGTGCAATTACGGAAGGACTGGATGATTGCCTTTACAGTCTGTATAACGGCGATATTGATTTGTTGGAATCCTACATTATAGAAACACAGTCCAACAGCTATGCAAAAAATGCTGCGCTCAGAGTCTATATTCAGCTATACAATGATGGGGAAATACAGCAGCAAAGGCTGATGGATTTATTCAAAAAGCTGATTTATGCGCCGGTGGTTGAGGACGACACCTTTGACACCATGGTTTCCGCTGCAGTCTGCGACTGCCGCCTGTTCTCCATGCTTCCTGACGTTAAATATATGTATGATTATGATCGGGTGGATGAATCTTATTATGGAGATTATGCAGATTGTGTGGATTCCATATTTAATTACGGCCCCTACCGTGAAAGGGGCCGTAATAAAATTAACAGTGCCGCAGACATGTTGAGGAACTGGGCTATGTTTGACCAGCCCACTGATTCTAAGTCCAAAAAAGACGCCACAAAAAAAGATTTTGAAAAAATGCTGCATAAAATGATTGCTTCCGCGCAGCAGCCGGTAAAAACAGAAAAAATATATCCAAACGATCCCTGCCCCTGCGGAAGCGGGAAAAAATACAAAAAATGTTGTATGAACAAAGCTGCCGATAAAAAGGAAGAGCTTACAATGGCAGCGGACAGGAAAAAATGGCTGGAAAGTTATCCTGAAGATCCCGGCTGCCGGATTGAGGGCCATATCTACCTGAGTGATTTCTATGACCGGGAAGCGATAGAAACGGATAAGCTGGTCTATCTCGCCCTGAAGCACCGGGCCGAATTTATTACCATGCGCGAAACACAGGAACAAAAAATCAAACGCCGGACTTATTATCTGCTCAAGGCCTTTTCCAGATATGCGGAGAGGTGCAAAGCGGAGGACATTCGTACCTTCCGGGAATATGATGATAAATACAGTATCCACTATACCAGCGCTGAATGGCTGAATTACCTGATACAGCTGCTGGAAGAACAAAAGCTTTCTGCGGAATTGAAAGAAGTAAAAAGCTTTTGTGCCGGAAGATAAGCAACACCAGTGAAAAGGGGCCGCATGCGGCCCCTTTTTGTTATGTTTTTCTGAAAGAACTATCTGCGTATATATCGCTGGTTCCGGCTTCTTGGCTTAAGTTGTGATATTAAAAAGCGGTCGATAATATTCCAAAATACTTTCCTCCGGGTTTAACTTACTTACTATCTTGCTTACTATCTTGCTGCCTTCAGTATATCACATTTTTATTAACTATTACAAAATTATGATAAAACAGGTAAGAATGCTTAGTCTATGATAATGCATCCCTTACCGCCCTTTCACCACAACATGCTTTCCCCGTTCCAGCGTATACTCCTTCCCGGCCGCCTTCAGCACGCCGCCGTCCTTATCCGTATACACATCCAGCACGCCGTCCTTCCAGTCCATCCACACCGTCCCTTCATTCACAGGGAAGCTGCAGGAAAAACTGTCAAACAGCTCCAGCTGCGGCTCCACCGCAAAGGTTTCATAGGCCGTCCCTGTGGGCCTGACGCCCATGCAGTACCTGCCCAGCAGATAGATGGGGCTCGCCCCCCAGGCATGGCACAGGCTCTTGCCGTATTTATCCCCGTACATGCCGTACTGCTCTTCCTCCGGCTGTTCCGGCTTGTATTCCTCCCAGAAGGTATCCGCGCCCCGCTCCAGCATGCCTCCCCAATAGCTTTTTAACGTATCCATCACCACGTCAAAGCGTCCCAGCTTTGCCAGCGCTTCCAGCTCGTAGAACTTGAAATACGGCGTAGTGATCGCGGCAACCTCCTCATTCAGAAGAACCTTGTGAAGGATGCTTTCCGTTTCCGCCTCATCCGCATAACCGAACAGCACGGCAAAAATATTGGCATGACGCGTTACATTCCTGCGCCCTGACTGATAGCTGTCAATAAAAGCACCCTTTTCCTCATCCCAGAAAAACTGTCTGATATTTTTAAGAAGTGCCTCCTTCCGGACGTCAAATTCCTCCGCATCCAGCCCCAGCAGCCTGCGCACGGAAGCCACAGCCTCGTAGCTTCTGGCCAGCAGCAGCTGCTCCGCGCACAGTGTCCCTTCCTTGTCCAGCTCCGCCCAGTCAATATAGATCCAGTCGCCTTCCCTCCCGTATATAAAGCCCTGCCCATCCGTCTGATCCATGCAGTAACGCAGAAGCGATTCCATCCTGGGATATACCATGCGGATAAAATCCAGATCCCCCGACATGTTATAGTAATTTTCCAGGCTGATAATCCAGTACATGGAATAATCCACAATTGTATTGATATGCTCTATCACCGGATCATTTCCCCGCAGCGCCAGAATCGTCCGTTTGCAGATATCCTTGTCAAAAAACAGGTACTGGTTAATAAAATAGCTCTGATACGCATCTCCCGACCAGATCCAGCGATCCCTTTTCACCCCGTCCAGGAAAAAAATGCCACTGGCCAGCCGGAACGTGGTATCCGCCACCTCCCAAATCCTGTTTATCAGCCCGTCACTGCAGGAAAAGCTGCTTCTTTTCGGGAAATCCACAAATTTATACAACGCTTCCACCGTAACCAGCGAAGCGTTTTCCCCCTCCGGGATAAAAAGATAACGGAAAGCCCTGAGCTTGGTATGATAGCGCTGCCCGGACTCCCAGCGCCCGAACGGGGAAGCCCCACAGTCCGCCTCTCTTTCAGGCCCGCTGGCACAGCCCGCCGGTACGCTGTCCTTTTTCCCCGGGATTTCCAGTACCTGCTTCAGATAACACAGCTGCGTATCCAGCGCCTCCGTCCGGGATTCCCCGTAGCACAACGTCACCTGATCCGGCCTCTCCTCCCCGTTTATTTTTATCAGCGTATCCGCCGTCAGCTCCCTGCCGAAATCATACAGCACTCCCCCGTTCACCCGTTCTGTGGATACAGGCCGGCATAATTCCTGCGTATATTCGAATATCTGGGGATCCTGTTGTGCCCTTACATACATGTCATTCCATCCCACCGGCACTTCGGGCGCCGCAAAATCCGTTACAGTCCAGTTCTTTCCCGAACGGATTACCTCTCCCTCCACATAGATGCAGGGAAGCCCGGTACGGTTTCCTATTACCACATCAATCCCTATTTCTTTTGCAGGACAGGAAATCCATTCCCCGATCGTATACTTTTTTTCCTGATAAAAGGGCTGTCCTTCCGGGAACCAGGACGGCGCCTTCTCCTCCCATTTTACCAGCACGTGGCCGATTCCCTTTGCTGTCACCCGAAATGCCGTCTCCTTTTCCAGCCAGCAGGACGCATGGAAAACCACATGATGGCGGCAGTCCGCTATATGCCAGTAGGCCGGCCAGAAAAAGCCCCGCTCCTCCCTGTCAAAATTCTGGCACATGCCGTGATAAATCTCAAAATCTCCGGGATACCATATCCAGTTCGCCATATTTTCCCCTTTCATAGCTGCGCGGCCGCTTTGCAGCCAGCGCTTCCTTTCCGCAATGCAGTGTTTTCTTTTCCAAAGCACAACCGATTGTACTTTTATTTACAGCTATTATATAATAAGCCATGGGAGCTTCTAAACGTCCGATTCCCGTTTCCGGCTCCCATACTACGCCCAAAACCCAGTTGCTTCCTTACACACATTTCACAGGAGAACCGATGAAAAAACAGAAAAAAGCTTCCGTTTCCTCCGAGCAGGCCGTGGATATGCTGGTCCATAATAACTGGACCGCCTCTTCGGATCATCTGACAATTATAACGCCGCTGACCCTGTTCTATAAAATCAGGGATGAAAAAACAGGGAAACTCCTGCACGCCGCAGTCTATCCCGGCGCCATGAGCTGCGATTACCAGCCCAACAACGCCGCCCTGCACCAGCACGACCATTTTGAGCTGATGTATGTGCTTGACGGTGAGCTGACAAATAAAATCGAACGGATTTCCTATACCTATAAAAAAGGGGATGCCTGCCTTCTGAACCGCAACACCCGGCATACGGACATCCCGGGCCAGCGCTGCAGCGTAGTTTTTATCAACTTCCATGCGCAGTATATCCTGGAGCTTATGGAAAAAGATGTGCTTTTTGAATTAAGCCCCCAAATCACGCCCCCGGGCGGGGCTATCCATGATTTCCTGCGCTCCAACCTTCAGGGAGAGGAACGTTTTGCCAGAAATTATCTGGAATTTTCCTCCACCCTGCATTCCCTTGCCGCTCCGTCCGTAAGCCCTGCGGAAACGATCATTGATCAACTGCAGCAGGAAATGGTGAGTGCCCGGCCCGGCTATTCTTACCTGCTGCGCGGCCTGCTGCTGCGCCTGTTTTACACCCTGGAGGACAAGACCAGCTTCCACTGCAATTTCATGCGCCTGGATTCCAGCAATGAGGATTTTCTGTTCGCCCGCATTTCCAACTGCCTGGAGGAAAGCCACGGCAATATCTCACGCCCGGAGCTTTCCCGGGCGCTGCATTATAATGCGGAATACCTGAACCAGATTGTAAAACGGCGCACAGGTGCCAGTCTGCTGAAGCTGGCCGGACAGTACCGCCTGGATCATGCCAGGCAGCTTCTTACGAAGACGGACAAAAGCGTCACCGCAATTGTTGAGGAGCTGGGCTTCTCCGGCACCTCCCATTTCTATAATCTTTTCCGCAGGGAAACCGGCATGTCCCCCCTTGAATACCGGGGAAAAAATTCATAAAAAATACGGCGCACCGCAGATATCCTTTCTGCATAGCCGCCGTATTTTTCATATCAGATAAATACCTTTTGATCTCCTGTTTTCATTTATGGCACACCCTCATGGGAAGCTTACCGGTTTTTCGCCTTTGACAGATACTCGCTTAAAAGCTTAACCAGCTTTTCAATCTCAATAGGCTTGGTGGTATGGGCGTTCATCCCTGCATTGAGGGAGCGTTCCACATCCTCCTTGAATGCGTTGGCGCTCATGGCGATAATGGGGATTTCCTGCGCGCCCTTTTTACCGCTCTTTCTGATTTCCCTGGCAGCCGTAAGACCGTCCATTACAGGCATCTGGATATCCATCAGAATCAAATCATAATACCCAACCGGCCTTTTCAGATAGCTCTTCAGCGCTTCCTTTCCGTTCTTCCTGCGTTCCACCTGAAAATCGTAGCTGCCCAGCAGTGTCTGGGCAATCTCCGCGTTGAGATCATTGTCCTCCGCCAAAAGGATTCTTTTTTCTTTATAGGAAACGTCTTCCTGAGCCTCTGCCTGATCCTTTGGTTCCTCATTTTCCCGGCACTCGAATAATTTCATGGAAATGGTAAAATAAAATTCTGAACCGGCCCCCACCTGGCTTTCTATCTGGAGGGTGCCTCCCAGCAGCTCCACCAGATTCTTGCAGATGGCAAGCCCCAGCCCTGTGCCGGGCACTTTACTGATATTTTCCCCATCTCCCTGTTCGAACGCTTCAAAAATCACATCCTGGTTATCCTCACTGATGCCGCAGCCCGAATCTTTGACACGGAATGTGAATTCCGCCTGTTCGTCGTCCCCGGGCGTCTCCTCCGCAATCAGCACCACCATCCCCATGGACTGGGTAAACTTAATGGCATTGCTCAGGATATTGGCAAAAATTTCTTTTACCTTGGTAATATCTGTGAGCACATGCTCATGCTCTACATTTATCGTATAATGAAGTGCAATATTCTTTTTCTTTGCTTCATCCTCAAATATTTCAAACAGAGTCTGCCGGATATCCTCAATCCGTCCATAGTTCTCATCAATTTCCATCCTTCCGCTCTCAATCCGAGCCATATCAAGTACATTATTTATGATTGACAGAAGAAGGTTTCCTGACTGCTGAAGTTTTTTTAAATGTTCTGAAGTTTCAGGCAAATCCTTTCCTTTCAGTTCATTCTCCATAAGCTGTGCATAGCCCAGAATTGCATTCATAGGAGTACGGATGTCATGTGACATATTGTTAAGGAAACGAGTCTTTGCCAGATTAGCTTCTTCTGCTTTTTTCAGAGCGATTTCCAACTTGTCATTAAGCTTTTGTGTATCATTTCCAGCAAGCTTTGCGACAGCTTCTGCTTTCCTTGCCTTCCGTAAAAGTACGAGGATAATACTAATGATAGTGAGTACAAAAAATCCTGCCGTAGCAAAAAAAGCAAGCATATTGTCTTTTACAAAATCCAAAAATGTTACCTTATCTGCTGTACTGTCATAAATAGCAAGTGCACTTGTAAGCATGTCAGACGGCATAGCCTTTAAGGTTTTATTCAATATTGATAAGAGGGTTCCCTCTCCACTTCTAACTGCAAAGCATGCCTCCATTGTTTATGTAAGTGGAATACTCTTGAAATTTTGACTGTTATCATATATTAGTGCCTGACTTGCGCCCATGAGGAAACAGTCTGCTTTTTCATGAATGACCATATCTGCTGCATCGTCAAGCGAATCACAATCTATAAGCTTCCATTGGGGATAACTGAATGCAATATGCTGTTTTAAGGCATATTTTTCCCTGGGCACAGCTACAGTATACACCTTATTCTCATCAAATTTTTCCTCATCTGTTACCGCCATCAGGCTGTAGGTCCAGGCTGTGTTTGTAAGTGTATATCCGTTTTTTTCTGCAAAATATGGATTCCTGCCAGCATAAAAAATCATGTCAATCTCTCGTTCTTGTAAAGCCTGAAGCATTTCATCATATTCATCATATTCCTGTATATTAAATTCCAGTATCTGATTTCCCAGACAGTCTTTGGCATAAGAGAAATATTCTGCCAGCATACCGGTAAGTTTTCCAGTCTCTTCGTCCAGGGAAAATACTGCCGCATCATTACTCAGAAATCCGATCCGGATCCCATCATGTTCTTCCAACCAGGACTTTTCTCCGCCTGTAAGACTTTGACAATAATCAAGCGTAAAATACTTTTTATACAGATCCGCCTTGAAAAAAGGACTATCCTGATCCAGCTGACGCATAGCCCAGTCCAACTCTGTCTTGATATCGCTGCGCTCTTTATTTATTACAAAATATATGCCGGATTTACCAATCGTGGTAACGGATGATATTCCCTGTTCAGACCAGATGGATTCCTCCAGAGATACAAAACAATCGATTTCATGATTCGCTAATTTCTTTTCGACATCATCATCACTATTCACATTTACATGTTTTGTATGTATGCCATTCTTATTTTCCCATTCTGTCAGCATGATTTCAGGCTCAGTCCCCATGAGCACACCTACACGTTTCCCATCCATAGACTTGAAATCAGACGTCCCAATATCCGTATCCGATAAATCAGCATAAAGGATATATTTTTCCTCACCCATGGGTTCATCCGGGAAAAGCATCTTCTGTGCACGTTCATCGGTGTAAGAAATATCGCCCATGATATCAATCTCACCATTTTCAAGCTTATCAAAACAGTTGGACCAGTCACATTTCACATACTCAAATTTCCATCCGGTATAACCTGCCAGAGCCTGCATGAGCTCGTAGCCATAACCTCGTCTGACACCGTTTTTATCGACATAATTAAAGGTATCCTCAAATGAGCCGACACGGATGGTCTGTGGCTGTTTTTCATCATTATTCGTTTCAGCAGCCTGGCAGTGTACCGATAACATCATCCACATTCCCAGGACCACAAATATACATGCAAATAGTACGGCTGATTTTTTTCTACTTTTATCCATATTTTTTATTTCCTTCATCCGTTTGTGTTTTATGATGTTCCAAACACCAGGTCAAAAACAGCAAGTATTGTTTTTATATCAATCGGTTTTGCAAT
>ERZ780150.1543-NODE-1543-length-14592-cov-3.119007_pt1 | contig 14592 bp, 9 predicted proteins | sample MGYA00511019_ERZ780150 | MGnify/ENA primary metagenome ERZ780150 (study PRJEB29588, sample SAMEA2151633) | human gut metagenome | biome: human gut; feature: human-associated habitat; material: faeces | place: Denmark | collected 2008/2010 ...
ACAAGTTTGGCTACAACAATATGACCATCGGGATGTACGCCGGAAACAGCGGCAACGCGCTCTACTGCCCAACGGGCTATCTGGAGCTGCTGTGCTTGCAGGACCGCTTCGTCTATCTTCCCGAAATGCCGTACCGCAAGGTCGATCTCGATAAGGTCGCGCGGAACGTGCTGTCGCAGGCGCAGTTTGAACAGGACGGCGGCGAGGGAGCGGTTGCAAGTTGGCGCAACACCGTGACAGTCGAAAACGTCCACCCCAACACGACGGTCTCGTTCCGAATGAACAATCTTTCCGGAAGCACTGCCGAGCTGAAGCTCTATGCCTACGGTGCGGACGGAACGTTGGCGGAGGTCAGCAATGAACTGTGGTCGATCACGGATGAAGCAGGCAGTGCCGTGGATAAGCTTTCTGACGGCACACTGTATGAGCTGCGTGTGAGCGTCGCAGACGGCGGCGCGTTCGACCTGAGCGAGACGGAAAAGGAAATCAAAATTTCCGTTGTACTTGCAAAGTAAGACTCGAGGAAAGCTGTCAAAAAACTACAAAATCACCCCCGTTTCTGATTGATATGCTCCCTTTATGAGGGACAGTGAAATAAAAACACTGTCAATCACGAAGGGAGCATTGTTCATGTCAAGAAGGAAAACCAGCAGATAGAGACAGGAGCTTGTAGGCGTCTGCCTTGACTGCTTTGTCGAAAAGGGGCTGACCGTTGCCACGACAAAGGACCTCTGTAAGGCGGCAAAGCTGCAAAACGGCGGCATCTACTATTACTTCTCCACCAAAGAGGAAATCGTTCTTGCCTGCGCCGAGGAAGCGATCAGTCGAATTGAAAAAGCCGCGTTTGCTATCGTGCTTGAAGATATTAGTGACATCAAAAGCATGATGGATCATCTCGGTGAGCTGGCGGATAAAATGTCGCCTACCATGCGCTTTCTGGTCAGCGTATGTGTGTCGCGCGAATACGGAGAAAAGGTAAAGCCTTCCCTTGTGCGGCTTGCGGCAAGATACCCTTATTACACGGGTAGGATTGCGGAGATCCTCGGCTGCACCGACGAAGAGGTTGCGCCGTTCGTTCATCTGTCGATCCTCGCCATCAACAATTATATGATCTTTGCCGAGCGAGCGCTGTTTAACCCACAAATCGAAGCGGTCAAAAAAGAGCTTTCAAGGCTTGCAGAAAGAAAGGGGCGGAATAATCGATAGTTTACCATAAAGAGAAAATCACAAACGACTTTATAGTCAATCCATACGCACAAACCCTTTCGAGGAGATGACCAAAAACAGAAGAGAATCATAGGAGGACAACATGAAAAAGATACTTGCAATTCTACTATCGCTGCTTACGCTGCTTTCCTGCGGGTTTCTTTCCGCCTGCTCTGCCGAAAAAACGCAGCCGGATACACCGGATACTGAAACCGTGTGGGAAATGGTCAGTGAGGCATACATCTATGCGTTCCCGCTGGTGCTGACCGATGCAACCAAAACATTATCGACCAATACGGACGGGACCATGACTGGCCGTGCGCCCATCAATCAGTTCAACCATGCAAAAAAGCTGGCGGACGCCTCTTTCCGCACCGTCGTGACGCCGAACGTCGATACCGTCTATTCGCAGGCATGGCTTGACATCAGCACAGAGCCTATGGTCTACGTCCTGCCGGAAACGGATCGCTTCTGTAATGTGCAGCTTCTGGATGCGTGGACGAACACCGCCGCCGTGCTGGACAAGGCGGGTGCTTATGCCATTGCGCTTCCCGGCTGGGAGGGCGAGCTGCCCGACGGTGTGACGCGCGTGGACGTGCCCACCGCAACGATGTGGTCGATCACCCGCACGGTGCTGTCCGGGAACGAGGATCTGCCTAATGTCTATGCTATTCAGGAGCAGATGCAGCTCCTGCCACTTTCGGCTTATGTACAGGGAGGCGAGTATGCCGCACCGCAGGGAGCTTATAAAGAGGAAAATGACTTTGTTCCCGTGAACAAGGTGCTTTCCATGACGCCAGCAGAGTTTTTCAATACGGCTAACGCTCTGATGCAGGTCAACCCGCCCGCCGATGCGGATAAGGAACTGCTGAAGAAACTCTCCGCCATCAACGTGGGCGCGGGTAAGACCTTCGACGCCGCTCTCCTGGGCGAAGGAGCTGCCGAGCGCTGGACGCAGATGCTTCAGGGGCTTCGCGCCACGCTCGCCGCCGACGGCGCGAAGTATGCGCAGAAACTCGGCCAGTGGGTCTATTACGGCAAGCCCATCGGCGACTTCGGCACGGAGTATACCTACCGCGCGATGGTAGCGCTGGTGGGGCTTGGCGCCAACACCGTGGACGTGGCAATCTATCCCAAGACAGCGGTGGATGAGACCGGCGCAGCGCTGACTGGAGAAAAGAAGTATACACTCCACTTTGAAACCCTTCCTCCCACGCTGGAGGGCGGCTTCTGGTCCGTGACCGCCTACGGAGAGGATGATTTCCTCATTGACAATTCCATCGACCGATACTGCATCAACGACCGCTCCGACTTCAAGCTGAATGCGGACGGCACATTGGATATTATCCTGTCCAAGGATGCACCGGAAGACACCTCTAACTGGCTGCCTGTTTCCGACGGGGAATTTCATCTGTTCATGCGGATCTATGTACCGGATATGACAGCACTGGATAGCTGGCAGCCACCTGTTATCCGCGAACAATAAGGAGATAGAAAAGAATGGCTATGAAACGTATTGCAGCAATGCTTCTTACATTGGTACTATTGCTGTCCTGCGTCGGCTGTGCGCAGGATGGGCGCAAAGAGCTGGGCGCGGAAAAGACAGACCTGGGTCTGACTGCTGATGTCAAGCCCGCCACAGACTTTACGGCAAAGGCAAATGCCGCCATCTACGATGAACTTGACTTCGATGATAAGCAGGAATATGAATTCGCCACCCGTGGACTGATCGACGCGCCGGAAACACTGGAACTAAAGGACGAGGATGGGAAGATCCTCTGGAGTCAGGAAGCCTATGCGTTCCTGGACGATTACGAAAAAGCGCCTGACAGCGTAAATCCAAGTCTCTGGGAGAACACGAAAAATAACCACGCTTATGGCCTTTTTGAAGTGACGGATGGCATCTATCAGGTCCGCGGCTATGACATGGCAAACCTCACCGTTGTCAAGGGCGATACCGGCTGGATCGTCTTTGATACGCTGATGAGCGTGGAGTGCAGTCAGGCTGCCATGCAGCTGATCGAAAAGAATCTTGGTAAATTCCCGGTCAAGGCCGTCATCATCTCTCATTCCCACGCCGACCATTTTGGCGGCATCGCCGGCGTGATGGCGAAAGAGGATAAGGCAGACGAGACACTTTCTATTGAAGATCAGCTCGCCAGCGGCAAGATCCCAGTGATCACGCCTGTGGGCTTCACGGAGCACTCCGTGAAGGAAAATGTCTACGCCGGTAAGGGTATGGGCCGCCGCAGCAATTATCAGTATGGCATCCTTCTGACCCCCGGCGTGACCGGCAAGCTGGCGCAGGGCATCGGCATGGGACAGTCCACCGGAACGGTCTCGTTCATGACGCCCAGCTATGAAATCACGCAGTCTGGCGAAAAGCTGACGATCGACGGTGTGGAGCTGGAGTTCCAGCTCACGCCGGGTACGGAAGCACCCGCCGAAATGAACACGTGGCTGCCCCAGTACAAGGCGCTGTGGATGGCGGAAAACTGCACCGGCACGCTCCACAATCTCTACACGCTGCGCGGCGCGGAGGTGCGCGACGGCGCGGCATGGGCAAGCTATATCACCGAGGCCATTTCCCTTTACGGCAAGGACGCGGAGGTCACCTTCCAGTCCCACAACTGGCCGCACTGGGGAAACAACGTGGTGAACGACTACATGGTCAACACGGCTGCCGTGTATAAGTTCATCAACGACCAGACTCTGACCTATATCAATCAGGGCTACACCAGCGACGAGATCTCCAACATGATCGAGCTGCCGGAGGCGCTCAATAAAATCTGGTACACCCGCCAGTACTACGGGACGGTCGCCCACAACGCCAAGGCGGTCTACCAGAAGTTCATGGGCTGGTATGACAGCAACCCTGTTAACCTGAACCCCCTCATGCCAAGCGACAGCGCAAAAAAATGGGTGGAGTACCTGGGGGATGTTGACAATGTCCTGCAAATGGCAAAGGCGGATTTTGACAAGGGTGAATATCAGTGGGTCGCCGAGGTCACAAATCCCATCGTCTTTGCCGACCCGACGAACACCGATGCACGGCTTCTGTGCGCCGATGCACTGGAGCAGCTGGGGTATCAGGCGGAGTCCGGTCCGTGGCGCAACGAATATCTGACCGCCGCGCAGGAGCTGCGCCATGGAAACGCCAATTTAACCGCTTCCACCAAATCTACCAGCGACATGGTCAAGGCCCTCTCCGCGCCCATGCTATTTGACTATATGGCCATTGTCATGGACAAGCAGGCGCTGGCTGACCGCGACTTCACCATGAACGTGATCCTGCCTGACGTGGGCGAACAGCACATGCTCCGCGTGAAGAATGGTGTGCTGCTGGTCTATGCGGATACATTGTCTGATGATGCGGACGTGTCTATTACCTGCCCGAAGAATGCGCTGTTTGCGATCCTGACCAACAATCAGGAAACGGTTACACAGGCCGTCAAGGTCGAGGGCAGCGCAGAGCTGCTGACGCTGATGATGGAGAATATGAACCAGTTCCCGATCACCGGAGCCAACCCCTTCAACATCATAGAGCCGTAACGGCTTCGCGGGGCGGTCCGTGGGAAGACCGCCCCGCTCGAGAGAAAACAGCGAGATGCTTTCAACGCAAATTAAAAGCTGTCTGTTTCTGTTGGAAACAGACAGCTTTTGCAGCCTTACGGTTGCCCTGCACACCCGAATCTGTCAGCCAACAGTAAAAATAAGAATTACTTCCTTATCACTGTTAAGCCAAGGTTTAGGAGTTATTAACAATTTATCACTCCGTCCATATACACTCCTTCCGGTAATACATAGCCACATGTGCATTGTGCCAGTCGCCGGGGTCATCGGTTATGTCGGAGTGGTATATCGGTGCAGGGCGCTTCGACAGGGCGGGAACAGTCACGAACTGTTCGTCATCGCCTGTGCTTCTTAGGTATTCATCGCGGGCAGTCAGTTCGCAGTCATAGGTTTTGGCGTCGCCGTTTATGAGTGAGAGCGTTGCAGCGGCGGATAGAGGAAGCTTGCCAAAGCCTGCGTCACCGCTCTTATATTCCGTCTCACCGACCTCTATACAGCCTATGCAGGCGATTACAAAGGCACAGAGACTTATGGCAAGCGCGAGGAGGGCATTTTTGCGGCTTGCTTTTATTTTTTCAAAAAAATTATTAACGATGTCATCAAGGAATATATGCCTTTTTTCTGTTTTTATCTTATTCCCAATCCATCCCAGAAAATATATAAGATTAAAAGTTATGAGAACATACGCGGCAAAAAATATAATGTTCATCATTCTGTACGGCATGCGCAGCCCCTGCGCGTAGAATACAGGCGTTCCCATTGAGCAGTACAGACCGAAGGTGAACACTGCGATGAGGAGCGGATATCTGTAGGTGAAGCCGCTGCGCCTTGCTATGCGGTAAAATACCGGAATCATGCATATAAAAAATATAAGGCATGGAGCATTCAACACTTTGGCGATGCTGTAACCGCCGAATGCAAAGGTGTAGACGAAGGTCTTTACAATGCCGGTGCTTCCGCCAACGGATTGCTGGCGCAGAGCGTTTCCCGGTGCCGCCATGCTTATAAAAAGTCCTGCCATGGCTGCGGCTGCGACGATGATGTATGCCGCCATATGGTAAGGACGGATGACCTTATTTTTCCTAAGTATTACAAAATAAACTGCGGCACCCGCACTCAGAGCCAGAATAATGCACATGAAAAGCGCAGCTGCGTAGTTGCTTCCACCGATAAGAAAGGCAGATACAGAGCTTATTGCAGTGAGGATAATCGTGCCGGCAGCTTTGGCGGTTCTCATTCTTATAAGAAGCGCAAAGAGAAACAGCATGAGACTGTAAAAAAATGTATAATATATAGCACCGTTAAACCAGTAAAATGAATCGCTCGGTGTCGCGCACAGTTGCATTGACACGAAGGTGAGGCAGATTCCCACAGTCGCGGCAAGGTAGCTGTCCGCCTTGAATATTTTTTTCAGCGCGGTGTAAAAAAAGAAAATCGAAAAGCCCATATACGTGCTGAGAAGTATAAGCGGCGCAATAAAATAGTATTGCTCACCGAATATTCCAGGCTGCAGGCGCATGAGGAAGATTGCTGAAAAATTGCCCTGCCATATATTGTAGGTGTTAATCATCTCGTCGAAGGAGCATTTTACAACCGACGCGAAGGAGTGGGTTTCATTCCAGACCTGCACCGTCTCAGTCCCATAGTAATAGTCGTCAACGCTTGGGTGCGCGTACATGCCGATTACATACAGCGGTATGACCGATAGGATGAAACAGATGAGAATTATGTAAAAAATATTTTTCTTGGTTATTTTTTTGGTGAAGGATTTATACATGGGAACTCCTTGTGTTTGTGATATTAGTTTTTGACATGTATTATTATATTTTTTTTGAGGGGGATTGTAAATATTAGTTTGCATCAATTTGTCAGACATGGCCGGGTAAATTGCCAAAGGAATATGGTGAACGAAAAAAATGATTTAACTTATGCATTTTGCAAATCATAGAATGTCATCAGACATATAGAATAAATTGAATTTTTTATGTAAATAATATTCCTCATGAAGCACAGAAAAGTATATTACTATGACAACGAGCTGGAGGATGAATTTTCCGGCATAAAGAGGAACACGATAACTGTCGATGAAAATTACCGCTACAGCCACGGAAGGCTGTGGAAGGTGGCTGCGTGGGTGTTGTATCACATAATAATGACTCCGGCTGCCTTTATATACATGAAGCTCCGGTTCTGCATGAGGATAGAGGGGAAAGATAAGCTGTGCGGACTAAGGGATGGCGGTGATGGCAGGTGCAGGGCGGCATTTTTCTATGGAAATCATACCCAGGTCCCGGGGGATGGTTACATTCCGGCATGCATAAGCTTCCCGAGGAAAGCCATCATACTGGCACACCCGGACAATGTCTCCCTCTATGGCACAAAAAATATCATGGAGATGCTGGGCGCCTTTCCGATACCTAATAAGCTCGGGGGCATGAAAAATTTCCTTGGGGAGCTTGAGAACTACATCAGCATGGGACACCCGATATATATTTACCCCGAGGCACATATCTGGCCTTATTACACGAAAATTCGTCCTTTTAGCGAGAGCTCATTCCGTTATCCGGTAATATATGACCGCCCTGCATTTTCTTTTACCATAGCCTATCAAAAACACCTTTTCAGGACAAAAATCACAGTATATATCGACGGACCTTTCTATCCGGACACCACAATAAACCCAAGACAAGCTGCCGTGAAATTGCGAAATCAAGTGCACGATGCCATGACGGCACGCAGTGAAAATTCCACCTATGAGAAAGTAGAATATATTAAGAATAAGTGATTTTACTATTGTCAGGCAACAAAGCGGACTGTGGATAACGGATTGAATTATTAATCTAAGGAGGCTCCCATGAATATCCTGTTCTGCGGCAATTCACGCGCCTTTGACGGCATACTGATAGCTGTTCTTTCCATAACAAAATATTATAAGGGCGAGTTAAATATTTACATTTTTACCGCAGGGCTTGAAAATATGCGCGAGGACTACACACCGATATGCTGGCAGCAGGCGAGAATTATCGAGAATATTGTGACGGGTGTGTGCCCGCAAAGTCATGTTTTGCTGATTGATAAAACGCAAGATTTTAAAAATGAGCTTGCCGGCTGGGTCAATAAGGACACGGTATACACGCCGTATTCCATGCTGCGGCTGTATGCGGACGACATTCTTGTGAACAGGCTCCTCTACCTCGACGCGGATGTGGTCGCCTGCGATGATATAGAGCCGCTTTACAACATGGGTATATCTGATTTTGAGATAGCCGGTGTGAGGGATTTTCTCGGGAAATGGTTTATTGAATATAATTACATGAACACGGGCGTGCTGCTTTTTAATATGCCGCGATGTCGTGAAAATGGTTTATTTAAAAATGCGAGAAAAATGTGCCGCGAGAGAAAAATGTTCTTTCCAGACCAGACCGCGCTGAACCGCGTATGTAAAAATAAGCTCTTTCTCCCCGAAAAATATAATGAGCAGAAGCGTTATAGACCAAACACCGTGCTGCAGCATTTCTGCAAATCTCTCCGAATATTTCCGTATATTCACACAGTAAATGTGAAACCTTGGGAGATTGAGAAGCTGCACAGTATATATAAGCTTCATGCGCACGATGAGATATTAGAGCAGTATGAGAAGATAAAAAATATAATACGTTAAACACGCTAAGTTTACAGAGCATGTTCTGTCTCCAACATAGTAGCGATTAGGTATATATAGATTATGGGAGGCAGAGAAATCAAATTTATTTGTATGTTAGATAATATATTTAAAACATTTATATGCATGTAAATTTTGCAGTGCAGCTGATTAAAAAGGGGATAATATATGGAAAACAATTTTTTGATTTTTATTACAATAATATTTCTGGTACTGTATTTTCCGCGGCTGATTGGTTGGTTTTGGTGGATTTTTCCGCAGAAAAGCTTGAAGTGTGGGAGGAAGCACCGCTTTGCGCTCATTGTTCCGGCGCGCGATGAGGGCAGGGCGGTGCTGCCGCTTTTTAAGAGCATAGAGGAGCAGAGCTATAGTGCGGATTATAGTCTGTTCGACACCTACGTGGTTGTTAAAAATCCACGCGACGAGGTGATTGGCTATGCGCGGGAGATTGGTGCGAAGGTGTATGTCGATGAGGCGCAGAAGAGCAAGGGTGACTGTCTTGATTACTGTATAAGGCATATTCTGGCAGCGGGAAAGAAGTATGATGGTTATATAATCGTCGATGCGGACTGCCGGCTTGATGTGGATTTCCTGGCAAATATGAACGATGCGCTTGCAAGCGGGGCGCAGGTGATAACGGGGCGGAAGCTGGTCGGAAATTATAGCATGGGTTATTTAAACAGCGCTTCAGAAAAAGTGGTAAATGCCATAACCTGTCAGAATGGTCTGGTATGGCCGATTATAGATGAGCTCGGGAACAGGTACAAGAGCGCGCTCGGGCTCACCACTATGCCGATAACAACGGGAATACTTATAAGAGGAGATCTGGTTGAGGAGTGGGGCGGCTGGATTTACAGACAGACGCTCACGGAGGACATGGAGCTGCAGCGCGACTGTGCGTGCAAGGGGATAAAGACCTTTCACTATTCATTTGCGAAGCTGTATCTTGAGGAGACACCATCGCATACGGACACCAATAAGCGCAGAACACGCTGGATGACAGGAATGGTGGCTGCAGACAGGCTCTACTGTCGCAAGCTTCTAAAACGCCGCGGGGTGAGGGCTTTTATCGATAATTATTATATATTGTCACTATGGCTTGTGTATGCATACATCGGAACCTTGTCCGTGGCGGCAGTATTTAATCTGGTTACATTTAGAATATGGCAGGCAGCGGCGGCATTCATGCTTATCTATACCGCTTTTTTTGCGCTGTCCGTGATGGCAGTGCTTGCAGACTGGAAAAATATCGGACTGTCATGGTTTAATAAGCTGTGCCTAATGCTGGTGCACCCATTTTTTTACATGGAATACATCCTCATCGTGGGGCGTGCGGTGCTTGGCGTGAATCCGAAAGGCTGGGAGAAAATCGGGAGGGTGCAGTATTGATGAATTATTTTAAGCTTGCATACACAACACCCGATGTGCTTGTGAAGATAAAGGAGGCGGAGAAAAGGGGGGATTTCAATGCACATCTTGACCCGGTAGATTACGGCAGCAGCCTTCCGGTCGATGAAAAATTTCCTTATATTCCGACGGGGGCTTTAAAATTCCGGCAGGCATTGATACGCGCGTTTATAATCAAGCCGTTTATGTGGATTGTGAACCGCTTCATATTCCGCACGCGAATTTATAGCTTTTACGAAGAGGGTGAGGGAGAGTGCGGTGAAGATAATCATGGCATGATAATCACCTGCAACCACATAAACAAGCTCGATGCACTGGTGGTAGAATGGGCACTCAAAAGGAGTGGTGTGCTGCGGGGACGGCAGCTCAAGGTCATGGTGGCGGATTTTAACAATCGGAGGGGGCGGCTCGGTGAGTACATGAGGGCGTTCGGTATAATGCCGTTTCCCCGGGGACACAGGCTGGTGAGACGGTTCAACGGTGCTGTGTCGTACTATCTTGGAAAAGGCGACTGTGTCCTCGTATTTCCGGAGCAGTCTGAGTGGTGGGGCTATGACAGACCGCGACCGCTGAAAAACGGTGCATTTTACTATGCCGTGAAAAATAATGTGCCTGTTCTTCCTCTTTTTATAACCTGCCGCGATGCAGGAGATACTGAACATTATGCGCGAAAAAAAACAGGCGGCGTGGAGAGAAAATATTTTGACGTGCATATATTGGACAGGATTGAGCCGGTAGGAGACGGCATAAGCGACCATGACAAGATACGCATGCTGCGGGATGAAAACAGCCAACGATGGAAAAAAATTCTTGACATTAAAAAGAAATAAAACTATAATAGTTCGAGGTCGAACAGTTCAGTATCAAACTGTTTGACCTCGAACTGTTTTTGCTGAAGGCTAAGGCTTTTGACGGATAACAGGGCTATAGATAATGGCACTACGTCAGTTATGTATGAGTTTTTATCTAAGCCACATCATGAGGAAAGGAGCACGAGTTGGAAAAGAAACGCTATTTGGGGTTCGAGATTAAGAAGATGGATAATATCATATTCCGTCAGCTTAAGAAGAAGCTTGTGGACGCCGGTTTTGACGAAGTGACCGTGATGCACGGACATATTCTTGGCTACCTGTACAGGCATAAGGATACGGATGTATACCAAAAAGACATTGGCGAGGCATTCGGCATCGGTAAGTCATCCGTCACGAATATATTGCAGCTAATGGAAAAGAAGGGCTATCTGGTGTGCCGCACGGACGATAATGATGGGCGCTGCAAGAAAATAGTTCTCACACAGAAGGGCGAGGAGACACACGCTGCTACGGTGCGCGTCATCGATATGCTCCACGAGGAGCTTGAACAGAATGTCACACAAGAGGAAAAACAGGTCTTTTTGAATGTTATAGAGAAGATGAAAAACAATATCAATGATATGAACAAGGAGGATGAACAGTGCTAAAGACATTAGGTGCTTATGTAAAAGAGTATAAGAGAGCATCCATCGCGACCCCTTTTTTTATGATTTTAGAGGTGCTTATGGAAATGCTCATTCCGTATCTGCTCTCATCACTTATCGACAATGGTGTTGAGAAGGGTGATATGGGCTACATACTCATGGTCGGCGGCTGCATGGTAGTGATTGCCATGGTAGGATTGTTTGCCGGAATCATGGGTGGTGTTTATGGGGCGAAGGCCTCAACAGGTTTTGCAAAGAATCTCAGAAAGGGTATGTTTGACAATATCCAGACCTACGCCTTTTCTAACATTGACAAGTTCAGCACAGCGGGACTTGTGACAAGACTTACAACGGACGTCACAAATGTACAGAATACATATCAGATGCTCTTAAGAATGTGTATGAGGGCACCGGTGAGCTTAATCTGTGCGATGATAATGTCATTTATCATCAGTCCGCGCATTGCATTTATATATCTTATCGCGCTAGTGATACTCTCATGTAGTCTTGCCGTCATCATAGGACATGCGACAAAGTATTTCAATGCGGCATTTCCTAAGTATGATGAGCTGAACGCGAGTGTTCAGGAGAATGTATCGGCAATTCGTGTTGTCAAGGCTTATGTCCGTGAGGATTATGAGAAGAAGAAATTCAAGAATGCCAGCAACAATATCTACAAGATTTTTGTAAAAGCAGAAAAGACGGTTGCATACAACAACCCTGTTATGCAGATTACGGTATATACCTGTATTCTCCTTATAAGCTGGGTCGGCGCGAAGATGATTGTAGGCTCCGGCGGTGTGCTGCTCACAACAGGTAAGCTTATGAGCCTCCTGTCCTACTGTATGACAATTCTTATGAACCTTATGATGGTTTCCATGATATTTGTAATGATTTCGATGAGTGTGGCAAGTGCAAAGCGTATCGCAGAGGTGCTTGAGGAGAAGCCTGATATCACCAATCCTGATAACCCTTGCTATGAGGTAAAGGACGGAGGGATTGTATTTGAACATGTAAATTTCGGCTACAATAAGGGCGCCGACAAGAGAGTGTTAAATGATATCAACCTCACAATCAAATCCGGTGAGACAATCGGTATCATCGGCGGAACCGGAAGCTCCAAGTCAAGCCTTGTGAACCTTATAAGCCGTCTTTACGATGTGGATGAAGGTAGTGTAAAGGTCGGTGGCAGAGATGTAAGAGAGTATGACATTGAGACACTTCGCGATGAGGTGAGCGTTGTTCTCCAGAAGAATGTGCTTTTCTCCGGAACAATACTCGACAATCTTCGCTGGGGCGATAAGAACGCCACGGATGAGGAGTGCATGAGAGCATGTAGGTTAGCATGTGCTGATGAATTTATTGATCGTTTTGAAGATGGTTATAATACGTATATTGAACAAGGTGGTTCAAACGTTTCAGGTGGACAAAAACAACGTTTATGTATTGCTAGAGCGTTACTTAAAAATCCTAAGATTTTAATTTTAGATGATTCAACAAGTGCTGTTGATACGGCTACAGATGCAAGTATTCAAGAATCATTCAATGAACGTATTCCAGATACAACAAAAATTATTATTTCACAACGTATTTCATCAGTTCAAAATGCAAATCGTATTATTGTTTTAAATGATGGTGTTGTGGATGGTTTCGACACACATGAAAAATTATTAGAAACAAATGAAATTTATCGTACAATTTATGAAACACAAATGAAAGGGAAGGAGGAAGAATAATGAAAGAAGGAACAATGAAACGTTTACTTAAAATGTTATGGAGTAAATATAAAATTCATTTAATTATTGTTTTTCTATGTATTGTAGGAAATGCTTTATTTAATGTTCAAGGAACAATGTTTATGCAAACATTAATCGATGATCATATTGTTCCCCTTTTAAAAAGTTCTTCACCTGACTTTAGTGGATTGTTCCATGCTTTGATTCGAGTAGGTTCACTATATGCTTGTGGTGTTGTTTGTGCCTTTACATTTAACCGTATTATGGTTTATGTAACACAAGGTTTTTTAAGAGATTTAAGAATTAATATGTTTGAACATATGGAATCTTTACCAATTCGTTATTTTGATAGAACACCTCATGGTGATACAATGTCTGTTTATACAAATGATATTGATACCTTAAGACAATTAATTTCACAATCAATTCCTCAACTTATTTCAAGTTGTATGACTATTGTGACAACATTTATATCCATGATTATTTTAAATATTCCTTTAACTGTGTTAAGTGTATGTATGCTTATGGTGATGCTTGTTGTTTCAAGAAAACTTGGTTCTTTATCAGGTAAATTCTTCGTTAAACAACAAAGCGATTTAGGTAAAGTTAATGGATATATTGAAGAAATGATTTCTGGTCAAAAAGTTGTTAAAGTTTTTAATCACGAAGATCAAGCAATCGCTGATTTTAGAAAATTAAATGATGAATTAAGAGAAAGTGCTTATCAAGCACATAAATTTGCGAATATCTTAATGCCAGTTACAGTACAACTTGGAAATATTTCCTATATTATTTGTGCAATCGTAGGTGCTATTCTTGCTTTAAATGGACATTTTGCATTAACAATTGGGACACTTGTTGCTTTCTTAACATTGAATAAAAGTTTCAACCAACCTATTGGACAAATTTCTCAACAAATCAATGCTGTTGCTATGGCACAAGCAGGAGCAGGACGTATCTTTGATTTATTAGATCAAGAAAGTGAAGAAGATCAAGGTGTTGTGACTTTATGTCGTGTAGAAACTGTTGATGGAAAAATGGTTGAAACAGATAAAAGAACAGGACATTGGGCTTGGAAACATCCTCGTAGTGATGGACATGTTGAACTTGTTGAAATGAAGGGAGACATTCGTCTAGAAGGTGTTGACTTTGGTTATTTTGATGATCGTATGGTTTTACACAATGTAGATGTTTATGCTAATCCTGGTGAAAAAATTGCTTTTGTTGGAGCGACTGGTGCTGGTAAAACAACGATTACAAACTTAATTAATCGATTCTATGATATTCAAAAAGGTTCAATTACTTATGATGGGATTGATATTAAACTCATTAAAAAAGACGATTTAAGAAGATCATTAGGTGTGGTATTACAAGATACACATTTATTTACTGGAACAGTTATGGATAATATTCGCTATGGACGTCTTGATGCTACGGATGAAGAATGTATTGAAGCAGCAAAACTTGCCAATGCCGATCTCTTTGTTAAACATTTGCCAGATGGTTATCAAACAATGCTTACAGGAGATGGGGCGAACTTATCGCAAGGACAA
>ERZ780150.1553-NODE-1553-length-14528-cov-7.142334_pt1 | contig 14528 bp, 10 predicted proteins | sample MGYA00511019_ERZ780150 | MGnify/ENA primary metagenome ERZ780150 (study PRJEB29588, sample SAMEA2151633) | human gut metagenome | biome: human gut; feature: human-associated habitat; material: faeces | place: Denmark | collected 2008/2010 ...
GAAAGGAACCTGCGAACAGATTCCTTTCCATTTTTTCCTTAAGTTTATGATGTTGGGCTAAGCCGATGGTCTTGACTCGTGAGCCCGGCAGGTAGAAGAAACGTTGTCACTGATAAGGATTTGACCAGAGACGGTAAAAGGAAGTATAATTGGACCGAGAGAAAACAACAGGAGTGACAATATGGTAAAAAATCAAGTACATTCATCTCAGTCAGGAACCTTTGACATCAGTGCGGCAATGCTTCATATCATCGCCATGACATTTATGCTGATGGATCATCTCTGGGCTACGCTTCTTCCGGCGCAGGACTGGCTGACCTGCGTAGGAAGGCTCGCGTTTCCCATCTTTGCATTTATGGCAGTGGAAGGATATTTTCACACGCACAGCTTTAAAAAGTACATTCTCCGGCTGCTGCTGTTTGCGGTGCTGTCGGAGATACCCTTTGATCTGATGTATGGCGGAACCTGGTTCTATCCGTTTCATCAGAATGTGATCTGGACGCTGTTGATAGGACTCTCCGGAATCCATTTGATGGAAAAAGTTCGAAAAAAGCGGAAGCTGTGGATCTTTTTGCCGACGGCGGTTCTGGTCATGCTGGTTGGAAGTGCACTTGGGACGGTAGGAATGACAGATTACTACGGTGCCGGTGTATTGACACTGTTTATTTTTTACTTTTTCCGGGGAAGAAAATGGTGGTGTTTTTCCGGACAGCTTCTGGCGCTTTATTGGGTCAACGTAGAGCTGCTGGGAGGTCTGATGTACCCTATCCGGCTTTTTGGGATGGACTTTGAACTCTGCCAGCAGGGACTTGCATTGCTTTCACTGCTTCCAATCTGGCTGTATCGCGGACGGCAGGGCTGCCATACGAAAGTCTTCCAGTATAGCTGTTATGCGTTTTATCCGGTCCATATGCTGATTCTTGCATTGGTGCTGAATTATGTAAATCGATAATGATAAGATCTGCGGCTGCAGGGAATACGACCCTGCAGCCATTTGAAATCTCGTGGCACATATAAAAAAGAACGGTAAGATCGTTTCTTTTATTTTAAATATTCATCCATCCACTTAATGATCTCCGTCATCCGGTCGATCCTGTTCTCCGGCTTTCCGCCTCTGGACAGCTCATGATTTTCTCCATGGAACAGGCAGAGCTTTGACGGGCAGCCGTTCCGCTTGATGGCGCTGAACATGGCGAGTCCTTCCGCCATATAGCATCGGTAGTCCTCATCGGAGTGGATAAAGAGTGTCGGTGTCTTGCAGTTCGGTGCAAACTGGAGTGGGGACTGCTTCCAGAGAAGCTCCACGTCGGTCCTCGTGTTGGCTCCCTGGTTGTTTAAGATGAAGGTGTGTCCGATATCGGAGTTGTGCTCAAAGGATACCCAGTTGGAGATGGAACGCTGGGAAGCGGCGGCATGGAACCGGTCTGTATGTCCGATGATCCAGTTTGTCATGAATCCGCCGTAGGAGCCGCCTGCGACACCGAGATGTTCCGGATCGATCATCGGGTACCGCTTCAGAACTTCATCCGTGAAATCCATCAGGTTCTGATAGTCCACAGTTCCGTAGATTCCGTTGATATTTCCAAAATCCGTGCCCCGTCCGTCAGATCCTCTCGGATTGCAGAAGAACACGAAATATCCGCGGTTTGCCCACATCTGCATCTCATGATAGTAGACGTCTGAATAAACGGTTCTCGGACCGCCGTGGATAGTTAAGATGCCGGGATAGGACTTTCCTTCCTCGAAACCTGCCGGTTTTAAGACCCATCCGTGGATCTCGTAGCCGTCGCTGGCGGTGAAAGAGAACGCCTCCGGTGTCTGTACATCATATTCGTCGGTGAGCCAGTCATTCATGTGGGTCACCTGCTCGCCGTCTACAAAGAGTTCCGCAATGTGGAGTCCGTGGAATTCCATGGAGGCGATGTGTCCACCCGCGAGATCGAAGCTGTCGCAGGAGCTTCCTGCCGTCAGCGGCCCGGAGACGGTGCCGCCCCGGGAGATCTTATAGAGATGGGAAAAATCTCCCACGGTGGAAATATAGTAAAATTCCCCGCCCACAGCCTTAAACGTCTGTCCTGCGCCGAATCTGGAATCGGAGCCTACGGAGGAGCCGCCGATGGAAGATTCATAAGGATGGATCAGCTTCATGGATCCGTCCGCGAGATCCATATGGTAGAAGTCACAGTATTTCGTCGTATCCTTATAGGAGTCATCCGTTGCCGTAATGAGTGCAGTCTTTTCGTCTAAGAGGGAGACAACTCCGGTGCGCATGGAATCCGGCGCGATCAAGGTTTTTGTCTCTCCGGTGGAGAGGTTATAAAGATAAACGCCCGGACGAATCCCCATGACACCCTGTTTCCACGGATATGCCTTGTAGAGCAGGAGATTTCCAAGGACAGAATACTGGGAACAGTCGGTCCAGTCGTCCGCCACGTAAGTGAGTTTACCGGATCCCATATCATAGATGGCGTAACGGTTCCTCTTCGCGTTCGTGTATCCCTGACCATTGCCCCAGAACGGAAGTTCGTCGAAGACCTCGTAGGATTTCTTTCTCGTATCCTTATAATTGTCATGGCGGATCGTCAGGAGGTAACGCCTGTCCGGGAGAAGACGGATCCCTGTGACGGAAGCCGGAACCGATGCGCGGCATGAGACTTCGCCGCCGGACGGGGAGATTTCATAAAAGAAAGAAGTGCCGTTTTCTTTTTCCTTTTTAAGGGACGCAGTCCGGGCCGCAGGAAAGATCAGCGTATTTTCTGCTGTCCAGGACCAGATCTTCGCGTCACCGCTGCAGGTGACACGGGAGACAGTCTTCTTCCCGAGATCATACAGGTACAGGTCAGACAGATAGCCATTGGTCTCCCGGTCCGGTACGGATACCGTGAAGGCGATCTTCGTTCCATCGGGTGAGAAATGTGGGTTGCTCAAAAAACGGAACTTCAGGAATGTGTCGATCTCAATCTTCTTCATCGTCATGTCCTCCATAATTAGTATTTTGTAACAGGAAATCCGAGGAATTCCCTATTATACAAACAGGCACTAATGTGCCAATGATGCGCACTTGCGCAAAAATGCAGGTCAGATGCATCCATCCACAGAATCTGCCGGGCTGACCCCGGAAGATCATAGGCCGGAAGGCACTGGATCGCTATGAAATGAGTATAAATACTCAGAGTGGAATGTGTCAAGGAAAAGTGGAGCAGGGGTATCCGGAAAAAGCGCTTGCCATATCAGAAAAATGATGTTAGAATATTTTAGACTATGTATAATGCGCACGAAAAGATCCTTGGGACTGGTGCACGAGAGATAAAAAAGAGCGAGATGCGAAGAGAAAGGAAGCTGAACCGATGTCAGGACATAATAAATTTTCCAACATCAAACATAAGAAAGAGAAAAATGACGCAGCAAAGGGTAAGATCTTTACCGTAATCGGAAGAGAGATTGCTGTCGCAGTTAAAGAGGGCGGCGCTGATCCGGCTAACAACAGCAAGCTGCGTGATGTGATTGCAAAAGCGAAAGCAAACAACATGCCGAATGATACCATCGACCGCGGTATCAAGAAAGCAGCCGGTGACTTAAACTCCGTAAACTACGAAAACTTAACATACGAGGGATACGGTCCGAGCGGTGTTGCGATCATCGTTGACACACTGACTGACAACAAGAACCGTACCGCAGCAAACGTAAGAAGCGCCTTCACAAAGGGCGGCGGAAACGTAGGCGCACAGGGAAGCGTTTCCTTCATGTTCGACCGCAAGGGCCAGATCGTGATCGACAAAGAAGAGTGTGATATGGATGCCGACGAGCTCATGATGGCTGCACTCGATGCAGGCGCTGAGGATTTCTCCGAGGAGGAGGACAGCTACGAGGTTATCACAGATCCGGACAACTTCAGTGCAGTCCGCGAGGCTCTCGAGAAAGCCGGAATCCCGATGGTAGAGGCTGATATTACTATGATCCCGCAGAACTGGGTAGAACTTACTGACGAGGAAGCGATCAAGAAGATGCAGAGAATCCTTGATCTCCTTGACGAGGATGATGACGTACAGGCTGTATACCACAACTGGGATGAATAAAAAATCGTGATTGTGTATGTTGTGATCCCCTTTCACCAGAATTGTACTGATGAGAGGGGATTTCTTCATGTAACAGGAAAATCGGAGAGCGTGGAACTCTCCGGAGACAGGAGGGAGGAGTCCGTTATGACGGATATGAAGAAAAATATAAAAAGGACAGCAGTGCTTTCTGTGGTGCTGGTCCTGATGTTCGCGATAACCGTATTTGGCGCGGAGCAGACAGAAGAGTATGTGCCGGCGGTCTATGCGACGTTCTGGGCGCTCGTTCCGCCGGTCGTGGCGATCGGGCTGGCACTTATCACAAAAGAGGTGTACAGTTCCCTGTTCATCGGTGTTCTTATGGGTGGAATCCTGTATTCCGGTTTCAGCTTTGAGGGAACGATCACCCATATTTTTGAGGACGGAATGATAAACGTTCTCTCTGACAGCTACAATGTGGGAATCCTGATCTTCCTTGTGATCCTTGGCACGATGGTGTGCCTGATGAACCGGGCCGGCGGGTCGGCAGCATTCGGCCAGTTTGCGGCGGATCATATTAAGGGCCGCGTGGGCGCGGAGCTTGCGACGATCCTGCTGGGCTGTCTGATCTTTATCGACGATTATTTTAACTGCCTGACCGTGGGAAGCGTGATGCGCCCTGTGACAGACAAATTTAAAGTCTCAAGAGCAAAGCTCGCGTACCTGATTGACGCGACGGCAGCTCCGATCTGCATTATCGCGCCGATCTCTTCCTGGGCGGCCGCGGTTACCGGATTTGTTGAGGGCGAGGACGGATTTTCTATCTTCGTGCGGGCGATCCCATACAATTTTTACGCAATCCTGACGATCGTGATGATGATCGGAATGGTACTCTTACGGACAGAATTCGGCTCTATGAAATTCCATGAGAAGAATGCGCTCAAGGGGGACCTTTATACCACGCCGGGACGTCCGTATGACACGGAGAAACAGCCGGAGGTCTCTGTCAGGGGAACTGTTCTGGATCTTCTGATCCCGATCATATCCCTGATCATCTGCTGCATGATCGGTATGCTCTATACGGGTGGATTTTTCTCAGGAGAGGATTTTGTGACAGCCTTCTCCCAGAGTGACGCGTCCCTGGGACTTACGATGGGAAGCTTTTTCGGACTTTTGATCACCATCGGTCTCTATCAGGTGCGCCGGGTCCTGAAATTCTCTGAGTGCATGGCCTGCATTCCGGAAGGTTTTAAGTCCATGGTCCCGGCGATCATGATCCTGTCCTTCGCGTGGACACTGAAGGCGATGACGGACAGCCTCGGCGCAGATGTCTATGTGGCGACTGTGGTTGCGTCCAGCGCCCGTTCCTTCTTAAATTTCCTTCCGGCGATCATCTTCGTTGTGGGCTGCTTCCTGGCTTTCGCGACGGGAACATCCTGGGGAACCTTCGGGATCCTGATCCCGATCGTTGTTGCTGTGTTTGAAAACAGCAACCCGGATCTTATGATCATCTCCATCTCTGCCTGCATGGCAGGAGCTGTCTGCGGTGACCACTGTTCTCCAATCTCCGACACGACGATCATGGCATCCGCCGGAGCCCAGTGTGAACATGTAAACCATGTGACGACCCAGCTTCCGTATGCGGTCACGGCGGCGGTTGTGTCCTTCGTCTCCTACATTATCGCGGGCTTCGTACAGTCCGCATGGATTGCCCTGCCGATCGCCATTGCGCTTATGGTGGCCACAATGTTTGTGATCCGCGCGGTGAATGGAGTGCTGAAGGAAGAAGCGTGAGTTCCATACGGTCACTGAACGTGCCGGATGGAATCGGTTTTGTGTAATAGGAAATTCCGAGGAATTCCCTATTACACAAAAGGCACTAACGTGCCAATGATGCGCACTCGCGCAAAATATTTCTAAAATTTCACCGCAGATCGCGACAAAAAATGTCCAGATCTGCGCTCTTTTTGTTCTTCTTTTTTCGTGTATTCCGCAAATGTCTGCGGAAATCTCTGATCTTCATGAAAAAACAGGAGAGATTCTGTTAAAACGACCCGATGGGTTTTCAAATTTCTCGTCCCTGCTTTGACAAATTCTGGAGAGAAAGACAGGTATACTATGGGAAAACATCAGAAAGGGATGCCAGGGAAAGGAGGAAGTCCGGTGGAGTATGATTGGTACGCCGATCTCTTTTTTCTGGAGGAGGTGTACCGGGATGTTTTGATCTTATGGCTGGCGGCGGTGCTTATGAGAAGGCGGGCAGAGGTCTTGAGACTTCTGGGCGCCGGGATCGCCGGGGGACTCTGCAGTACTGGAAGCGTTTATCTGGAACTTATGGGAAGATGTCCTGCAGGCGGACAGCCGGTATTCGCTGGGATATGGGAAGTTTGGAAACTGCTGGTGACAGGATTTTTGATGATCTGGATCGCTTTTCCGGGAAAACAGACCATGCGCCAGGAGAAAAGGAATGCTTCTGCAGATAAAGGAGATTCCTGGATGAAAGTTTTGAAGTGGCGCGGGAAGGAACTGGGAGTCCTGGTCTTATCCGCAGGGATTTTGCAGAGTGGGCTGGCGATTCTGCGGGAGCGGTGTTTTCTTACAGGCTGGAAAAGTCTGATGTTTATGGGATTTTTCTGTATGGGAGTTCGTTTCTTGGCGGTAGCTCTTGTGAGGCGGCCGATGATTGGGAAAACACGGTATCAGGTCCGTCTTTTCTTAAATGAAAAGTCGAAGGAGTTCACGGCGATGGCGGATTCAGGGAATCGGCTCGTGGAGCCTGTGACGGGAAAGCCGGTGAGCATTATCGCGGCGGCGGATGCGAAAGAGTTCTTAGGCGAGAAGGCGGGAGTCCTTATGATCCCATACCGGGCTGTCGGAACGGAAAATGGAATGCTGCCGGGAGTTCTCTTTGACCGGATGGAGGTCATGTCCGAAGAGTGCGGGAGTATCTGGATCGAGCGTCCGATCGTGGCGATTTCGAAGGAACCTCTGTTTTTCGGGAAGGATTTTACGATGATACTGCCGGAGTGTCTGGTGTCAGGGGAAAATGTGCCTGTGGCAATAGGGGATTGACATGAAGTATGAATGACGATGTGTGAAAAAATAACTGTGAAGGTGACTAACAGTTAGAAAAAGGAGAGAATGAGTATGATTATGAGAATTTCTATGCCAAACCGGTTCCGCCTCAAAAAAGTGATGGGGTTCCGCACGATGATCCGTCCGGAGCGGGGGGAGATCCATTATATTGGAGGTGCGGATATTCTTCCGGCTCCGCTGTCACTGAAGGAGGAGACTGAGGCGTTAAATAAGTTTGGAACCGAAGAGGAGAAAGAGGCAAAGGCAGAGCTGATCGAGCACAATCTCCGCCTGGTTGTCTACATAGCAAAGAAATTTGACAATACCAGCGTTGGCGTAGAGGACCTGATCTCCATCGGGACCATTGGACTCATCAAGGCCATCAACACCTTTAACCCGACGAAAAATATCAAGCTGGCGACCTATGCGTCCAGATGCATTGAGAATGAGATCCTGATGTATCTTCGTAGGACCAGCAAGATGAAGCTTGAGGTTTCCATCGATGAGCCGTTAAACGTGGACTGGGACGGGAATGAGCTTCTGCTGTCGGATATTCTCGGGACGGAGGAGGATGTGATCTATAAAGACATGGAGGATGAGGTGGAAAAAGACCTTCTTAAGAATGCGGTGAGCCGCTTAAGCCCGAGGGAGAGAAAAATCGTGGAGCTGCGCTATGGTCTGAAGCGCCGGGATGGGGCGGAGATGACGCAGAAAGAGGTGGCGGATCTCATGGGGATCTCCCAGTCATATATTTCGAGGTTGGAGAAGAAGATCATGATGAGGCTGAAGAAGGAAATCGTGAAATTTGAATAAGAAAATTAAAAAGACTGCCCGGCTGATGAATCAGGTTCATCGGTCAGACAGTCTTTTAAATTATTCCTGATCGTACAGCTTCGTATACAGCGTCTCACAGAGCGAATCCGCATAGGACTGGTCAGGGATGTCGCGGCCGGTGATGAGGAAATCCTGGATCAGCTCGAAGCGCTTGAGACTCAGTTCCTCGCCGGAGAGGTCCGGGTCTTCCATCAGAAGCTGCTCATCCAGCTCTTTTGCGGAGTAATTCTTTAAGAACCAATTGATGATCTCCTGGGTCTGGCGTTTTTCATCGTCGGCTTCCACCTTTAACTCGGCAGCGCGCTTCCTTGAGGAGACTGCAACGACAAAGCTACCGATGGCGAGAACAACGAGAACGCCCTCAAACATATATTTCTGGAATCCTGCCATTGGGAGATGGAAAATTCCCAGAAGGCAGAGTGCCGCGCCGATGGCAAGTACCCCGCCGACTAAGAAGAACGCGGATGCGGAGGAACTCATGTCATCGTAGCGCTGGCCCTTATCCACGTAGGCGTGGACCGGCTCAGCGGCCGGGGAAGACTTCTCGGGTGGATTATCCCCGGAGAACTCCGTATCAGTCCCTTCACCGGAAAACGGATCCATCTCCTGCGCCATGGCGGCAAGCTGTTCTTCCTGTTCCTTCTTTTTCATGGCTTCCGCCACTTCTTTTGATTCCACGAGGGGACCGCCGCAATCGCTGCAGACTTTGATTCCCTCGACAAATTCCATATCGCATTTCGGACAATAAGGCATAATCTGTACCTCCATATTAAAAATACATTGCATATTACGGTCTGCGCTTTCACACTAAGCGCTGCTTTGCGGCTGCCGTAATCCGCTTCGCCGCTCGTGCCAAACATGCGAGCATGCTTTTCACTCACTTACTGCTCAGCATATCATAAATTTTCTATTTCGTCCACAGTTTGGGCAGTTTTGCACTTCCATTTAGGTAGGAAATCGGTTAAAATAGGAGCGAGTCCTGTCCGTATGGAATGGAGAGAAAGAGGGCGGACGAAAGAGAAACAGAAAGGGGCAGTTTTGTATGAAAATTGCAGTTGTAACAGACAGCAACAGCGGAATCACCCAGGCTCAGGCAAAAGAGATGGGAGTTGCGGTTCTGCCAATGCCGTTTATGATAGATGGAGAAACATATTACGAAGATATCACACTGACACGGGAGCAGTTCTACCAGAGATTAAAGGACAATGCTGATATCGCTACCTCCCAGCCCACACCAGATTCCATCCTGAAGATGTGGGACAAGCTCTTAAAAGAGTATGACCAGATCATCCATATCCCGATGTCCTCCGGACTTTCCGGATCCTGCTCCACAGCGATGATGCTGGCGGGAGAGGATGAGTACGAGGGAAAAGTGTTCGTCGTTGACAATCGACGGATCTCTGTGACCCAGTATCAGTCTGTAAAGGACGCGCAGATGCTGGCAGCTATGGGGATGGACGGAACGCAGATCAAGAAGCGCCTGGAGGAGACTGCGGCTGATTCCGTCATCTTCATCACCGTCGATACCTTAAAATACCTGAAAAAGGGCGGCCGGATCACACCGGCTGCAGCGGCTCTCGGCACACTTTTAAAAATCAAGCCAGTGCTGATCATTTTAGGTGAAAAGCTTGATTCCTTCGCGAAAGCCCGTACCATGAAGCAGGCAAAGACCATGATGATGAACGCGATCCAGAAAGAGCTGGACGGGAGGCTTCACGACAGTGAGTGCAGAAACTGCCATCTGGCAATCGCCCACACCGACAACGAGGAAGCAGCGCTGGAGTTTAAGAAAGAGGTCGAAGAGCGCTTCCCGAATGCTGATGTATACATGGCACCGCTTTCCTTAAGCATCGCGTGCCATATCGGACCGGGCAGCCTTGCTGTGACGGCAACGAGAAAGATGGAAGAGGAACATGAGAAAAATTAGGGAAAGGATCCGGAAAATTTACCGGAAGCATACGCCGAGCGTCAAGGTTCCCCTGATCATCCTGATGGTGATGTTCTGTATGATCCCGCTTCTCGTGGAGAGCCGGATCCTTGCCAGTTCCTCAAGACAGAGTCAGGTGGAGCGCCGGATCATTGATGTCCAGAACCAGTGTCAGATCCTGGGCAATAAGATGTCAAGAACTGGATATCTCACAAACTCGGTGGTGGACAACGCCGCCATCGATACGGAGCTCTCCCTGCTCTCGGATATCTTCAGCGGACGGATCCTGATCGTAAACTCCGGGTTTAAGATCGTAGAGGATACGTTTTCTCTCTCGAAGGGAAAGACATTGATTTCCAATGAGGTGATCAGGTGCTTCCAGGGTGAGAATACGAGCCGGTATGACAGCCTGAAACACTATTTCGTCCTGGCAATCCCAATTCCGGAGTTTGAGCAGGAGACGGGAACCATCACAACGGGAAAGACTGCGGGCGTGATGATCGTGACAGCGTCGACGGAGAGCATGTACAGTCTGGAGGACAGTCTGAATGATAAGGCATCCCTGTACGAGATGATGATCTTCGTGATCCTGCTGATCCTTGCGGTCCTCTCGGTCCATTTTATCATGAAGCCCTTTGGAAGCCTGATCGCGTCGATCCGGCGTGTAGGTGAGGGAAACCTGGATGAGGATGTCAATGAGGAGGCGTACCGGGAGACAAAGCAGATCTCCGAGACCATCAATAAAACCCTGGAGAAGCTGAAGGCCGTGGACCAGTCGAGACAGGAGTTTGTTTCCAATGTCTCCCATGAGCTCAAGACTCCGATCACGTCGATCCGTGTCCTTGCGGATTCCCTGATGGGAATGGAGGACACGCCGAAGGAACTTTACCAGGAATTCATGCACGATATCTCCGATGAGATCGACCGTGAGAGTAAGATCATCGACGATCTTCTGACTCTGGTCCGCATGGACAAGGCGTCCTCGGGACTTTCCTGCAGCCAGGTCCAGATCAACGGACTGATTGAGATGGTCTTAAAACGCCTGCGTCCCATCGCCAGAAAGCGGAATATCGAGCTGATCTTCGAGAGTAAGCGCGATGTCTCAGCGGATATTGACGAGGTGAAATTCTCCCTGGCGGTGAATAACCTGGTGGAGAATGCGGTCAAATATAATAAGGAAGACGGATGGGTCCGGGTCACACTGGATGCCGACCACAAGTTCTTCTATTTAAAGGTTGCGGATTCCGGAATCGGTATTCCTGCGGAGTTTAAGGAGCGCGTGTTCGAACGCTTCTACCGCGTGGACAAGGCGAGATCCAGGGAGACCGGCGGAACAGGGCTTGGACTTGCGATCACGAAAAGTGTGGTCCTGATGCATCACGGCGCGATCCGTGTGGACAGTGTCGAGGGCGAGGGAAGTACCTTTATGGTGCGGATCCCGTTGATCTATATTCCGTAGGAGGGAGAAAAATGAAGAAATTTAGGATGTTTCGGGTGTTTTTTCTCCTCTTCGCGGTCCTGTTCGCCTTAAGCGGCTGTACGGGAAAGACGACCGTGGAGCAGAGCGGAAATGCCTATACGATCTACTATTTAAACACGTCCGGGATCCAGCTCGTTGGAAGCGAGTACCGGACGGAGACGACGGACCTGGATGCACTGGTCCGGGAACTTCTCGATAAGATGGGAAATGTGCCGGCGGATCTCGACTGTCAGAGAGCGCTGCCGGAGCGGATCGAAAAGATCACCTACCGGATCGAGGGGAATGTTTTGTATTTATATGCAGATGCCAACTATGCGCTGATGAATTCGGTGCAGGAGATCCTGTGCCGGGCGGCGCTGACGAAAACACTGACCCAGATTCCGGATATCGAGTATCTGAGCATCTACTGCGCGGAGCAGCCGATCACGGACGCTGCGGGAAACCCGGTGGGAATGCTTTCCGCCTCTGATTTTGTGGACAGCATCCGCGATGTCAACTCCTTCGAGCGGACGGAGCTGACGCTGTATTTTGCCAATGAGGCGGGAGACCAGCTGGTGGAGGAAAAGCGGGAAGTTATGCAGAACAGCAATACATCCCTGGAGCGCCTCATCGTGGAACAGCTGATCGAAGGTCCTCAGGAGCTTGGACATTATGCGACGATCCCGTCAGATGTGAAGCTTTTGAATGTGTCCGTCAATGATTCGGTCTGCTCGATCAACCTTGACGCGGCGTTTTTAAACAGCACTCTGGATGTGGCGGCATATATTCCGATCTATTCCATCGTGGATTCCCTTGCGGAGCTCTCGACGGTGAGCCGTGTGCAGATCCGGATCAACGGATCCCAGGACGATGTGTTCCGGGACCAGATTCCGTTAAGCACGGTATTTGAACGAAATTACGATTATATCGTAGGAGGAAAAAACGATTAAAAGGCCTTTGCTGTGTGTGACAGGGGGATTGGTACTTGGAGAGGCACTGAACCTGTGGATCCCGGCAGAGCAGATGATTTTTGGACTGGCAGTCTGGCTGCTCTTTTTGGTGTGCGTGTTTGCCCGCCGGAAGAGCAGATATGGGCTGCCGGTCTTTCTTTTTGTGGCGGGAATGTCTGCCGGATGTCTTCGGATGGGAGCGGAGCAGGCGGTTTTCTCCCGGGAGGAGGGATTTTTCCGGGAGGAACATGAGGATGGCGTGGTTCTTCAGGGAACTGTCCAGTCGGTGAAGGAGAAGGATGGGACGCTGGAGGTCGTGCTTAGGGATTGCGCAATGGAAGGTAAAGATGGGGAGTCTGGTGAGAAGCTTCGAAGAGTTTTATGTTATCTGGATGTGAATAAAACAGGGGAAGCAGCTGAGGCGGTTTCGAAGCAAAAACCATCACCCGCTGTCGGTGAGAAAATCCGAGTCTTCGGAGAGGGAAAAGCGGCAGATCCGGCGAGAAATCCTGGGGCGTTTGACTACCGTCTGTATTGCAGGTCCCGCGGAATTTCCGGGATCATCTATGTGGAGGGATATACGGTGACTGGCGGGAAGGTACATGTATTTTCGGACAGCCTGTACCGGATCCGGAGGTGCCTTTCTGAGCGGTTAAAGGCGATCGCTCTCCCAGAGGACGCTGGAATTCTGTCGGCGGTTCTCTTTGGGGAGAAGGATGATCTGGACAGTGAAATTTATGAACTTTACCGGAAGAATGGGATATCCCACCTCCTTGCCATCAGCGGGCTTCATGTCTCCATTGTGGGACTGGGAATCTGGAAGATTTTCAGGAAAGGCGGGGCGGGGTTCTGGATCTCCGGGATCTTCGCAGGGGGATTTCTCTGCGCCTACGGCATGATGGTGGGCAGCGGCGCGTCTGTGACCCGGGCGGTGTCAATGGCAGGGCTCTCCTTTCTCGCGGCGGCCGTAGGGCGGACATACGATCTTCCGACGGCAATGTGTATTCCGGCGGCAGGATTGCTGCTTGCCCATCCGTATCTGCTGTCCCAGGCGTCCTTTCAGCTGTCCTTTCTTGCGGTGACATCACTGATCTATCCCGGCAGGCTTTTTTCTTCGCGGGGGGAAAAGCTTTTTACGGATGAAAAAATATCTGCGGCGGTGTCCGCGTTCTTTACAAGTCTTTCGATCCAGGTGGTGACAGCGCCGGTCATTCTCTGGCATTCTTTTGGGATACCGGTCTACGGGGTGTTCTTAAATCTAATTGTGATCCCGCTTATGACGTATGTGGTCATATCGGGATTTCTTGGACTAGGTCTGTCTTTTTTATCAGAATCGGTTGGGGGTGCGATGCTTGGAGGCGCGCATTATATTTTGAAATTTTATGAGGTGATATGTAATTGGACAGGGGAGCTTCCGGGGGCAGAGCTGGTGCTGGGGCAGCCGGAAATATGGAAAATTGGGTGTTATTATGGATTGATGATATTCGGAGCAGTTGTTTATGAGAGGGGGATGGAGATTGCGGAAAATAAAAAACATCGCCTGGTGTTATTATGCGCCGCCTGGCTTGCGGCATTTCTTTTCCTGCTCCCATCCCGCCAAACCGGACTCTCCGCCACATTCCTCGACGTAGGCCAGGGCGATGGAATCGTTCTGCGCTCCGAATCCCATACGATCCTGGTAGACTGCGGCAGCAGCCAGCAGAAATCCATCGGAGAGAAGGTTCTGGTGCCGTATCTCAAGAGCCAGGGGGTGACGCGTCTGGATCTTGCGGTCATGACCCACGGGGACCAGGATCATATGAACGGGATCCGGTATCTTCTGGAACACCCGGAATCGGGAATCCGGGTGGGAGGTCTCATGATGCCGGAGGCGGGAAAGGATGAGATCTACGGGAAGATGGCGGAACTTGCGAAAAAGCGGGATATTCCTGTTTTTTATGCCCAAAAGGGAGATATATGGAATAACTTTCCGGGAAAAGGAATGTCCATGGAATGCCTGTCGCCGGATGGCGGAACAGAGTTCACGGACCGGAATGAGGAATCCCTGGTATTCCGCCTGACCTACGGACGTTTTTCCATGCTCCTCACGGGAGATATGGAGACATCTGGGGAGGAAACACTTTTGACTTCCGGCGTTCTGACTCCGGTGACGATCTTAAAAGCCGGACATCACGGTTCCGCCACCTCATCCAGCGAAGAGTTTATAGAAAAACTGTCCCCATCCGTGACGATCCTCTCCTACGGAAGAA
>ERZ780150.1558-NODE-1558-length-14497-cov-3.337903_pt1 | contig 14497 bp, 11 predicted proteins | sample MGYA00511019_ERZ780150 | MGnify/ENA primary metagenome ERZ780150 (study PRJEB29588, sample SAMEA2151633) | human gut metagenome | biome: human gut; feature: human-associated habitat; material: faeces | place: Denmark | collected 2008/2010 ...
CACCAGGCCATAGGGAACGGAATACTGATGGAGGGACGGTGTATCGCCAAGAATCTTCAAAAGCGGTTCAAAAAAAAGACCGCAGAGCCCGATACAGGCGGCTGCCAGAATCACAGCCAGCAAAAGGGCGGTGGTAAAATAGCTCCGTGCCGCATGCTCGTCCCCTTTTCCTCTGGAGAATCCAAACAGGACGCTGCCTCCTACTCCGCACATCATTCCAATTCCATAATACGCACTGTATAAAGGCAGCAAAAGATTAAGGGCGGCAATACCGGAAGCCCCCACGCCCCGGCCAATCATCATGGTATCGGCCAAAATATAAATGGATGTCACCAGCGTGGCGCTGACCGACGGCGCCAGGTAACTGAAGAACACCCGGCGAATGGGGTCTTCCAGCATATTCGTCTGTCTCATAAGTAAAACCTCAATTATTCTGCAAGATTAAAATATGTGTCACTGTATCCCATCAGGATATCTGCCAGATTCTCTCCATATTCATCCGCAAAATCCTGCAGGACCTGGCGGCCGGCAGCCTCTCCTTCCGCACCGAAGATCGCTCCGGAAATCTCGTAAAAGGACCAGTAAAGATGAGCACAATGATACTCAAAAGAACGAAGTCCGGCCAGATTCTTATCCAGCTTGGAGTTCTCCGTAATCCCTGCATTTTTTACTGTCTGAATACAGTAATCATGATCATGAAGAGTCTGCGTCACCAGATACTCCTGTTCCGGATTAAAACCCCGGCTGATGGACGCATCCAAATCGCGGCAGTAAGCCAGCCCTGCTTCCTTAAGCCCCATCTCTTTAAACTGAGAATGCCAGGGACATGCAAAAATATGCATCTCATAATCCGGACTCATGCTGGCAATTTCCGTGCGGTTGGCCAACCCTATCTGACGAATTTCTTCCGTATTCACCCACTCGCCATAGCGGCAGTAGTTCTCGTAAGTCAGTTCTTTTCCGTCCCGGATTGCCCGCTGAGCCATCCGGCGTCCTCTCTGCTCCCCATAATATCTGGTGGCATGAAGGAACGCGGCCTTTCCTCTCTCCCCGAATTTTTCCGTCAGATGCACATAGTATTTGGCGGCCAGAAACGCATGTGTTCTTTCATTAAATCCCATAAAAAACCTCCTTGAATCCTGATAAAAGTTTCCCTGCTTCGCTATAAAATCCCCTGCAGCCGTTCGCAGGGGATTGATCCTCAGCTTACTCCAATTCCAGTCCTTTTTCCCTGGAGCCAACCATTCAGCTTTTGGCACCTCTTTCCGGTTATGACCGTACTTCTGCTTCCCGAAGGCTCGCCCCTCTAAAAATCGCCGGACTCTTCCAGAAGGTCAGACAAAGCCGCAAACTGAGGAAGGGTCAGTGCCTCTCCCCGGACAGCCGCAGGAAGCCCCAGCTTTTCCAGAGCATAGGATATCTGCTCTTTGGAAAAAGAAAGCTCCGGAGCATTTCCAAGACTGTTCTGCAGTGTTTTCCTCCGCTGATTGAATGAAGCCCGAATCAGCTGAAACATCAGCTTCGGATGCTTCACCTGTACCGGCGGCTCTGCATGCCTGGTAAGGCGGATGACCGCAGAACCCACATTGGGTCTGGGAATAAAGCAGTTGGGCGGAACGTTGGCCACAATTTCCGGTTCTGCATAATACTGAACCGCCAGAGAAAGGGCACCATAATCCTTGGAACCAGGCCCCACCATCATCCGTTCAGCCACCTCTTTCTGAACCATCACCGTAATGGTATCCACCGGAGCATCCCCTTCAAGCAGCCCCATGACAATCGGTGTTGTAATATAGTAGGGCAAATTGGCCACCACCTTCAATGGCTTTCCTCCATGATACGTTTCCGCAATCTGCCGGATATCTGTTTTCATAATATCCGCATTGATTACCGTCACATTGTCAAGCCCTTCCAGCGTCTCCTCAAGAATCGGGATCAGATTCCGGTCAATCTCCACGGCCACCACGCGGCCGGCGGTTTCTGCCAAATACTGGGTCAGGGTTCCGATTCCCGGCCCGATTTCCAGCACACAGTCCTCCTTCGTCACTCCGGCGGCGTTTATAATTTTTTCCAGCACATGAGGATCGATCAGAAAGTTCTGACCGAACTTTTTCTGGAACATAAATCCATGCTTCTGAATTGTCTCAATGGTCTGTTTTGGATTTCCCAGTTTTTTCTCCATAATCCTCCCTGCTGCCTGTTTTCCGGCAAAGTTCAAAACCGGCACCAACCGGCAGTATCCGCGGCAATCCCGGATTCTGCCAACCAGATTCTTTCCCTTCCAGCCGGTACAGCCGGACGGCATTTTCAGCGGTCTGCCGGATAACCTCCTCCTCAGAAACGTCCTTAATCTCCGCAAGAGCCTTCACTACATAAGGAAGCTTCAGCGAAGAATTTCGTTTCCCCCGTTCAGGCACCGGTGAAAGATAGGGGCTGTCCGTTTCCAGAACCAGCCGGGAAAGCGGGGCATATTCCGCCACCTCTTTCAGCTTCTTCGCATTCTGAAACGTCAGGACGCCTCCAATACCAAGGTAATATCCCATATCCAGGTATTCCCTGGCCATTTCCACTCCATAAGAAAAGCAGTGAATCACCCCGCCGGAGATCCTGCTCTGTTCCGCTTTCATAATATCCAGTGTATCTTTCGCAGCTTCCCGGCTGTGAATCACCACAGGAAGCCCGGTTTCCCCCGCAATCTCCAGCTGTCTGACAAACCATTTCTTCTGGATTTCCCGTTCTGGCTCATCCCAGTGATAATCCAGCCCGATCTCACCGATAGCCACGACTTTTTCCTCTCCGGCAATTTGCTTCAGCCAGTCCATGTCCTTTTCCGTCAGCTCCCCCGTCTCATTCGGATGAATGCCTACGGCTGCATAAAGGAACGGATACCGCTGCGCAAGGGCCAGTGTCGTCCCGCAGGAAGACAAGCTGGCCCCAATGTTTACCACCGTTCCGATTCCATGTTCTCTGAGACCGGAAAGAATCTCCTCCCGGTCCCCGTCAAACGCCTCATCATCATAATGTGCATGCGTATCAAAAATCAGGTTCATATCTGTGTCTGCGCTCCTTAAAAGCCGTTTACCGGACTTCAGAACCGGACTTGATGTCTTTTTCCGGAGACATCAGCGCCAGATTTCCTTCATCGTCCTCGGCACAGAGAATCATGCCTTCCGACATCATTCCCGCCAGCTTGGCCGGCTTTAAGTTGGTTACCACCATCACCTTTCTTCCGACCATATCTTCCGGCTTGTACCACGCCTTGATTCCGCTTAAGATCTGTCTGGTTTCAGATCCGATCTTCACCTGAGAGCAGAGCAGCTTCTTGGACTTCGGAACTGCCTCGCATTTTACAATCTCGCCAATCTGGAACTGGAGTTTTGCGAAATCATCATAAGTAATCTCCGGTTTCTTTTCCACATCCATGCCATCCTGGCTGCCGCCCTCTTCTCCTGGTTTTCCGCATCCGTTTTCCTGGTTCTTTCCGGCAGCTTCCGCTTCGGCTGCCTTCATGGCCTCCACTTTCTCCAGCACGTCCTTGATGTCCATACGGGCAAACAGAATCTCCGGCTTCTCCACCACCTTATTTCCATTCGGATAAAGACCAAACCGATCCATCTCATCCAGTCCCCGCTTTCCGGTTCCCAGCTGAGTCAGAATCTTCTCTGAAGTGGAAGGCATAAACGAATACAGCAGGGAAGCACCGATGGTAATGGATTCTGTCAGGTTGTAAAGGACGGTAGCCAGACGATCCTTCCTTGCCTCATCCTTCGCCAGCGCCCAGGGCATCGTCTCGTCAATATATTTATTGCTGCGCCGGAAAATATTAAAGATTTCCGAAATGGCATCCGCCACGCGCAGGCGGTTCATCTTCTCATCTGTTTTCTGAACTGCTTCCAGAACCACAGACTTCAAATCCTCATCCACTTCCTCGCACACGTTCCGGTTCTCCACAACGCCGCCGAAATATTTGTTGGTCATGGAAACCGTACGGTTTACCAGATTGCCAAGGATATTGGCCAGATCCGAGTTCATCCGCTCCACCATCAGTTCCCAGGTAATCACACCATCATTGTCAAACGGCATTTCATGCAGAACGAAATAGCGAACTGCATCCACACCGAAAAAGTCCACCAGTGTATCTGCATAAAGGACATTTCCCTTGGATTTGCTCATCTTTCCGTCTCCCTGTAAAAGCCAGGGATGTCCGAACACCTGCTTGGGAAGAGGCAGGCCCAGTGCCATCAGAAAGATCGGCCAGTAAATCGTATGGAACCGGATAATGTCTTTTCCAATCAGATGAAGATCCGCCGGCCAGTATTTCTTAAACTTCTCGTCATGTTCTCCATCGCAGTCATAACCGATTCCCGTAATGTAGTTTGTCAGCGCATCCAGCCACACATAGGTTACATGCTTGGGATCAAATTCCACCGGGATGCCCCATGTAAAGGAGGTTCTGGATACACACAGGTCCTGCAGGCCCGGAAGAAGGAAATTGTTCATCATCTCGTTTTTACGGGAAACGGGCTGAATGAACTCCGGATGGTCGTTAATATGCTTAATCAGCCTGTCCGCATATTTGCTCATTTTGAAGAAATAGGCCTCTTCCTGGGCGGGCTTTACTTCTCTGCCGCAGTCCGGGCACTTGCCGTCTACCAGCTGGGATTCGGTCCAGAAGGACTCGCAGGGGGTACAGTAAAGGCCTTCGTAATGTCCTTTGTAAATATCCCCCTGATCATACAGGCGTTTGAAAATCTTCTGTACCTGCTTTACATGATCCTCATCTGTGGTACGGATAAATTTATCATAGGAGGTTCCCATGAGATCCCACAGGCCCTTCACCTCCCCTGCCACGCCGTCCACATAATCCTGCGGCGTCACACCGGCTTCCTGGGCCTTCAGCTCGATTTTCTGTCCATGCTCGTCCGTTCCTGTCTGGAAAAATACATCGTAGCCGTCTTTTCTTTTAAATCTGGCAATGCTGTCCGCCAGCACGGCCTCATAGGTGTTTCCAATGTGCGGTTTGCCTGAGGTATAGGCAATGGCGGTAGTAATATAATACTTTCCTTTACTCATTTTCTAAAATACTCCTTTCCTTTCTTTCCCCACGTCAACAAAAGCCCGCCCTCTTATTTTTAAGCTTTAGTCAAAAAATAAGAAGACGAGCCTACACCCGCGGTACCACTTCTGTTCACCCTATCCTCGCGGATACGGTCTCTCCGGGTACGTAAAGCCTGCCTTCTGTGCTCATTGACATGGACTCGGCTTTTTCTACCCTGCCGCTGTAACAGGCGGCGCCTGTCGCAGCCTTGCCCCCGGCTGTCCCGGCGGTTCGGTGCGCTGCTCCGAAGCCATATTCCATCCGCTTTGGCCTGATCCCTCGCAGCTGCAGACGGCGCTCCCCGCCTGCGGGATCTTCTCTGTAAGGCTTCCCTGAATGTACTCTCTTCTTCACTGCTTTTATACGTTTATAAAAGTCTGGCCGGCCCTCCGGCCGATTAACTTCAGATTATCACAATCATGTCCGGTTGTCAAACCTCGCCCGCGCCGCAGAGGCCGTCCGGCAGCCAGGTCTGGTTTTCTCCAAGTTTCACGGCAAAAATCCTGCCCCGGTCCGCATCATATTTGGCCTGGTGGTATTTAAACAGCATTCTTCCGTCCTCCCACACGCCAAGGATTTCTATTTTTCCGGTACGGTGGGACATGACATATTTAAAGCCCTTTCCGAAACCGTTCTGCATCTGTTTCGCACGCTCCACAATCTCCGCACCCTTAAGGATCGGCACCTGAAAATGGGTTCCCACTCCCGAAACGGGCCTGCACTGGAAAATATAATAAGGAATCACGCCAATAGCCGTCAGTCCTTTAAGCAGCCCCCCAAGCACATCGGGGTCATCATTTACACCCCGCAGCAGCACCGTCTGATTTTTCACGGAAATGCCCGCGTCAAGGAGCATCCTCACCGCTTTTTCTGATTCCTCCGTTATTTCCGCAGAATGATTGAACTGCGTCACCACATAGATTTTCTTTTTCCTGTCATAACGTTTCAACAGCTCCACAAGCTCCGGATCCAGGGTGATCCGGAAAGGAAAAGTAACCGGCGTACGCGTCCCTATACGAAGAAAATCCAGCTGCTCCATAGATGAAAGCACATCCAGGAAGTGTTCCAGAGCCTCATTGCTGTTAAGCAGCGCATCTCCCCCGGAAATAAGCACATTGCTTATCTCCTTATGCTCCCTGATATAATCTGCCGCTTTCTCAAAATTATCCGCCGTCTCCTCCTCGCTGATACCTACAAGGCGCTTCCTGAAGCAGTGCCGGCAGTACATGGCGCACCGGTGAGTGGACAGGATCAGGGCGGTTTCCCCGTATTTATGCTGCAGGCCCGGAAGTCTGGTGTTTTCCGCTTCCCCGCTGGTATCAAACTTCCCCGTCATGTCGTTTTCTTCCAGAGAGGGGATGCACATACGCCGGATGGGATCCTTCGGATTGTTCCAATCAATCAGTGACAGGTAATAGCGCGGGACCGACATGGGGAAGCGCTCTAAAATCCGCTCCACCTCCTGCTCATGCTCCCCGTGCAAGTGCATAATGTCTTCCAGTTCCCCGGCATGCGTCACATTGGTTTTCAGTATTTCTCTCCAATCCATAGTCACTCCTTTCCGGCAGACGGCCGCGCCTCTGCCTGCTGAACTGTTGCCTGTCTTCTCTTTACCAATTATTTACGGCATGCTCCGCAAAGGATATCACATCCTTTATTTCCAGACATGTGCCGTCGTCAAGCACCGCCTTTCCTGTAAATTTTCCGAACATCTGATGGCAGCAGTTATTTACCCAGAGCAGCTTTATGCTCGTGGTTCTGTCATAGCAGGGAGTCAGCGTCAGATCAAGACGTCCTTCCCTGTCCGTCAGATGCCAGGGATCCATATATTTGTCTCCCAGCCTGAAGTCCACCTTCCCCAGCTTATGGGCCTTGCCTTTGTAAAAAAGCATGTTCTCGCTGGCAGTATCGGTGTTGCCAAAGCCGCATCCCAGGTTAAAGCCGAACATCTCTCCGTCCAGCCGGCCGCTTCCGTTGCTCCAGTACCATTCATTATGGAAGGGCCACACGCCTCTGCCCCAGTCAAGAATGCCGAAGGAATTTTTTCTGTCAAACCGCCATTCCCTGTCCCCGGATTTTACATAGCCTTCCGCCGTCATGCAGTTGATTTTATGGTTATAATAAAAAGCGCGGGCGTATTCGTCAAAGGGCAGATTAATCACCAGAGAATTGGGATTCTGCCGTTCCAGGCGGATTTTAACCTCCACATTTCCCCAGCGGCAGGTCAGGACACGCTTCTGGTTTTTGGTCTGGAAACGCATGAGAACGCCGCCCTTTTCATAGGAAAGGGTATTGTCCTTTTCCGCGTCCGTCGGCATATGGAGAGAGCCGAAGGGCAGCACCAGGATTTTATTCAGATCCAGAAGCTTTTCCCCTTTGATAAAATCAAACAGCATCAGGCTTACCTGTCCCGCATAGGCGGCGTGTCCTATGGTAAACTGCAGGCACAGCCTTTCATTGGATATCTGATAAAAATCCCATTCTTTAATGCGCCACGCAGGCGCCTTGATTGCCTTTCTGTCATACACCAGCGTGCTTTTTCTGGAATAGCCCGGTATGGGGCGGCCCTTTTCATCCAGTACCGGCCCTTTTTTCAACAGTTCTTTTTCCATATCCAATCCCCTTTCTTCCATGGCGGCCAGGATGCGGGGCTTATTCTGCCCGGCCTTGCCATGGCTCTTAACCCCTTTGTCTCACTTTCTGCAGGCGTCCCGCCGCTGCCAGCGGAATCAGGGTAAACAATGTGAGCAGCGCCGATACCAGAAACAGGCTTGGCGCAGGAACCATGCCCATAGTGCCGCTGACCTCCATTTCCACTCCCATCCGGTTGATTACCTGCGTCGCTATGGCAGGGCCTGTTATCATGGGGATACAGACGAAGAAAATCTGCTTGATTCCCTCAAACTGGCCTCTCTGCTCCTCCGGATACAGATTTTTCATCCAGGCCGTCAGAGACTGGAGCACAAGTATGTAGCCGATGCCTGCCCCGAACACGCCAGCCAGCAAAATTATCAGGTTCTGTGACAGGCTGACCAGTATCAGACCGGCAGTATTGCACAGAAGCGCCGTAAAAATCACCTGCGGCGCCTTTCCCTTATCAATAAAGCGGGCCGCGGGAATCGTCATCACCGCAGCAGCCAGCAGGCCCACGCCCTGGATTATCCCGGTCATACCGTAGTCATATCCCAGATAATTGACAAAATAAATCGTAATGTATGGGAAATAAACATTAAATCCGATAAAGTACACCGTCATCACCAGAAAAACCCAGAACAGCTCTTTATTCCCCCTTACCGTCTCCCAGTTGAACACGGTGAGGAACTGATGCCAGAAGCCCTTCTCATCCCGTTTTGGATGCAGCGTGGGCGAATCCTCCAGAGTAAACAGGGCCATGACGCCCACCACAGCCACCAGGCCGCCCATCAGGCCAAAAAAGGCAAAGAAATCAATCTGATCGATAATAAGCCCGGAAACCACCGCGCCGAATATGGTGGCGAACACGGGCATAACCGCCAGTGCGCCTCCCAGCTTTCCCCGGTTATGTTCATTGGAAATATCCGTCGTCCACGGCCCGAAGCCGCCGTCATTTCCCACGGAGCCAAAAAAGCTCATAACCGCATCCGCCAGCACAACGCATGCGGCCGCAATGAACAGAGGGTTCTTGGGTATCATTTCCGTAGCCCCGAAAATAAAGGTAAAAATTCCCCAGAGAATATACCCGATGCAGATAAAAGGCTTTCTTTTCCCCTTTCTGTCTCCCCATGTGCCCACCAGGAATGTGCAGAATGTGGAAACAGCAGCGCTCACACCCACCATCCAGGACACAATCGCCGGCTCCGGCGCAATTTTGTCATAAACAAAGGTATTGAACCAGGAATTTTCAATATTCCAGCAGATCTGCCCCGTCATCCCCAATATCCAGATTAAAATCCAGTTTTTACGGCTTATTTTCCCCATTAAAAGCCCCCCTGTTCCCGTCATGCTGTTTTACTGTGTCTTTACTCTTATCTTACTCTGATTACCGGGCTTTTTCCATAGAAGAATCCTGAATTATTTCTTTGAACGGCACTTGACGGCGAAGGACGTAGAAGACCGAAAATTTCCGTTTTATTGTATTTTGCCATTCAGCATGGTAAAATAAGGCCTGAAGAGCCTGTCTGCCTCCGAAGGTTTTTTCAGAACCAGACAGGAAGCATTTTACGGCTGCCCGATTTTGGAAGGCTCAATTTCCCGCAGCTGCAGATATTACATCAATCTATATCAAATACTTGCCGTAACCTGGCAGAATGGAGGAAATAATGAGCAGAAAAGTTGTTTTGGCCGGCGGCTGCAGAACCGCAATCGGCGTTATGGGCGGCGCGCTTTCCACTGTACCCGCAGCTGACCTGGGCACTATCGTGATTAAGGAGGCCCTGAACAGGGCAGGAGTAAAGCCTGAAATGGTTGACGAGGTATATATGGGCTGCGTTATCCAGGCGGGACAGGGGCAGAATGTCGCCAGACAGGCCGCCGTAAACGCCGGTATCCCTGTGGAGGTTCCTGCAACCACAATTAACGTATTGTGCGGCTCCGGACTTCATTGTGTCAATCTGGCCGCCAAGCTGATTGCCTGCGGCGACGCTGATATCATCGTTGCCGGCGGTACGGAGAACATGTCCCGCGCACCTTATCTGGTACAGCAGGGCCGTTACGGCTACCGCATGGGCAACGCCCCCCTGGAGGATGCGCTTCTCAAGGACGCCCTTACCGATGCCTTCCATGGCTACCACATGGGTATGACCGCAGAGAATATCTGTGACCAGTGGGGACTGACCCGGGAGCAGCTGGATGAATTCGCTGCAAACAGCCAGCAGAAATGTGAAGCGGCTATGGAAGAGGGACGTTTTAAGGATGAAATCGTGCCCGTTGAAGTAAAGACGAAAAAAGGTTCCGTTATTGTTGATACGGACGAAGGCCCCAGAAAGGGCGTTACCGCAGAAGGCCTTGCCAAATTAAAACCGGCCTTCAAAAGAGACGGCGGACTTGTGACCGCAGGAAACGCTTCCGGCATCAACGACGGCGCTGCAGCCATCATCGTCATGAGCGAGGAAAAGGCAAAGGAGCTGGGCGTTACCCCCATGGCTACCTGGATCGGCGGAGAACTGGCAGGCGTGGATCCTTCTATAATGGGAATCGGACCCGTTGCCGCCACCAGAAAGGTTCTGAAGAAAACCGGCATGGAAATCGGGGATTTTGACCTGATTGAAGCAAACGAAGCATTCGCCGCCCAGTCCGTGGCAGTGGGACATGATCTGGGCTTTGATCTGAGCAGGCTGAATGTAAATGGCGGCGCAATCGCCCTGGGACACCCCGTAGGCTGCTCCGGCTGCCGTATCCTGGTTACGCTTCTCCATGAAATGCAGAAGCGCGATGCAAAGACCGGCCTTGCCACCCTCTGCGTTGGCGGCGGAATGGGCTGTGCTGCAATAGTGAAACGGGATTAACCGCTGATCTCAGTTTTTCCCAGAAGGCCAAAAATCCCCAAAGGCCAAAAAGGCCTGCGGGGATTTTTATATATTCCGTTTTTTATATGCGCTGACATGTGAAACTGAACTATTCAATGGAGGAAGACCAATGATACCTGACAGAACCACCTCAATGCAACTGTTGAATGAAGCCTATGAACTAAATCCAGGACCGTGGAAAGCCCATTCCCTCGTCACCGCGGAATGTGCGGAAAAAATCGCCGCCTGCTGCCCCGGCATGGACAGCGAAAAAGCCTTTATCCTCGGCCTTCTCCATGATATCGGAAGACGCTTCGGCGTGACACAGCTGGCCCATGTCATCGATGGCTATGACTATCTCATGACGCTGGGCTTCGACGAACCCGCACGTATCAGCCTTACCCATTCCTTTGCCGAAAAGGATATACATACCTATATCGGAAAGCCGGATGTTTCGGAAGCGGATTATCAGCGAATATTGAACCTCATCGCTTCCTTTGATTACGACGATTATGACAGGCTGATCCAGCTGTGCGACAGCATTGCCATGGCCGAAGGCCCCGCGGATATAGTCACGCGAATGAGCGACGTAAAAAACAGGTATGGCTTCTATCCCCAGAAAAAATGGGACAAGCATCTGGAGCTGCAGAAATATTTTGAGGATAAAATGGGAAAAAGCCTCAATGAAGTGTTGTCCTGCCAGACCTCAAATCAACAGACACAATAATAACCGCCAGGCTTTTCCAGCTTTTGGATAATTACCCTATTTCAGGAGGTGAGATCTTTTGAGACACGAACGAGGTATCAGCTCAGTACAGTTTATGTAATCTGTCGGCAGATTGTACTGAGTACTATAGTTCAGGCCCAGACTCAGAAAGAGCTGCAGCCTGTGCATCCATATCTTTGCCGGCAGGCATAACTGTACTTATTCTGCTGCTTTATAAATCACAGAAGGTACAGGAGTACAGATATGAAATATTTACAGGAAATAATAAAGAAAAATAAAATATGGATCATAATTTATATTATACTGGGCATCGGCTTATCCTTTCTGGCGAATTACAGTGTCAGTTATTTTCAAAAGCTGATTGACCGTTTTACGGCCGGGACGCTTACCCTGTCCGGCATTCTTTTTTACTGCGGGCTCCTACTGATTCTCTGCATCGCAAGTTATCTGGATGAGTATCCCCACCAAAAGCTGAATAATGGAATCTATCTGGATTTAAAGCTTATGGCTCTGAAAAAGACGAGCCGCATTGATTATCTTGCTTATCAGTCCCTCGGAACCGGGAAGCTGATACAGCGAATTGAAAACGGTTCCACGGCCGGGCGGAACATTTTGTTTGAGTTCTGGTTCAGGATTGCGAAGGAGCTGCTGCCTTCCGCTCTGTTCAGCATGTTTTTTATTTACAGGCTTAACCATGTGATCGCTTATACTGTGGCCTGCGGCTATCTGCTGGTCTTTTTGATCACAAATCTGCTGCTGAAGCTGCTTTACCGGATGAAGGAACGGATGCTGGATAACGAAGAGCTGCTGAATCATTATCTGACCCGTGGCTTTATGGAGATGGTGGTTTTCCGGCTGAACCGGCAGTTTTCCCGGGAAATACATAAGGCGGAGCGCTCAAAGGATGAAATTGTCCGCTCCAAAATCGGTATTTCCTTTATTCATGAGGCCTTTTTTGCCGCCTTTGCAGCACTGATCATCCTGATTAAGGCTGCCCTCATCATTTATGCCTGGTATACCCGTTCCATATCCATCGGAGCCGTTGTGGCCCTGATTACTTTGGTGGATAATGCCTACACGCCCATTGCCATTTTCAATGTTTTATTTGTCCAGTACCGTCTGGATACGGCCGCCTTTAAAAGATATACCTCATTTCTGGATTCTCCCGAGGATCCTCAGCTGCAAAACGGCAGCGCCATGGCATCCTTTCATGGGAATATTATGGTGAAGCAGCTGGATTTTACCTATTCGGGAAGACAGATTCTGCGGGGTCTTTCCCTTACGATAGCCCCCGGCGAAAAAATTGCCCTGGCGGGAAGCAGCGGCTCCGGCAAATCCACGCTGGTAAAGCTTCTGGCCGGGCTGCTTAAGCCGGATCGCGGCCAAATACTGGTTGACAATCAGGAGCTGCGCTGTGTAAAGCTGGACGATTACTACAGGCATATTGCTTATATTCCCCAGGAAAGCCCTGTCTTTGACAGCACGCTTCGTGAAAACCTGATATTCGATTCCACCCTGCCGGATGCAGCTCTGATCCGCGCCCTGGAAAAGGTCCAGCTTCTGAAATGGTTTCAGGGGCTGGAGGATGGCCTGGATACCCAGCTGGGTGAACGGGGCGTCAGGCTGTCCGGAGGAGAACGGCAGCGTCTGGCCCTTGCCCGGCTGTGGTTTTCCGATGCCAGGCTCATTATACTGGATGAATCCACCTCCGCCATGGATAACCTGACCGAAGAGCTTGTAATGAAGGAGGTGCTCGCCCTGGCGGACGGCAGGAATATCATTGCCATCGCCCACCGGCTGAATTCCGTCCGTGCCTTTGACCGGATTATCCTGCTCAGGAATGGGGAAATTGTGAAAGACGGAAGCTTTGAGGAGCTTGCTCCAATTTGCTGAAACCATATCCCTATAAATATATAATGTAATAAAAAGGCCTTTGGACGCTGTAAAGGATTCTTCCTCAGCATCCAAAGGCCTTAACTATCGCTTATAGCTACTATTTACAGTATCCGGTCTCCAAATCCACCACGTTGCGCAGCGGTTCCCCTGCCTGAAAGCGCTTCAGGTTTTCCGCGAATATTTCCGCGATCTGCTGCAGCGTTTCCGGCAGCGCATAGCCGCCTGAGATATGGGGTGTTATGATGGCATTCGGTGCCTTCCAGAGAGGGTGGTCCGCAGGCAGAGGCTCCGGATCGGTAACATCAAGTGCTGTCCCGGCAATTTTCCCGGCATACAGCGCGTCGCTGAGGGCATCCGTATCCACAGCCGTTCCTCTTCCCACGTTCAGTACAATGGCGTTGGGGGAAAGGAGGGAAATCCGTTCCCGGTTCAGCGTATGGTAGGTGGATGGATTCCCGGGAAGGCTGAGCGCCACCACATCCGCGCGGGGGAGAAGGGAATCCAGTTCCTCCATTCCGTAAAGCCCGTCAACACAGTCCGGCTTTTCTCCCACACGGCGTTTTACGCCTATGGTTGTGCAGCCAAGGGCCTTCATTTTGGAGGCGAAGCAGGTTCCGATATCTCCCAGTCCTATCACAAGCACCGTAGTTCCCTGGATGACGCCCACATGCCCTTCGCTCTTCCATTGGCTCTGGAGCTGGTTGGCGTAGTACAGGTTCAGCTTCTTGCGGAGCATAAAAAGGCAGGCCAGCATATGCTCGGAGATTGCCAGGCCATATGCCCCTGTGGCATTGGTGAGGACCGCCCCCTGAGGCAGCCTTCCCGGCACGCAGTAGCCTTCGGTCCCCGCATTGTTCAGCTGTATCCATTTCAGGTGTTCTGTTTTTTCCAGCTGTCCGGGGCTTTCAAGGTTCCCCAGAAGGACGTCCGCTTCCCTGAGAAGTTCCTCAGTCATATCACTTTTCAGGCAGAAAATAACATCCTCCGGCCTTTCGGCTGCGGAGAGAATCAGGGCTTTTTGTTCCTCCGTAAAAGGAGGGGTCACTACAATTTTCATGCCTGGCCTCCTTTTTCACAGCTTTTCAGCGTTTCCAGCATGGCCTTTACGTTATCTGTCCGGTTACCGTTGAAAATGGCGGAACCGGCCACTATGACATTGGCTCCTGCTTCCAGGACCACATTGACATTGTCCCTGGTGATGCCGCCGTCCACTTCGATGTCCACGTCCGCATGCTTTTCCTGGATGAGTCTGCGGGCCTCGCGGATCCTGGCCGTGGAGGCCGGGAGGGATTT
>ERZ780150.1565-NODE-1565-length-14416-cov-2.797368_pt1 | contig 14416 bp, 15 predicted proteins | sample MGYA00511019_ERZ780150 | MGnify/ENA primary metagenome ERZ780150 (study PRJEB29588, sample SAMEA2151633) | human gut metagenome | biome: human gut; feature: human-associated habitat; material: faeces | place: Denmark | collected 2008/2010 ...
GCCATTTTGACCGCATGGAAGCGGAACTTGGAGAAGAGCCCACAGTGATCGCCACCGGCGGACTGGCCAAGTTCATCACGCCGCTGTGCCGCCATAAGATACTGGTGGACGACGCCCTGCTCCTGAAGGGACTGTTGATTTTATACCGGAAGAATATGGAGGTTCATTAGAACCTGTTCCTGTATCCGCATCATAAACAAAGGCTGTCTTACGCAGACAGCCTTGTTTTTTATTTTATTTCCACATACTCATAATCACAATATCCCCCAGACTCCCGGTTTTCCCGTGAGCAGGACCACAGGCAGAGTTTTGCGCCGGTCCATGTGGCACGTTTCAGGGGAAATGAATATTCGATCCGGGTAAAGTTCCTGCCGTCAGGAGAATAGGAAAAGCCATACGTCTTATCTTCCTCCAGGGTCAGCCTGAACCAGGCCTGTTCCCCCTCTGCCTCCCGTGAAAAGACCAGCTTCTCACCGGCTTCCCCCTCAAACATGGGATCCGTGACCGTTCCCCGGTAACATCTTACCTGAATTCCCTTTCCCGTGTAGTACAAACCCGCATATCCGTAATCATGGCCCGCCATGCCGATTCCGCCAAAATCACCGTCCTCACCGCCTGAAAGAGACAGCTTCACGGTCATGGACAGCTTTTGTTTCTGCGGAATCTGGGTCAGCACATTGGGCGCATACCAGAGCAGGTTTTCCCTGCCCGGATTCCGGTAGCAATACAGCCGCAGGTATCCCGGATGTTCCTCCAGGGAATAAAAGTCTGTATTGGGATTGGCCTGCCACTGCCATTGGAGCCCCAGTGTCTTCTCCGCAAAATCATCGGACTGGCGGATGGCGTATTCCGGCATTCCTTCTGACGGCACGGGCCACTCCTCCACCGGCTCCCCAATGCCGTCTCCATTCTGGTCCTGGCCAATAAATGGCCAGTCATCCAGAAAACACATGGGCTGCAAATGGATGATTCTGCCCAGCTCCACCACATCCTGGAAATGGATGAACCAGTGCCTCCCGTCGGGCGATGTTACCCAGCCCCCCTGGTGCGGACCGTTTACCCGGGAATTTCCCTGGTGCATCACCACTTTATAGTCGTAGGGCCCATAGACAGACCTGGATCTGAGGCAGGACTGCCATCCGGTCTCCACGCCCCCTGAGGGCATCAGAATATAGTAATATCCATTCTTTTTGTACATCTTTGGCCCTTCCGATGTAGGCGCAATCTGTTCACCGTCAAATATAAGCCCTGGCTCTGCCAGAAGACAGCGGCACTGGGGATCCATTTCCACCAGCGAAAGCCGGTGTTTTATACCGGATCGGCTCTTTGCATAGGCAAAGATCATGTAAGCCCTGCCGTCATCGTCCCAGAAAGGACAGGGGTCAATCCATCCCTTTGATTCGCACAGCATATTACATTCAAACTCACCGTAGGGGTCCCTGGTTCTGGCAACCAGGATTCCCTCATCCACCAGCGGGATAAACACAAAGAAGGTTCCCTCATGATACCGGATGGATGGAGCCCATGTGCCGGAGCCGTGGCATGGAAGGGCATATTTCTCAAAGGGAAGCTTTTTAACGCAGTGATTAATCAGCTCCCAGTGAACCAGATCTTTGGAATGTAAAAGCGGAACCCCCGGAATATAGGCAAAGGAGGAGGATACCATATAATAATCCTCCCCCACCCGAGCCACATCCGGGTCGGAATAATCCGCATACAGAATCGGATTTTTGTACGTACTCATATTCTCAATCAATCCTCCTTTTTTCTGCCATATATCCGGCAGGCCTTTCCGCTATCATTTCATGACCCTGATCCGATGGATGGAGGCCGTCCGATGACAGCCCGCCCGGAGTATCCATGGCCCTAAGCCCGTTTATGTAATGAAGCCTGCCCCTGTAATGCCTGGAAAGAGCTTCCGCGCAGCGCTGTATGGCGCCCCGAAAGCAAGAGCTTTTCCATAGAGCCGGTCCATATCCCAGTCGTCCCTGCGGATTGTGATTTCGGTTCCGTCCACTGTTACGGGCCAGGGGCTTATTTCGTAGCTTCCCTGGTAATCCCCCTGGAACACCTCCAGCACTCCCTGGGAACGGACGGCGCCCTCCGCCGGCATACGCCTGAGACGCAGGACAGCCCTGTCCTCCTCCATCACGAACCGTATCTCACTGTTGCGTCTCCCCTCAATATCTGATTTTTGTTTCCCCGCTTTTTTATTTCTTCGCCTTTTATTCCTTTACCCAATCATCCCTTCAGGCCTGATGTGGCAATGCCCTCCACAAAATATTTCTGGGCCGCAAAGAAAAGCAGAATCAGCGGAATCACGGACACCAGCGCCATGGACATGACCTGGTTCCACTCTATATTGGACGTCACGTCAATGCTCACCCTGAGGGCCAGTGACAGCGGAAATTTTGAAACCGTGTTAATGTAAATGTTGGTGTTGAAAAAGTCGTTCCAGGTCCATAAAAACTGGAACAGACCGGCGGAAAACAGGGCTGGCTTAAGCAGCGGAAGCAGGATCTGTATAAAACACTGGAAGGGGCCGCATCCGTCAATGCAGGCGGATTCATCCAAATCCCTTGGAAGTCCCCTTAAGAACTGCACCATCATGAACACGAAGAAGGGGTAGCATCCCACGGCAGCCGGCGCGTAAAAGGTCATATAGGAGTCCAGCCAGCCCAGCTTGTTGAACAATGCGTATCTGGGTATAATAATGATTGCATTGGGCAGCATCAGCGTGGCTATGAGAACCATGAAAAGGAACTGGCTGCCGGGAAAATCAAATCTGGCAAAACCATAGGCCACGATGGAGCAGGACACCAGCGTCAGCAGTGTGGTGGGAACCACCAGCGCAAAGGTGTTTATGAAATACCGGGCATATGTATAGGTTCCCGTGGTCTTCCATCCCTTGATGAATGCCTCCGGGCTCCATCCCTGGGGCAGAAGGCTCAGACTGCCGAATATCTCGTTATTGGTCTTAAAACAGGCAAAAAACATCCATATGACAGGAAACAGCATCACCACACCTACGATTCCGAGAATTACATAGGTAATACCGTCTTTAATCTTTTTCTCTTTCATGCCGTCCTCCTAATTATCGTAATAAACCCATTTCTTCGAGGTCACAAACAGGATAATGGTCATGACCAGGATAACCATGAACAGAATCCATGAGGTAGCGCAGGCATATCCCATCTTAAAGTACTTAAATGCATCCGTGTACAGCTTCATTCCCAGCACATAGGTGGCCTTATTGGGACCGCCGCTCGTCGCGACAAATGCGGATGTAAAGTTTTGAAGGGCCGTGATAAGCTGCATAATGATGTTGAAAAACGCGATGGATGTAATCATGGGCAGTGTTATCTTGAAGAACATCCTGGGTTTTGATGCCCCGTCAATCCGGGCCGCCTCATACAGGGACTGGGGCACCTGCTTAAGGGCGGACAGGAACAGCACCATGGAGGAACCGAACTGCCATATTTCCAGCATACAGATTGTGATGACAGCCATATCCGGGGTTCCCAGCCATTTGACCGGACCGATGTGGACCAGGCCCAGAAGGCTATTGATGAAACCGTCATTCATGAACAGCACCTTCCACAGAATTGCCACTGCCACGGAGCCGCTGAGCAGGGACGGTATGTAGTATACGGTTCGTATGAAGTTGATTCCCTTCAGGTTCCGGTTCAGTATCACAGCAATAATAAGGGCCAGCACCACCTTGCCCGGCACTGTGATAAAGGTATACTTCAATGTGACCGCCATTGAATTCCAAAACTCCCTGTCCTTTGTAAATAACTTGACATAATTATCAAGCCCAACAAATTCCGGCGCATGGAATATATCATAGTTCGTAAATGAATACAGCAGCGAACTTATAAAGGGGTACAGCTGGAACACCAGAAAACCGAATACCCAGATACACACATACATGAATCCAATCTTGTTCCGTTTGGTCCAGCCGCCGTGCCTTGGCTTTGCCTTTGCCATCCTATCTTCCTCCTATCCTTCAAGCGGCCCGGGAAAGGATGTCCGGGCCGCCTGCCAATCTCTTTTATGTTTGATTCTGGAGCCTTCTAGCGCAGGCCGCTCAGATAGTCATTAATCAGTTCAATGGCATTGTCGGCCGCCTCTTCAGGGGTGCTCTGTCCATAGGCAATGCTTTCTATCATATCTTCCTGAATCGCATAAACCTCTGCGCTGGTGGTATATCCCTTATCGCTCCTGCCGTTTAGCCCTGCCGCTAAATCCACTGCATCCACCACGGTCTGGTTTAAGAGTCCCTTATCCGCACACAGCTGCCTTGCCGTGGATGTGGGAGGGATGCTTCTTACGTCCTTAAGTGTCTCCTGGGCCTCTGCGCTGTTGTAGAAATAGTTCAGGAAATCCACTGCTTCCTCCACATGTTCAGAATTCTTATTCACAGTCATATACTGTGGCGTATCTGCAAAGAACCCGTCGTTGATCCGGTCTTTTGCCATCGGCATCTGCACAACGATACACTCCGCTTCAGGAACCGCATCCATCAGCAGGTTGATGCTGGAGGAGGGGCCGTAGGCAAATATAAATTTTCCATCCATCCACTTTGGATTGGTGTGAATCTGCCCCTTGAAGGTAGCGCTGTCCTCTGCCGGTTCAAAGACGCCGCCGTCATAGCAGTCCTTGATGTATGTAAGCACTTCTACCAGCTGGTCCCTGGTAAAGCTCATCTTCTTTTCACTGTCAATGATAAAGGATTCTCCTGTCATCTGACGCAGATATGGCCTGAGCACGTACTCGCAGAGTATCTTAGTGTCGGTATTCATGTAGTAATAATCCGGATTCTCCGCGTGAAGCTTCTTTCCGTCCTCCAGCATGGAATCCCATGTAATCTGCTTTGTCAGGTCCACGCTACAGGTCTTGGCCGCGTTTTTGTTGGCCACTGTAGCCAGACATGACATACCGGTAGGCAGGGCCAGAAGCTTTCCGTCAAAGGTGCCGAACTGGCTGATAAATGTCTCGTCAAAGCCGGAGGTGTCAAATGTATCCTTGTACTCATAGAAATCCACGAAAAAATCTCCTCTGGACACAAAATCCGGCAGGGAGTCCACGTTCTGCTGAAGAATGTCAGGAGCCGTGCCGTTGGCCAGCATGGCGGATACCTTGTCAATATATCCCTGGTCAGAGTTCATCTCCGCCTCGATCCGCACCTCGGGATGAAGCTTCTGATACTGGTCAATAACAGCCAGGGTTGCCTCATTCCTCTCATCTCCGCCCCACCACATGAAGCGGAGCGTAATCTGGCCGCCTGATGCGGCCGGCGCGCCGCTGCCTGCCCCACTGTCCTTTCCGGCTTCAGCCTGGGATGTGGATGAAGGAGCCGGTTCATTGATGCATCCCGCCAATACGGTGGAAGCCATAATACCAGCCATTAAAATGCCTGTGATTTGTTTTGCTTTTCTCATTACTAATTACCTCCCTTTTACATTTTCCTGCTGCTCTTTTGCCGCATCATTGTTTCTGTCCTGTTTTTCAACTGTCCCTATTGTACAGTGCTTTTGCCATCTTGTTAAGAAACCGTACTTACGAAAATGGTATCTTTCCTTAATCAAAATTCCGGGAAAAGTATCATTTTTTACAATATTTATTCATTATTGGGAATCCTTTGTCCCGGATCCAGTTTTCAGATGATTTTTCTCTCTCTTTTATATATAATAAAAGCAGGATTTTTTAAGAAAGGGGCCCACCTATGTACCAAGTAATCATTGCAGACGACGAAGCCAAGATACGCAGCGGACTGGCCAATCTCTTTCCATGGAACCAGCTGGGTTTTGAGATTACCGGCTCATTTTCCAACGGCAGAGATGCCTATGACTTTGCCCTGTCAACCCCTGTGGACCTGATTCTCTCCGACATCCGCATGCCCCTCATGGACGGACTGGAGCTCTCGGAACGTCTGCTGTCCCAAAAAAAGGTAAAAATCATATTCTTCAGCGGTTTCCAGGATTTTGAGTATGTGCGGAAAGCCCTGCGCAACGGCGTCTTTGATTATCTGCTAAAACCAGTTAAATATGAGGACCTGGCAGACTGTCTGACCCGGGTAAAGGAGCTGCTGGACAGCGAAAAGGGCCAGGACATGCCGGATATCTGTGAAAGCTTGAGCTACTATGAAAAAATCATCACCACGGTAAAAAACTATCTGGACACTGACTACCAGGACGCCACCCTGGAACAGGCTGCCAGGCTGGTGTCCTTAAGCCCTAATTACCTGTCCAAAATCATGAAGGAGCACTCGGATACCAGCTTCTCCGATTATCTGTTAAAGACCCGGATGGAAAACGCGGCCCGGATGCTGATGGATATCGGCTGCAAGCAATATGAAATTGCCTACCGGGTAGGCTATGACAATCCCAAGAATTTCTCCAGGGCATTCCACCAGTATTTCAGCATGACGCCCACGCAGTACCGTAATTCCGGCAGCCGTCCGGAATCACACCCGTGACGCGGCCCGGCTTCCCCCATCCGGAAAAATGCCAAAAGGAACTGAAAACCATGAGAAAACGTAATTTTATAAAAAGCTTTTTATATTATTCAGCCATCATAGCCATTCCCATCCTCACCGTATTCCTGGTATTTCTGGCCTTTGTCTTTCAGGGAAAACAGAACGAAATCCGTGAGGATGCCGAGACAGCGGCCCAGGCTGTGAGGGATAACTACTCCCTGGTCCTGGACAGCGCCGCCACCCAGTATGATATTCTGGCCAGGAACCCCAGGCTGTCCATCTCCCTGCGGGGATTTATCTCCCATAAGCAGATTGGCTATCTGGACGTAATCCTGACCAACACCATCCTGTCCAACTTTAATTCACTGACCAACAACGCTCCCTATATTGCCTCTGTGTACTATTACCTGGATGGCTATGATTCCATTCTCACCTCTGACACCGGAGGGACCACGCGGCTGTCCCAGTTTTCAGACCTGAGCTGGAAGGATTCCTATGACCACTCTGACCAGGACGAATGGCTGGAACGAAGGGAAATGCACCAGTACTCCTACACACAGCCCGTCCCGGTCCTTACCTACTTTAAGAAGCTGAGCATGTTTAAGGGCGTGGTCATGGTCAACATATATGAGGAACAGTTAAAACAGCTCATCAATACCAGCTCCCAGCTGGACCGGTTCTTTATCCTGGACAGAGGCGGCAATTATCTGCTTCAGGGAGGCGCTCAAACCGCCCAGCTGTCCCTGGAGGACAAGGATCTGCTGGTCAGCCGCTTGGAACAGTCACCAGATAACGCCTACCGAGGGTGGGTGGACTTAAGCCGTGGAAAATACTATGTGAGAATCATCCCGGCTGACTGCGGGACTTATATCGCAGCCTGCATAAGCCACTCCAACTACTATCAGGCCCTTTACACCCTGCTCCTGCAGTTTTTAATGGTCCTGGCTGCGGTGATTTCGACCTCTCTTTGGATTGCTTATACCATCACCAAAAAGAATTATCAGCAGATTGATTATTTCGTTGAAGTGTTCTCGGATGCGGAGCGGGGCGTATTTAACCCGGAAAAGCCCGCGTTCATCAAGGATGAATACGATATAATCCTCAATAACATTGTCCAGCTCTTTCTGAACCAGACCTTCCTGCGCAGCCAGCTGGCCCTGCGGGAGCAGGAACAGAAGGTGGCTGAAATGACGGCTCTGCAGCTGCAGATTAATCCCCATTTTCTGTTCAATACCCTGCAGACCCTGGATTTCAAGGCCATGGAATATACCCATAAGCCCACCGCGGTAAACCAGATGATTGAGGCGCTGTCCGATATCCTTAAATATTCCCTCCAAAATCCTCACTCCATGGTAACCTTAAAGGATGAAATCGATTATCTGAAAAAATATGACAGCATTCAGCGGTACCGCTATGAGGATAAGTATATCCTCTACTATGAATACGAAATGGAACTGGAGAGCGTTCCCATCATGCGCCTGATTCTCCAGCCCCTGATTGAAAACAGCCTGTACCACGGCATCAAGCCCCTGAACGGCTCAGGCTTCATCAAGCTGCGCATTGTGAAAAGAGGCGGACAACTGATTTTTTCCGTCATTGACTCAGGAGTGGGAATGGAAAAAACAGATATCAGAAAATTGTATGAAAAGACAGCCAATCCGGGCAGCGAGAATATCGGTCTTACCAATGTAAACAGCCGCCTAATCATGCGCTACGGGGAAGGAGCCGGACTTAAGATACTCAGCAAGAAGGGAATGGGCACCTGCATCTCATTTTGCATACCGGGAGAAGGCTTGTAGTATTGTGTCCGGCGTAAATATGAGGATACGCACCAGACCTTCAAATCACCAGTCATATTCCAGGACATGCTGAATAAAATATAATATCACTAGGTAATTGCGAAACGAGTTCACAATCTTGATTCCAATAAGGATAAAACCCGGCAAGGCCGGGTTTTGTGGAGGCTGATGCAGAGAACAGGTTTTTATAGCAACAGAATAAGGCAGCTGTGAACACCTGCCGAAATGAAGGTATAGAATCGCTGCCATTAAGCAGCCAGAGGTTTCAAACTTCGGATGTACTGATGCTTATTGATTTTATCAGCCACCATCACAGTGATAAGCTGGGTAATTCCGGCAAGCAGCAAGTCAGCATGCAGCGTTTTCTCATTTTGGGTCTTCCTGCCAGCAATGCAAAAACTATCTTTAAAGTGGTTGATGGATTTTTCCACATTGACACGTATCTTATACGTGCTGTCCCACTCTTCTGTCCCACGGGCAGTGCCTGGATAGGCACGGAAATCCTTTTCCGGATAGATATAGAACATCCTGCCACAGGAAGATGTTGTACATGGGTCTTCACAATGGCAGACACGCCGTTTGGACTTATCCTGTTTGTTGTATTCCCATTTCATTTTTGGGCATACAAACTTCATGGTTGGGAGCCCGCAGCGCAAATGTGTTTTGCTCCCTTCCCTTCTCATAGGAAGGGAGGGGGCTTTGGGACAGCAGGGGATGCCTTCTGCATTCAGCGGGCAGCCCGATTCCGGCAGGGAAAGCCTTCCATTGAGTGGGATGTAAGCTTTTTCAAAAGGTGCTTCCAGAAGAAGGTATTTGTAGATTTCAACGGAATCAAAAGCCGCGTCACCCAGGAAGATTTTGGGATTGATCAGTGGGTGCTTTAGAAAAAAATCCTTTAATACAGGGATCAAAGCTTTGGAATCAGCAAGGCTCTTATCCTCATCCGGGGAATCGGATTTTTTTTCCACAGGGATTTCCGGGTGCGCCTTAAGAAAATCCTTGTTATAAAAAGTAATATCCCTGACAATACCAAGCCCATTGGTGATGATGCCAAACTTAAAGACGTAGCAGAAATGTCCGTTGATATACATCTGCTGGATGGCCGGATTGGCGGCGGCATGGGAAGGCATGGAGGCATAAGCGGCTTTATAAGGGTCGTAGGAATCATCCGGTTTTTTTGCTTTTTTGAACGCTTTCAGTTGTTTGATAATGGAATTGGCATATTTCGGATTGTTTTCCGTTACCCATGCTTCAATACCAGAGGTGTCAAACAAAAGCATGGCTGCTTTTTCGGCATCAATCTTCTGGCAGATTGGTTCGGTCAGGTCAACAAGCCTGTCAAACAAGGATTGTAAGTCCAGAAGGAAGTCCTGTTTAAACCGGGTGAATTTAGAAGCATCCGGAAGAACATCAAACCCACAGAAATCCCGTAGTTCCTGGGAATATTTCAGGAAAATAATCAGGAGGGATACGGTTGGGATAGAGAAAATAAGCTGTAATAACAGAGCCTTAAGCAAGGGATAAAGAAGATGCCTGCGGGGCCTGCCGGTGGAAGCATGGAAATGGGAAACAAAGGACGCCGGGACAATTTCGTCAAGGTCAATGGTTTCATCAAGAAGAGAAAGAAACTTATACTTATCGTTATCAAATTTATTTTGGCAATCGGTAAAAATATCTGCCAAAGAGAGCTGTTTATATGTTATCATGTAAGTACATCTCCTTTTTGGTGGATTGGTTAATAGTTTCTTGGCAACTCTATTTTACCATAAACCATTGAGGAGATGTTTCATTTTGTAGAAAAAATAATCCCGCATTTATGCGGGTTCTGGCGTTTCGCAAACGCCTAAGTGATAAGATATATGAAAGGAGGCGTATTGATATGAAGGAAGAGTTGTGGAGTGACATGACGGGTTTGGGAATCATGTTTTTAGTTATGATGGGAGCGGTTGCACTCCGTGCATATATCTGGCTGTAATCATGGTGCTGCCGGCTGACGGGATACGGATTTAACATTTTATTTCCTGATCTTCCTTAAATCAGGCGAAAAACGTGAAATATTACAGGAAATCCAAAGATCTTACCATGGAAAAATCCATGCAGGGCTCCTATACTTATAACAACACCATATGACAAGTCCGGCGGGAAACAGAAGCCGATGATATGCAAAGGAGTGTAAGATTATGACAAGTATGTTAGTTAAGTTTGAACAGCCGGAACAGGTGGTAGATTTTGTGAATACACTGAGCCATTATGACTGTGATGCAGATATTAAATATGGCAGCTGTATGGTAGACGCCAAGTCCGTTCTGGGAGTTCTTTACCTGGCGGTATCCCGCACAGTGGAGCTGATTCTTCACATTGATGAGGATGGCTCCAGGGATATAAAAAACAGACTTGCGAAATTTGCGGTATAAACAGAACAGGATTCGGAAAAAAGCAGTCGGCTGCGATTCAGCCGGCTGCTTTTGACTATCTGATTATGATTGTGATGGCGGCGGCGAACACGGCTGTATAGGCCAGTCCGAGAATTGCCAGACGCCAATATTCCTTTATGATTTTAAATGATTTCACACCGCACGCCTCCCGAATTTCATATTGTGATTTCATTATATAAAATCTCTGTAAATTCTGAGAGGCATATTTTGTAAAATCTTTGTAAAGATATTTACATAAAAATTTTATGTAAATCGGCGATGCCCTTCCGGCCCAATCAACCTGCCGCGCGGCAGCATTATTCAATGGGCGCCTGATAAAATCCGCCGTAAAAGTTTTCCGTTTTAATCATATTGACAATGACATGAGGATCCTGTTCCCGCATGAGATGCACAATGTCGTTCACCTCATAGGAGGATACCACGGTGTGAAGCAGATACATCTTCTTATGACTGTAACCGCCCACCGCGTCCACACAGGATATGCCGTGTCTGTATTGTTTTACATACTGGTTTATGATGTCCTGTGCCTTAGTGGTGGTAATCTGCAGTGTAACCCGTTCATATCTGTGATGAAAGGCAGAGATGGCTTTGGTGGATACGAACTGGAACAGGATGGAATATCCCGCATACAGCCATCCGAACATGCAACCGAAGATGCAGAGAATCACGCAGTTGCCTGCAAACACATATTCCCATATGGACCGTCCTGTCTTATTGGAAACATACAGAGCAATGAAGTCCGTGCCGCCTGTGGAGGCGCTTCCCCTTAAGGCAATGGCAATGGACAGTCCGTACAGGAAACCGCCGAAGACCACATCCAGAAGCACATCGTTGAACAGAGGTTCAAAGCTGCATATTTTGAGAAAGAAGCTGGCCAGGAACACCTGCAGCATGGAATAAAAGGTAAAACGCATGCTGATGCTCCTGCTGCAGAGAACGGCCACCGGTATATTGAGGACCAGCATTCCCAGGGAGGTGGAAATATTGTGCCCGTAGAGAGAGGCAATCCTGTCAATGAGGATAGCCACACCGGTAAATCCGCTGGACAGAAGGTTGGCCGGCCGTATGAATGCCTGAATCACATAGGGCTGCAGCAGGGCCGACGCCACTACTGCCAGGATGGTTATGAGCCTTCTCACCAGTATGTTCTTTTTGTATTTTGCTATCATGGTCCTATCTCCCCAACTCCCCAAGGCTGTCTAAGAGCTGGCGGACCAGTGTCTCTGACACCACGTCATAGCAGTTTGCATGAGAAGGTTCTGCAAAGCCGTAGGTCACTCCATTGGATGTGGTGGTGGGGTCTGTCATCCAGTCTCTGCAGGAGCTGTGAACCTGCCTTATTCCGGTTTCTTCCATGAGCATTCTGGCATTGGAGGCATTGATGCCGCTTCCGGCAAGGATTTCAATACTGTTTCCGTAAGCTGACTGAAGGGCTCCCAACAAAGCCTTTCCTTCCACTGCCTTTGGTTTCAGACCGCTGGTCAGAAGACGGTCAGCCCCCAGCTCAATCAGAGTCTCTATGGATTCATAGGGGTTGGAGGTGCAGTCAAAGGCCCGGTGAAATACGGCTTCCTTTCCATGGCTGTGGATAATGGAAATCATCCGGGCATTCCGTTCCCTGTCAATGGAGGCGTCCTCCCTCAGACAGCCGAATGCAATGCCGTCCGCTCCGTGGCGGACCAGATGTTCGCATTCCCTGAGCATAACATTGAAATCCTCTTCACTGTAACAGAATCCGCCGCCTCTGGGCCGGACCATGGCAATCACTTTCACATTGCAGTGTTCCTTCACAAGTTCCAGGGATGCCAGGGAGGGCGTAAGCCCGCCCAAGTGCAGGGCACAGTTCAGTTCAATCCGTCCGGCTCCTCCGGACGCGGCCTGCAGGGCATCGTAATAGCTGCCGCAACATATCTCCAACATATAAAAACCTCTCCTTCTTCCTGTCCGTCAGTCCAGTGCCGGCCAAGGGCCTAAAGCTGTGCGAGGCGGTACAGGGCCAGTGCATATATTTTTGCGTTGGTTACCAGGTCATCCACGGTCATCCACTCATTTGGATTGTGGCTGATTCCCTTTTGGCCCGGAAAACTGGGACCAAATGGGACGATTCCGGGCATGGCCTTGGCATAGGTGCCGCCGGTGGTGGTCACGGGAGTCCCGTCCATGCCGGTGACCCGCTCATAGCTGTCCTGCATGGCTTTTACCATGGGCGAATTCCTGGCAAAAACCACCGGGTCATAGTTTTGCACCAGCTTTGCCTTCAGGCCGCAGCCCTCTGCCTTTTCCGTTATGGGCTTCATGATATCCTGAATGGCAATGCCGCCCGGGTAGCTTAAGGTGGCGTCAAAGGATACCAGGTTTTCCGTGTCCGTGTAGTTCCCATGGCCGGTGTTCCCGCCAGGCTCTAATCCCAGTCTGTAACCGCGCATCTCCATCATACCATATTCTTCATGGTAGTAGTCAATACCCAATCGGTCGCCTGTGTTTCCGGCACCGATAAAATATTTGTTTACAAAGCCGAAAAATGTACCCAGGCATTCCCTTGTGCCGATGATACGCACCACTGCCCTTCCCCGCTCACTGTATACCACAGGATATTTGCAGTCCGGCGTAAATCCGTATACAGGAGGCTTTTCTTTTGACAGATAGTACCTAAGGTCCTCGAATCCCGTTTCTTCGTCACATCCGAAGATAATGCGCGCCGGATGCCTGAGGGTAAGCCCCAGCGACTTGACGGCGGCCAGTCCGTACAGGCAGGCTATGACAGGCCCTTTATTGTCCAAAACTCCCCTGCCGTATATGACGCCGTTTTCCATATGGCCGCCAAAGGGCGGCTCTCTCCAGCCCTCGCCCGCCGGCACCACGTCCACATGCCCCATGGCGCAGACATAGTCTTCTCCCCTGCCATGGAATGCATATCCGATGTATCCGTCCATATTTACGGTTTCAAAGCCCATCTCCCGGCTGATGGAAAGGGCCTGGTCCAGTGCTTCCTTTACACCGGGGCCAAAGGGAGCCCCATCCCGGGCCTCCCTTTCCACACTGTCTATGCGCACCATCTGACGGACATGTTCAACCAGCCGGTCCCGGTTTTCGTCGATATAGTCCAGAAGCTTTCTGTCTATCTGATTCTGCTCATTCATATTCCTATTCCTCAATGGGCGCCATGCGCGTCTTCATATAGTTTTCCATCCACTCATCCGATGCCTGCTCGTAGGTGCAGCGGCCGTCCTCCTGGCGGGTCACCAGATACACGGCCGGCTCCTGGGATTCTGTGACAACGGCAAAGGAAAAGCCCTCTATGTTGGTGGCCACGCCCCACTCACCCTTGGGGTTCATGGCTATAAGGGATAAATCCCCTGCCTCGCCCCTGCGCTCCCTAAGCTCCGCGTCCAGGCGGGACACGGCAGTCTCACAGGCTTCCTGGGGATGCATACCCTCTCCCATGAGGCGGACGATTTCATAGGAAATGCAGCCTTTCATCAAATCCTCACCCAGGCCGGTGGCGCTGGCAGCGCCCTTTTTGCTGTCAGCATAGAACCCGGAGCCGGATATGGGAGAGTCCCCTACCCTTCCCTTTTTCTTCATAAACAGGCCGCTGGTGGACGTCGCGCTGGTCATCTTTCCTTTCTCATCCAGGCAGACCATTCCCACAGTATCATGGCCGGCATAAGGCTTGATCTCCTGGGCGGTGATTTCCTTCA
>ERZ780150.1569-NODE-1569-length-14394-cov-4.030895_pt1 | contig 14394 bp, 9 predicted proteins | sample MGYA00511019_ERZ780150 | MGnify/ENA primary metagenome ERZ780150 (study PRJEB29588, sample SAMEA2151633) | human gut metagenome | biome: human gut; feature: human-associated habitat; material: faeces | place: Denmark | collected 2008/2010 ...
CAGCCGTAGTGCTCGGCGGCCTGTTTCATAGTGACAGCGGATTTTACAGTTTCAAACATATTCATAGGCTTTGCCCTCCATAATTTATTGACGGTATCTGCCCGTCTGCCTGAATATACGGGGAAAAAGCCTATAGACCGAAAAATCCGCTAAAAGTGCAAGAAATGAAAGATCGCCGCCCTGAAATCTTGCAAAAATGCAAGACCCACAGAGCGGCGAAGGCAGCGGAAAGCATTTGCTCGCGCTGGTTTTATAAGGTATAATGGATAAAGAGAGTTTTCAGAAAAGAGGTGCGTCACATGGAGGGAGCCTATCTGCCCGGAAATATCCGGCAGCGGATGCAGGAGCTTATGAAGGAACATAAAATTACCCAGGCACAGCTGGCGACCCGCATCGGCAGCACCGAGAGCGCCATCAGCCGGTTTGTGAGCGGCAAGACCGATAAGATCAACACAGAACATTTGCTCCGCATCGCGAAAGTGTTTGAAGTTTCCACAGATTTCCTTCTGGGGGAGGTCAATACACCCGACCGGACAAATTTTGATATCGAAGAACTGGGCCTGTCGGTGCAGGCGGCGCGAAATCTGTACACCGGAAAAGCAAATGCTGAAATTGTCAACCGCCTGCTGGAAAGCCCGCGCTTTGCAGAAGTCACCTACATGATCGAGCAATATTTTGACGATACGCTGGCCGCCGGTTTCGCCGGACAGAACCAGATGCTTACTACTCTCAGCGCCATGCTGCGCCGGAATGTGAAAACGGATGCCGCTGTGCAGGCGGCCAGAACTGTCAACCGGCAGAAAGTTCCCGTATATCAGGCAGACCTGACGATGATACAGAACACATTTATAGCGGCGCTGCGGGAAGTGAAGAAAGAGATCGGCAACGATTTCACCGCGGCACAGACTTTGACCAAGGGCGTCACCCAGCAGATGTTTACCGAACTCACCAAAGGGGCAGATGTTCATACTCCGACCATCACGCCCGAAATGATTTCCGCCGCCGTTACCCAGAGCGCGGCAGGGATGGACGGTGTACAAAAGGAAGCGTTGGACAAGTTTGGTCAGGCGCTGACGGAATTTCTCCAATCCACCTTAGACCACGCGCAGGAGAAGCAAAATGCCGACCCGGAGCAATGAGCAGCTGTGCAGACTGGCACAGGAAGGGGATACGGCTGCCCGCGACATTCTGCTGGAAAACAATCTGGGATTCATCCGAAAAATTGCACTGGAACAATACCGAAGCATGGGACTGGATGAAAATGATATTGGAATTGATTTGGATGATTTGATGCAGGAGGGAAGTATCGGCCTGCTGAACGCGATCCCTTTGTTTGACGCCGGACGGGGCATGAAATTTCTGACTTATGCTGCACCGGCAATCCGCAATGCCATGACAGACTGCATCCGCGCCGCCCTCACTCAGTTTGAACAACGGATGGTGGATAAGAAAGACGGCCCCGGCTTCCAGCGAGTATATCTGGATGACGTTCTCTCAGAGGATGAACGGATGCTGCGGATCGAAGCCATTGCTGACCCAACATCCCAAACGCCAGAGCAAATCTATATCAAAAAAGAACAGCTAATGGAATTGTATGCGGCGATGGATAAGTTGACTGCCAGAGAGCAGACCTATCTGCTGTATCGCTATGGCTTTACCGATGGAATCGAGCACCCGCTGATCGGTGCGGCGCTCCATTTCCACCTCAGCGAGAGCCGGACAAAAAAGGTGGAGGGAGAAGCGATGGACAGCCTGCGCGGGAAACTGCCGTGGTGGTTCTGATACGATGGGAAGCAGCGGCTGACGGGGCTTTGATATACCTTTGTTCCGCAGATGACACGGCTGACAGACAGTGCTTGTCCGCACCGCCTGCCAGCCTTTTTCTGTCGCTTATGCTGCCCCGCAAGGGGCAACCTTTCCCGCCAGAACGCCGCAACTGTAGCCACGCTTTCCGGGGTGTGCTACAATTCCGGCTGCCATCTGCTCCACAAAGGTATAACACACTAGACTTTCCGAGGGAAAGTCGTGTGCCAACAGGGATGCTGCTCACCCCTATTGGAAACCCAGAGCCAAAGGAGCTATGCCCCTCTGGACACCCCGCCATTTTCTCTCAAATGATGCTCACACAGAAAAGCTGCGTTTTCTCTTGTCCGACCATTTTTCGAAAATGTCACAACACATACTCTCTATCTTTGCAAAGTTCCTGCAAAAATAGAGAGTATGTGCTGTAATGTAACGAGCAAAAATTTCGCGTTCGCTCACATGGAAATTCTCTCGCCATACTGCTGCGGCAGGGACGGAAATGCGTCAAGATACATTGAACGCAAAAGTTAGCATAGCAAAAGGCAACAAATTTTTATATTTGGTCGCATTTATTGCGGATTATAGCTTCATCTTCTTTTTTATGACAGCTCGAACTTTATTGAAGCACCATTTCTTTCCTGTAGCAAACATAACACTTGCAATGGCTGTGGCAATAACTGCTCCGGCTATACCGTAAACCGAGCGCCACGAAACGTCAGCAAATTGCGTTTTGGAAATCTCTATGCCTACTACTAACAAAAGATATGGAATCCCAGCAAATATAAGTGTGACAATCCACCCCCAACGAGAAACCATTTTATTGAAATTGTCCTCTTGCCGTTTTCTTTCATTTTCTTCCATAGATGATATACGAGCTTTTAATGCCTCTATTTCATCTGAAGAACTCCGTTCAAGAGCCTCTAATCTCTTTTGAGTTTGCCCATGTGCTGCAACCTCATCTTTGTACTTCTTTTGCGCCTTTTCTTGAATATCCTCGTACACTTCCAAATATGTGCTGGAATTAAAACGAGCATAATCACCCTTGGTAATATCCATTAGAGAATCAAGCACAATTTTGTGAGTACGCAGGAATAAGAACTTCTTTTCATCTATGGCATCTGCATTTCGTGCTTCATCCAACGACTGCATATACTTATCGAGCAATACTTTATCCGGCTTCAGAAAAGCATAGCAGTCGGCAAGCAGTTTTTTCTTTTGATATTCCAACATCTGCATCGGACTATCCAACCAAAGTATAGCGCCAAATAAATCTGCGGATATGCAAGCAGGAATATGCCCAGACTGTTGACTTCGGTTACTTTCATATTTTTTGCAAACATTTGCAATAGCATTATTGGAGGTCAGCATGATATGCTTAGCGCTTTGTAATCTGGTCGCAGTTTGCCCTTGACGTTCACGATAAATAATTATAATGGACCGTACATCAATCCGAATGCTGTCTTGCTTTTCCTGCGACAATTCATAGCCGTGATCAGTATATCTGGTTTTAACCATATCAAATAGGCAAGTTTCATCTTCTTGAAACTTATCTTGATAAACATCATAACTGGTTTCTTTTACGGTTATGCCTAATTCGTTTAGTTTCGTTTCAATATTTTCGCAAAACTCCGAAATCTCAGTTTCATCCATTTGAGAGTCGTGGAAGAAACGGGCAGCGTTATTAGCCTTTCTCAAATCATACAAAGTATTTGTTGCCCATCCAGCAGCTCTTGCAATAATACCATCTACTTCTTGAAAATTGTGATCCAAGACATGGATACTGCACTTCGCTTTCAGCATATCTGCAACAAGCTGTTTATAAGATTCGGTTCTGGAGGTGTCATCCATTCCAAGCAAAGCAAAAACAATGGGAGAGTCTAAGTAAACATGCAGATCAGAATAGTCTGTCGTAGTTTCACCAACATGGAACAGCGCTTGCTTTGCAATATTGCTTGCCGAAAGAGCTGCTACAAAAGAATACAATTCGGTCTGCAGCTGGCCCTGCTCTTTTATAAAGCTATACCATCCATATTCAGAAGGAGACATACCGACCTGCTTATCAGCTTTTTCGCCGGACAATATTATCTCGTCGGCATCATCCAAAATATCTAGCACAAATGCATTGATGTCAAGAGATGAGATATCAATATCCTTCACTCGACAATATTCCGAGAACTCCTCGATTATACGCCCCCATAGCGCATCAAATTCTGTTTCGCTAAAACGAAACTTGGTAATCTCGTTCACGACCACGCTGTATTTGCCATGGTCTTCGATAAAACTCCCATTCTGCACGCCAACCCCCAAAACTTGCCTGATAAATGGTAACGGAAGTTCCATTGTGTAGCGTTCCTTAAATTTGGCTGCTATAACAGTGTCTTCCACTACGGTTAATCGCTCCTCAGAAATCATATTCGCCATAAAAGAAAAATATGTATCAAGGATATTATTACCCAGGAATCCAGCTTTATATGCAGCATACAGCTTAATTATATTTGCCATATCTTTTTCACCTCATTTCAGCCGCTCACACAGCGGCAGCAGTTCTTCGATTTTTGCAACGATGCGCTTTTGCTCGGCAAGGGGCGGAAGTGGCACAAGATAATTCTTAAGAATTTCAAACGGAGGAATATTTTTGATTGCAGACCCCTTACTGCTGCTTTTCGCATCCCTTTTTAGTACAAAATCAAAGAATATCAAGAAATATGGAATATACAATGGTTTAAAAATTTTCATTCGCATTAGCGCTTGATTGATGATACCCTGCTCAAAATCATCTGGCATTACATATGTTTCTCCGATTGTACCAGCACAACTAACTATTATATCTCCCGGAAACACCTCAAATCCTTTCATTTTTGATTCAAAATATTCTCTACGAATATAGTAATCTCCAATGGTTGCATCTTTCTGTATTGCATTTTTCTGCTCATAAACCTTTATGGCTCCATTTCCTTTTGGAACAAACATACTTTTGGTAATTGCACTACCAAATGGACCCTTTTTATAACTACCCAGCTCGCCAAATCGAACCCAAATCCAGTTAGAAGGAATATCGTAAGGCTTTTCATCTTCGGAAATCTCCGCCAACGCTTTTTCCTTTTTGATTTTCTTTTCCGCAATGAGCCTTTGCTTCTCCGCCTGAATCTGCTGGTACAGTTCCTCGCCGGTACCTTCTTCTGGTCTCTGCTCCACCAGTTTGCCTTGAATGGCATATTGCAGAATGGACTTCTTCATGTCCTCCGGGAATTTGGCGTCAAACTGCTCTAGCTTCTCATAGGAAGCTGCATAGCGGTCAAGATACGGAAGAAGCCCCTTAATTTTTACAACAATACGATGCAATTCATCCAGTGGGGCGAGCGGAATCATCAGATTCGCAATACTCTTGCTGTTCAATGTTTTTCCCTTAATTGCATTTTTACTCTCGCCCCATTGTGTAACGATAGGTAAAATATAGAACAAGTAATTTCTCAAATTATTGTCATTGTCCATATATGGGTAAATAGAAATAATCGCTTCATTGTGCACAGCATCTATGCCCAATATGGATGTTCTGCCTACAGTCAACTTAAAACTCATAATTAGTGTTCCATGGGGCGATATGGCTCCGAACTTTTCCTCTACTGCTTTAAAAGATACTTTCTCCTTCGTACTTACAACTTGAGCACATTCACTCATATCTGCGATTGAGACCCAATGAATATCATCTTTCCACCAAATGGGTTCTGCTCTTGGTGGCGTCTTGCCCATTGAATAATCTACTATTTCGCCAAATTTGCACCATCTCCACGAAGTCGGAATATCAAACGGGATTTCACTCTCCGTTATAGGTATCACTCTTTTGTTTGGTTTGGCAATCTTTTGTATCTGCTGATAGAGTTCTTCAGCTGTACCTTCTTCTGGCCTTTGCTCCACCAGCTTGCCTTGCATGGCATATTGCAAAATGCTCACTTTTAACTGTTCCGGTGTCATTCGCTCACACCTCCCAGCAGCAGGGCTTCCAGTTCTGCCAGCACCTTGTCGATTTCCGCATTGAGGGTAGTCCGTCTTTCCTGATATTCCCGGATGGTGTCCATCGGGTCAAGGATTTCTTCTTCCTCATGGGGATAGCCGCACAAATCGATGTTGCAGCCCTGTTCGTTCAGCAGATACTCTGCGGTAAACTTCTGTGCCTTGAAGTTTTCGCCGTCCGGGATTTCCTTTCGGTCATTCCACCATGAAATGCAATCGTCAAAGTGTTTCAGCTCCATGGGCTTCGTCTTGGAGAAGTGCTTTCTGTCAGACGGAATATCCACCCGATAAAACCATGTCTCTGTGGTCGGCTTGGTGTTGTCAAAAAACAGCAGATTGGTGGTGATTGAGGTATAAGGGCTGAACACAGAGCCGGGCAGCCGAACAACGGTGTGCAGATTGAACTGGGAAATGAGCTTCTTTTTGATGTTCACCTTGGCGTTGTCCAGACCGAACAGGAAGCCGTCCGGCACGACAACAGCCGCCCTGCCATTCTTCTTCAAGCGGTACATGATGACCGACATAAAGAGGTCTGCGGTTTCGGAGCTTGCCAAATCGTCAGGGAAGAAGCCCTGAATGGACTTATCCTCATGCCCGCCGTAGGGTGGATTCATCAGGATCACATCAAACTTGTCATCGTCTGTGTAGTCCAGCAGATTGTGTTTCAAAGAGTTCATGTGATAGATATTCGGAACTTCAATATCGTGCAGCAGCATGTTGGTCACGCACAGCAGATAAGGAAAGGGCTTTTTCTCAATTCCGTAAATACTGTCATCAAGCCGCTTCTGATCTGTGGTGTCCCTTACCTGCTTGGAGAGTTGTCCCAGCCAAGAAGTGATAAATCCACCGGTTCCGCAGGCAAAATCTGCCATCTTTTCGCCCAGCTGGGGCTTTATCATCAATGCCATAAACTCGGTGACTGCTCTCGGCGTGTAGAACTCACCGGAAGACCCGGCCGATTGCAGCTCCCGCAAAATCTCCTCGTAGACGAAGCCAAAGGCGTGGCTTTCCTTCACATCGTCAAACTCAATCTCGTCAATGACATCAATGACCTGGCGGAGATAAACGCCGTCCTTCATATAGTTGTTGGCGTCCTCGAAGGTGGACTTGACAATGGCTTTCTTAATGGGGGTATCAGGGGTCACCTTGATTCCTTCGTAGAGAACCGTATCACCATCTTTTACATCGTTGCCCTTCAGCACCGGGAACAGAATGTTGTTGACGAAGTTGAGCAGCTTGTCCCCAGTCATAGCGTGACCGTTTTCGTCGGCTTTTGCCCATTTTCTCCATCTGAGTTCTTCGGGAATGATGGATTCGTAGCCATCCTCGTTCAGTTCCCAATCATCTTCTTTTGCGTCATAGACTTTCAGAAAGAGCATCCATACCATCTGCTCAATTCTCTGGGCATCGCCATTGATACCTGCGTCCATACGCATAATATCTCTGATTCGTTTTATAAATCCTGACTGCATCGCCATATTAACCTACCTCAAATTCATATATGTTTTCTTCCAGCTCCTTGATGGCCGCCTCATACTGCGCCTTGCCACCAAATAGCTTGACGATTTTTGCGGGCTTCCCAAAGTCCGCAAAATCGGCAAGAGACAGAACCTTGATGTCCTCAACCTCGGTTATGCCCTGATTCATGTATTTATCCAGAAGAATCCCCAAAACCGCCTGCGCATCGGCAGAATACTTGCTGAAGAAATCTTTTTTCTTAACGTTGCTGGCTCGCTCTTTGCGGGTTAGCGGCTTTTTGCCGTATGCCACATAGCAAATAAAATCGAAATCGTCCACATCTTCCATACCTTGGTCTACCTTTAATGCTTTTAGGTCAATGCCCATCGCCGTGAAAGATTCCTCAATAGTTTTCTTTTTGTCCGATGATTTCCACTTACGGATAAAATCGGACAGAGAAGCATATTCCCCCTTGATGTTGGTTCTGGTGTAATCGATAATATCCTCCTGCCTGAGCAGCTTTCCATTCGCATCATAGACTGAAACGGTCTTGTTGATAATCTTTACTTTGCATCCGTCCCTGTCAACGATAGGTGTTTCAACAGGGTCATCGGGAGGATTCTTACCACCCCCGCCATGACCGCCACCCTTTGGCTTGGAGCCTCCATGCTGGAAGCCCTCATCCTGTTCAACCGGGCCATCCCAGTCAGGGTCAGTAAACAGCCTTGTCACATTCCGAAAATCCATCACGACAAAATGGGTCTTGCCGTCCTTTTCTCTGATACGGGTTCCTCGTCCAATAATCTGCTTGAAGGTAGTCATACTCTCAACGGTCTTGTCGAGAACAATGAGCTTAGTCATCTTGCAGTCTGCACCGGTGGAAAGCAGGTCCGATGTTGTTGCAATAACGGGATATGGTTCGGATACAGAGATGAAATAGTCAAGTTTGGACTTTCCGTACACATCTGAGCCGGTAATTCTTACGCAATAGTCCGGGTTCTCCTTCACCATATCCTGATTGTAGTTGACAAGAGCAATTCTCATGCGCTCCGCATGGTCTTCGGAAGCGCAGAACACGATAGTTTTCTGCATTCTGTCGGTGCTTTTCAGATATTCCGTAATCTCTCTGGCGACCTCATCAATGCGGTCTTGGAGAATGATGGTATAATCATAGTCCCGGTTGTTGTAAATTCGGTCTTCAATAACATTGCCAAAAATATCGGTCTGTCCCTGGTATGGTCTCCAGCCGTCTCCGATGTTGGTTGTGATATTGATGACCTTAAACGGAGCAAGGAATCCGTCCTCAATGCCCTGTTTTAAGCTGTAAATATAAACCGGCTCTCCAAAGTAGTCGATATTGGATACCTTTTCACTCTCCTTCGGGGTAGCGGTCATTCCGATCTGCGTTGCCGAGGTAAAATACTCCAAAACCTTACGCCAGTTGCCGTCCTCCTTGGCACTGCCACGGTGACACTCGTCTACAATAATAAGGTCGAAATATTCTGCCGGTATCTGCCTGAAATGTTCTTCGTCATTCTGACCTACCATCTGATGGTAGAGGGCGAAATTCACTTCATGGGAAGCAATCTTGCTCAGGCATTCCTTATCGGAGAAGTCCACCTTATAGATGGTCTTTTCAAGGGGTGCAAAGTCCTGCAAAATGCTTTGGTCAACCAGAATATTTCGGTCTGCCAGATATAAAATTCTCTTTTTTAGGTCAGAACGGAGCAGTCGATAGACAATCTGAAAAGCTGTATATGTCTTGCCGGTTCCGGTAGCCATAACAAGCAGTAATCTCTGCTGTCCTCTTGCGATTGCTTCCACCGTTCTGTTCACAGCATTTCGCTGATAATATCTTGGCGGATAAGTGCTTTGAGATGAATAATACGGCTGGGCAACAATTTTCTTTTCCAAGGCGGAAATGCCCTTACCACCATTCAGCTCCGCATAGTAGCGTGCAATCAGCTCGTCCTGCGTCGGAAATTTTTCCAATTCAATCTGCTGTTCCTGCCCGGTCAGGAAATCATGCTCATAGAAAGCATCGCCGTTTGACGAATACGCAAACGGCAAGTCCATCATCTGAGCGTATGTCATCGCTTGCTGCAATCCATGGGATACAGAGTGGTTGTTGTCCTTTGCTTCCACAACGGCAATCGGCTTGCCATCGTTTAAGTAGAGCAAATAATCAGCAAACTTGGGCTTGCTGCGAGCCACAATGTTGCCCCTAATGTTGATGCGACCGTCTGTAATTTTGGTCTCCATCGTGATATGACCTTTCCAACCTCTCTGAATGACCGGAGTTATGAAGTTTAACTTGATGTCTTCTTCAGACATCTGTTTTTTGCCTAATATCGTCATATCAAAACCTCCCAGTTCATTCTTCGTGTTGGCTATTCTCTGATAGTTTCGAGAATATCTTCTATACGGCAGTCCATTACCTCGCAGATACGAAGTAGAACATCTGTAGTAATGTTGTCCCCTTTGCCGAGCTTTGCTAGGGAAGCAGAGCTAATGCCGGCTTTTTCCCTCAAATCGCTTTTTTTCATCTCTTTATCTATAAGCATCTTCCAGAGCTTATTGTAACTGATACGCATCATCGGAAGCCCTCCCAGCTGATTTCGTTAATATTTCTTGTATTATAACACAAATCTGCGAAATTCTCCACTCGACTAGCAAATTAAATATTTGCAAAAGCAAATTTTATTTTGTATTTAGAAACCAAATATCTGTTCTTTCACTAGACAATTAAACAGTGATAAACTTAATCAAATAGAGAAAATAAAAATCAGTGATTTGTTTTCCTAATAGAAAAAGAAGCGGCCACCAGCTATTAAGCAATCGGTGGTCGCTTCTACAAACTCTGCTAATCGTTAATTGAATGCTCCAGAATTCCTTAAATCATCTGAAAATGCTTTAGTGCCTCCATAATCGCCGTTTTCTTCTCCGGCGGGCACTGCGGCACTTTGGCATCTTCCTTCTTCGACAAATTATAGTTCTGTCCTACATCCAGACCACACTTCCGTTTGACTTGGGAGATATATAGGCTGGACACCTTCAGACCATATTTTTCCAGCACATAGGCTTTGATCTCGTCATAGGTAGCCTTGCTCTCCGCCGATGTCAAATCCAGCTCATCCAGATTCAACTCCACCTCTATATGCTGCTTGGCATTAAGTTTGGACAAAAGTACTACCGTCTCCACATGTCTTGTACGCGGGAACATGTCCACCGGGCGCACGGCCTGGGGGGCATAGCCGTGTGCGGCCAGCCAGGCGGCGTCCCGCGCGGCAGTGGCCGCGTTGCAACTTACCATCACCACGCGCCGCGGGGCCATGGTAGCCACGGCGGAAAGCGTGGCTTCATCGCAGCCCTTGCGGGGCGGGTCCAGCACCACCACGTCCGGGCGCAGGCCTTCTGCCAGAAGCTGCTGTGCTGCGCTTGCGGCATCGGCACACAGAAAACGTACGTTCTGTGCCCCCATGCGCGCGGCGTTCGCCCTGGCATTTTCCACGGCCTCTGGCACAATTTCCACCCCCACAAGCTGCCCGCAGGCCGCCGCCATGGAAAGCCCGATGGTGCCCGCGCCGCAGTATAAGTCCAGCAGGGTGTTGCCGCTGGCCAGCTGTGCCATGCGGGCCACTTCACCGTACAGCCGCTCGGCCCCCAGCGTATTGACCTGATAAAAAGAGAGCGGGGAAAGCTGCACGGGCACGCCGCACAGCGTGTCGGCCAGGGTGGATTCCCCCCAAAGCGTACGGCACTGCCGGCCCAATATCACATTGGTGGCCGCGGGGTTTACATTTAGAATAATCGAGCATATTTCCGGGTGTGCAGCGGTAAGAGCGGCGCAGAAGGCCTGCTCAAACGCAAGCTGTGCCCTGGTGCACACAAGGCACACCATCACCTTGTTTGTGCGCACGGCGTGCCGCAGGTAGATGTGGCGCACAAGGCCCTTATGGCTGGCCTCATCGTATATGCTGGCGCCCATCTGTTCCAGCAGGCGGCACGCGGTGTGCAGAACGGCGGAAAAAACGGGCGGTTGCAGCCCGCAGCTCTCGCAGGGCACCACACGGTGGCTGCGCGGGGCGTAAAACCCGGCGCGGATATGCCCTTCGCTGTCGCGGCAAAGCGGGTACTGCGCCTTGTTGCGGTAACCCTGAGCAGACGGCGAGGGAAGAATGGGCAAAACCTCGCAGGAAAGTTTGCCAATGCGGTGCATGGCGTCGGCCACAAAGCGCTGTTTCTGCGCAAGCTCTTCTTCATAGGTAAGGTGGGCCAGCGCACAGCCGCCGCATTTGCCGAACACCGGGCATTCGGGGGCAATGCGCCCGGGGCCCGGTGTTATCACATTCTGTACAATGGCGAATGCGTGTGTTTTGCACACCTTTACAATTTTGGCATCCACCACATCGCCCGGCGCGGCAAAGGGCACGAACACGGCCATGCCGCCGGCGTGGGCCACGCCGGCACCGTCAGAGGCGAGCGATTCGATGGAAAGCTGCACGGCGCTGTTCTTTTGAAGGCTTGTGTTCTTCATGGCCCCTCCTGATTCATAGGCAGATACAGCGGCTTGCGCAGGCCGCCGGTTATTTTGCAGGTTTTTCTTTTGCCTTTTCCTTGCTGATGCTGGCAAGATAGCGGCTGGGCGGCACGCCCTTGGCCTTTTTGAACACGCGGGAAAAATAGAACTGGTCAAAAAAGCCCACGCTTACCGCGATTTCGGCAATGGACAGCTGCGAGTTCTTTAAAAGATAACACGCCTCGCTGATGCGGTAATTGGTAAGGTAATCAATGGGGCTTTGCCCCACATTTGCCATAAACACACGGTACAAATGGCTGCGGCTGACGCCCACCGCTTTGGCAATGTCGTCGATGGAGACATCGTGAAAATAGTTGAACTGGATGTATTTGATGGCGTTGATGACATACTGGGAAGAAGAACTTGCAGCGTGCGGCTCTGCGTCCCGCGCCTCTTGCATCAGTTCTGCAATGAACAGATACAAATGGCCCACCATCATGGCTTCATTCGGCGCCTCCAGCCCGCGGGAAAAATAGATATCCAGCAGTGTCTTTTTAATTTTATCCGGCCGCTTGCAGTGGTGCACGGGCATATCCTCCCGAAAAGGAAGCTGCTGCACCAGCCGGTTGGCACAGGCGCCGTTGAAGCCAACCCAATGATATTCCCACGGGTCGGTTTGGTCTGCCGTGTAGGAAATAAGCTGGTTCGGCTTGGCCAGAAAAATATCGCCGGGGCCCAGCTCGTATACCTTTCCGTTCAGGGTATAGGTGCCCTTGCCGGCAGCTATCAGATGGATGAGGTAATGGTCGCGCGCACCGGGGCCCCAGGTATAACCCGGCTCACAGCTTTGCAGCCCGCAGTTATAGATAGAGATGTCCACGTTATCGGTGTAATTCTGTTTGAACGATTGCTTGTAGGTGCTTGCCATGCTTTCTGCCTCCCGGGCCATACTCTGCGCTGTGCGCAAAGCCATTATAGCAAACAAAGAGACAAAAGTCCATATTTTATAGGGGCGCCAAGGAAATTCCGTGCAAAATGGGCTTGGCCTCTCGCTTTCCTGGCTGGCATTTGGTATAATAAAATTCAAACAGCGGCGTGTTTTTTGGGCACGCGTGCAAGAATAGCCCCTTTTCGGCTCAGAAAGGAAGGAACGGCTCATGCCAAATGCGAAAGAATTGTCGAACCGCATCCTTGCCGGAGGATGGGACGGCGCGCTGAAAAAGTTATACGGCGCGTCTTACATGGCGCAGCGCAAACGCTATGCCGAGGCCCTGGAAGGGTTTGCGCAGGTGTTTGGCGCACAGCGTGAGGTGCGCATTTACTCCGCGCCGGGCCGCACGGAAATTGGCGGGAATCATACGGATCACAACCGCGGTGTGGTGATGGCCGCGGCCGTAGACCTTGACATTATTGCTGTGGCAGCCTGCAATGCGGACAATGTTATCCGTGTGAAATCGAAGGGCTTTTCCGGCATGGATGAAGTGGATATCACCCGGCTTGCCCCGCGGGCAGACGAGCAGGGCCGCTCCATCGCGCTGGTGCGCGGTGTGGCGGCGGGCATTGCCGAGGCAGGCGGAAAGGTGGGCGGCGTAGATATTTATACGGTCTCCAATGTGCTGCGCGGCTCCGGCCTGTCGTCTTCGGCGGCTTTTGAGGTGGTGCTGGGCGCTGTGCTGAACGGCGAGTTCAACGCCGGGCAGTTTTCGGCCATTAAAATTGCACAAATCAGCCAGTATGCGGAAAACGTCTTTTTCGGCAAGCCCAGCGGCCTGATGGACCAAATGGCATGCAGCGTGGGCAGTGCCATCACCATTGATTTCAAGGATGCCGCTGCGCCTGTTGTGGATAAGGTGCCGTTCGACCTTGCCAGATATGGCTATGCGCTGTGCATCACCGACACAAAGGGCAGCCATGCAGACCTTACACCCGATTACGCGGCTGTGCGCGGTGAAATGGAAGCGGTGGCGGCGTTCTTCGGCAAGCAGGTGCTGCGCGAGGTGGAAGAAGAGGCATTTTATCATAATCTGCCGGCCGTGCGGGAAAAGACGGGGGATAGAGCCGTGCTGCGCGCCATCCATTTCTTCCAGGAGTGCCGCCGCGCCGGGCGGCTGTGCGATGCTGTACGGGAGGGCCGCTTTGAAGATTTTCTGCAGCTGATTACAGAGGGCGGGCACTCTTCGTTCGAGTACAACCAGAATGCATACAGTACAAAACACCCCGAACAGCAGGGCGTGCCGCTGGGCTTGGCGCTTAGCCAGCGCGTGCTGGCCGGGCAGGGCGCCTGGCGCCTGCAGGGCGGCGGTTTTGCGGGCACCATTCAGGCCTTTGTGCCGCACGGCCTGCTGGGCCAGTATCAAAGCGTGCTGGAGGGTGTGTTCGGCCAGGGCGCATGTTATGTGCTGAATATCCGCAATTATGGCGGCATACAGGTACAGGAGCATTTGTGAAAGAAGGGCAGATGAAAAATGCTGGTTTTATGTTACCCAAAATGCAGCACATGCCAGAAAGCGCTGGCATGGCTGGATGCGCACGATATTGCCTATGAAGTGCGCGACATCAAAGAGCAAAACCCCACCGAGGAAGAGCTTCGCGCCTGGCAGGCG
>ERZ780150.1571-NODE-1571-length-14391-cov-2.961147_pt1 | contig 14391 bp, 9 predicted proteins | sample MGYA00511019_ERZ780150 | MGnify/ENA primary metagenome ERZ780150 (study PRJEB29588, sample SAMEA2151633) | human gut metagenome | biome: human gut; feature: human-associated habitat; material: faeces | place: Denmark | collected 2008/2010 ...
ACCATGTGCGAGGAGCATGATGCAGGAGCTTGAAAAGAAAGAAACTGTTGCGGAGAATTGTTGAAAAGCTTGTAAGGGCAGCTGATGGGGTGGCTTCTAAGCCTGCGTGGCTCTGTGCATGAATCCGGCTGTATATTTTATAAAAGAAAATGGCTCGCAATACCTTAATCAGTATGCAGACGGATGAGATATTGCGGGATTTTTTTCTTCTGTCATAATGTTAAGAAACAATGTAATAGCTTTAACAAAAAAGTAACAATAATTAACTTTAGTGTAACAAATTTTAAAACAAATGTAACATATATTTGTAAAGCATGTGATAACATATATTTATGAAGGGCTTAGAATGAAAGAGCCTTTATTTAACATAGATAAAGGGGCAGCAGGGGTATGGTCTTTTCCAGTCTTGAATTTATTTTTCGGTTTTTACCTATTTTCTTTTTGGCTTATTTTGCAACACCGGCAAGGTACAGAAATATTGTGCTGGTGGTCGGAAGTCTTGTATTTTATGCGGTTGGGGAACCGGTGTATATATTTCTTATGATGGCGTCAATTCTTTTAAATTATGTATTGGCGATAGGAATATCCGATAGCAGGGGACGTGGACGTGCGGGCATGCTCCTTGCTGTTGGTCTTGCGGTTGACCTTGGACTGCTTTTCTTTTTTAAGTATCTTAACTTTTTTGTTGAAAATATATGTGCTGTAACCGGCTTTATGGCACCCACAATCGATGTGGCGCTGCCGCTTGGAATAAGCTTTTACACCTTCCAGATTATGTCATATATAATAGATGTATACAGAAAAAAGTATCCTGCAGGCAGGAATCTGATAGAAGTAGCTGCATATATAAGCATGTTTCCACAGCTCATCGCCGGACCTATCGTGACCTTCGACGAGGTACAGCCGAGGCTGAGGGAGAGAAAAATAAGTCCTGCAAATATTGAAAATGGACTGCTGCTTTTTGTGGTTGGGCTTGTATATAAGGTTATGCTGGCAAATCAGATAGCGGCGTTATGGAATGATGTCATGGTGGCCGGTGTGATGGGAATTAATACGGCAACGGCATGGCTTGGCGCGTGGGGATACTCGATGCAGATATATTTTGATTTTCTTGGGTATTCGCTTATGGCGATAGGTATGGGGTATATGCTGGGCTTCAGGTTCCCTAAGAATTTTTCCAATCCGTACTGCGCGGTATCTGTCACGGATTTCTGGCGCAGATGGCATATAACCCTTGGAAGATGGTTCCGCGAATATGTCTACATTCCGCTGGGAGGAAATAAAAAAGGAAAGTTTAGACTTGTTATCAATATCTTCATTGTATGGTTTCTCACAGGTCTGTGGCATGGCGCGGCATGGAATTTTATTATATGGGGAATGTTTTTCTTCATTCTTATGATGCTTGAAAAGTTCATTTACCTGAGGTTTTTGGAAAAGCATCCGATAATAGGGCATCTGTATATGCTCATTATAATTCCGGTATCATGGGTTATATTTAATATCAGCAATCTTGGTGAGCTTAAATTGTATCTGCTCAGAATGTTCGGAAATCATGCTGTATCCGGTGTGCCGCTCGGCGGCATGGAGAAATTCGTCAGTCTTTTTGGAAAATACTGGTGGATGCTGGCAATATGCATGGTGTGTGCAACACCGCTCCCGATGAGGCTTATAAGCAGGTACAAAAACAATATTTTTTTGAAGATACTTTTTGTATTTCTGTTCTGGATATGCGTATATCTGCTATCAGTACAAAAGAGCAATCCTTTTTTGTATTTCAGATTTTAAAATATCAGTAATGTACTTAAGGAGGTGCGTCTTACGGCAGCTAAATTTATTAAACAATGTTCTTTTACATGGATGCTGATTTTATCGGCTGTCATGATATATATAGTCAGCTTCGCAGGCGTTAAAAGTGGTAAGCTTAAGAACGATATTTCATGGACAAGGCCTATTTTTGTGGCACTTTTTAACGATGATGTGAATGATGGCTGCACGGAGAAAGACAATACTCCGGTTGAAGTGGTTATAAAGGATGGAAAGCTTGATAAAACACCGGCTTCCGGTACGACAACAGCCGATGGGAAGGGTGGGATGGAGACAATTGATAAGGATGACAGCACAGAGCCGGTGACTGATGTGACGGATAAGGAGACAGAGGCAGGAAGCGGAGAGGCTGAGACAGGAAGCGGAGAGGCTGAGACAGGGGATAAGAATGGTAATGACAGTGAATACGGCACTGACAGTGCATATTCTGGGCAGGCAGAACTCGTCAAGGTTGATATGCGCCACGCAAGGTCGAGATATTACAGTGATTTTGACACTATAGCACTCACCTCTGAGCTTGATTATATAAAGGTGGACAGTGATTATTTTTCAAATGCCTGTTTTATCGGCGATTCACGAATGGAGGGGCTGTATTTTTACGGCGATTTAAAGGAAGCGGATTTTTTGTATAAGCCGGGAGCCACAGTGTATGACATAATGAATATAAAGCTGTCCATGAACGGCGGCGGAAGCTGCCTGTTGACGGATGTGCTTTCCGGGAAGAAGTATTCACATATATATATGATGGTCGGTGTGAATGAGCTTGGTGACAGGACTCCGGATGAATATGCGAAAGCTTATTCAAACGATATAGAGACTATAAGACAGCTTCAGCCGGATGCAGTCATATTCATAATAGGCATGATGCATGTGACAACACAGTATTCCAATTCAAGTGATGTGTTTAACAACGATAACATAGATGCCAGAAATACGGCTGCTGCCTCTATTGCCAACGGCAGGGATATCTTCTATCTTGATATGAACGAGTGCGTGGATGATGGTGCAGGCGGAGTTATCGGGGACTACAGCTATGATGGTGTTCATCTGAAGGCTGAATATTATAAGCTATGGACAGAATGGATGAAAGCACACGGCATTAAAAACTTAATAAAATGAAGCGGTTAACAAAAAGGTGCATTTTATTTAATAATCAAAATTTTTTTATTGCGCATGGTTTACTTTTATTGTATAATGCATTAACAGAGCAAAGTGTAGAAAGCTTTGTCATGAATCAGCATAGGCTGATACAACTTTCAGGAGGTATAATTTTATGTCATACGTTGATGAAGTGCTTGCAAAAGTTAAGGAGAAGAACGCATCAGAGCCGGAATTCCTTCAGGCAGTAACAGAGGTTCTTGAATCACTCAGACCTGTTATTGATGCAAATGAGGAGCTTTATAAGAAGAATGCAATTCTTGAGAGAATCACTGAGCCGGATCGTCAGATTATGTTCCGTGTACCTTGGGTTGATGACAATGGACAGGTTCAGGTCAACAGAGGCTTCCGTGTACAGTTTAATAATGCCATTGGACCATACAAGGGAGGTATAAGACTTCATCCTTCTGTTAATTTAGGTATCATCAAGTTCCTTGGTTTTGAGCAGGTATTCAAGAACTCTCTCACAACACTTCCTATCGGCGGTGGCAAGGGTGGTTCTGACTTCAACCCTAAGGGAAAGTCTGACAGAGAGATTATGGCATTCTGCCAGAGCTTCATGACAGAGCTTTATAAGTATATCGGTGCAGATGTGGATGTACCGGCAGGTGATATCGGCACAGGCGCAAGGGAAATCGGATTTATGTTTGGCCAGTATAAGAGAATCCGTGGCTGCTACGAGGGTGTGCTCACAGGCAAGGGACTTTCCTACGGCGGTTCACTCGCACGTACACAGGCTACAGGCTATGGTCTTTTATATCTGACAAATGCACTTTTAAAGGATCACGGCATTGACATCGCAGGCAAGACCTGTGCTGTATCAGGTTCAGGTAATGTTGCAATCTACGCTATCGAAAAGGCACATCAGCTTGGAGCTAAGGTTGTTACCTGCTCAGACTCAACAGGCTGGGTTTATGATCCGGAAGGCATTGATGTGGCTCTCCTCAAGGAGGTTAAGGAGGTTAAGCGTGCACGTCTTACTGAGTATGCAGCAGCACGTCCATCGGCAGAGTACCATGAGAAGAAGAATGGTGAGCATGGCGTATGGCAGTACAAGGTAGATTTAGCTCTTCCATGTGCTACACAGAACGAGCTTGACCTTGAGGACGCTAAGATGCTTGTAGCTAATGGCGTTACATCTGTAACAGAGGGCGCCAACATGCCTACAACTCTTGAGGCTACCAAGTACTTACAGGCTAACGGCGTACTGTTCGTAGGCGGTAAGGCAGCCAACGCAGGTGGTGTTGCTACATCCGCATTGGAGATGAGCCAGAACTCTGAGAGGCTTTCATGGACATTCGAGGAGGTTGACGGCAAGCTTAAGGGTATCATGGAGACAATCTATGCTAACATCAGTGCTGCTGCCAAGAGATACAATGCAACAGCAGGCGGACAGACAGACTACGTTGCAGGTGCTAACATCGCAGGCTTCGAGAAGGTTGTAGATGCTATGCTTGCACAGGGTGTTTATTAAATCCCACATTACGAAAAACAGAATTGTAAATAATGCAGAAATCCGTTATACTACTATACATGTATAACGGATTTTTGTTATCGTGGGACAGGGGACTCTGGGACAGGGGTCAGACCCCTGTCCCAGAGTCCCCTGTCCCAACAATATTTAACATTATGGAGAAAGACAATGCGTGAACGAATAGAATATGCTGTAAAGATATTAAGGCCGATAGGAAGGAATCTGCTTATATTGCTAAAGTGGCTGACGTTGCCGGCGGCGTGAGCACACTGTTTGCCAAGGCGATGGGCTTTGTGACAACCTTCAGAATGGAAAATCCGTGGCTGATATTGCTTCTGCCTGTGGGCGGAATAATCATCGTGACGGCGTACAGGCTTTTGCACAATGAGAATGACAGGGGAACCAATCTTATACTTGCCGAGATACACAAGGGCGGAGATGTCCCGTCAAGGGTTGCGCCGCTTATCATATTTTCAACGGTAGTCAGCCATTTCTTCGGTGCGTCGGTGGGACGTGAGGGTGCGGCACTTCAGCTTGGAGGAAGTATCGGAAGCTTTCTTGGAAGGATAATCCGCCTTGATGAGAAGGACAGAAGGGTAATGATAATGTGCGGCATGAGTGCTGCGTTTGCTGCATTGTTCGGAACGCCGATGGCTGCAGCCATATTCGCGATAGAGGTTGTGCAGGTCGGAATCATGTACTATGTGGCACTTGTACCATGTATTTTCGCAGCACTGGTGGCGAGCAACTTCTCAGCGAGCATGGGAATAAATCCTGAGGCATTTATCATAAAAGATATTCCAGAGATAACTGTCCTTAATATGGGAAGGACTGTGCTCTTTGCCATAATATGTGCGGGTGTCAGTGTCATTTTCTGTATGATGCTTCATAATGCCGGAAAGTATTTCAGGAAGTATATAAAGAATCAATATCTGAGAATAATTGCAGGGAGTGCTCTTATAATTCTTATAACCATTCTGTTAAAAACTGATGACTACATGGGTGCAGGAATGAATGTTATTGAGCGCGCGATAGAGGGTGAGGCTGTTCCAGCAGCTTTCCTGTTAAAGATGCTGTTGACTGCGCTTGCAATCGGCTGCGGTTTTAAGGGCGGAGAGATTGTTCCGACCTTCTATGTCGGAGCTACGCTTGGATGCGTTGCCGGTCAGCTTATCGGGCTTCCTGCTTCCTGTGCGGCCGCCGTAGGAATGATAGGTATGTTCTGCTGTGTGACTAACTGCCCGCTGGCTTCAATGCTCATTGCGTTTGAGCTGTTCGGCTATGAGGCTGCGCCGTTTTTTCTTGTGTGCAATGCGGTCGGGTATCTGATGAGTGGGTATTACGGGCTGTACAGTGAACAGGTATTTGTCGGGTCGAAGTATAAATTTGACAGTGAGGAGAAGAAGGCACATTGATTGCGAAACTCAGTGCGTGGCAGACGGATGTTGTGTAATTTTGGTGCCAAAACATGCCAATCTGGTCTGTGAGCGTATAACGTATAATGTTTATGCATATCAGCTCCATTGTACGAAGCAGGATGTTCTAAGAACATCTAAGCTTCTCCCAAAGTCGTGATATACATAAACATTATACGTTATACGCGGCTGAGGGTGTAGAGGCATGTTCTGGCACTAAAATTACATAACTGGTTACTGGCTGATTTGCGTTACGCAATTAACAGGCATAAACTAAGTAAAAGGGGGGAGTACACAGTATGAGAATCATATCATTGTCAATCAGGAACTTTAAATCAATAAAAAGCATTGAGATAAATGACATCGAGAGCGCATTTATAATTGTCGGGAAGAATAGCGTGGGAAAGACGGTTATTCTTGATGCGATAAGGGCGGCAGCGGGGCAGTATGCGATTAAGAAGGAAGATTTCAATACTGTCGGGAGCAATATTGAGATTGGGGTGAGGCTTGAGATTACACGCGCAGATCTTGCTCTCCTTAACAAGTATGGAGTGGTGAGCCACTATAAGAGGTATACGGCGTGGGAAAAGGATTTTAAGTCGAAGCTGCCTTCGTATGCGGTGGAGTCTGAGGACAGCGAAGGGGTGTTATCGTTCACCTATATAGCGAATGCGGAGGGGAAAATACGCTATTTTGACGGCTTTAAGAAGGATAACAGATATATTCCGGAGGTATTTCCTACTCTTCACTTCATCTCACATGAGAGGGAGCTTACAGAGCTGCAGAGAGATATATTCCTTGGTGACAGGGAGCTTAAGCTTCTCTCAGACGGGAATTGTATGTTCGATGTCGGAAAGAAGTGTGACAATTGCTTTCAGTGCATAGGCATGATGGAGAACAAGAAGGCTTCGGAGCTAAGCATTTTTGAATCTGCGAGACTTTTCCAGTATAAGCTTACAAGGCTTGACATGCAGGACTTTCTTGGGCGGCTTAACAATAATTTCATAAAAAACGGTGGCCGTGACAGGCTGATACTCAAGGTTGATGACACACTCATGCGCAATGCGATACCTCAGGTGTATGTCGAGAATGAGGCACAGGGCTTTACCAACACGATAGCCGAGATGGGTGAGGGGCTGAAAAGCATGTATATTCTGTCATTGCTGGAAACATACGCGGAGGATGAGGACAGGATACCATGTATTATTATGATTGAAGACCCGGAGAGCTATCTGCATCCACAGCTTCAGAAGAATGCGGGCGAGATTTTATACAAGCTGTCCAAGAAGAATCAGGTGATTTTTTCCACACATTCGCCTAATATGATATTTAACTTTAATTCAAGACAGATTAAACAGGTGTATATAGGTGATGAGGGCTATACACAGGTGAGAGAGAAACCGGACATTGACAGAATATTGAATGATCTTGGGTATTCGGCAAATGATCTTATGAATGTCAGCTTCGTTTTTTTTGTGGAGGGAAAGCAGGACGAGAGCAGATTGCCTTTGCTGCTCAGAAAATACTATGGCGAGACTTATGATGAGGATGGTCAGTTAAGGCGTGTTGCGATTATTGCAACCAACAGCTGTACCAATATCAAGACATATGCCAACTTAAAGTATATAAATAAATTGTATATAAAAGATCAGTTCCTTATGATACGGGATGGTGATGCGAAGGATGCCGACGAGCTTAAACGTCAGCTATGCGGTTATTACAGGGAAAGGGGAAAGGCGGACAAGGGAAATCTTCCGCGTGTTACTGAGAAGAATGTACTTATACTCAAGTATTATTCATTTGAGAATTACTTCCTCGACCCTGAAATAATGACAAGGATAGGTGTGGTTAAGAGCGTTGACCAGTTCTATGACATTCTATACTCGAAGTACAGGGAATATCTGTTTAAGCTAAAGAGCATGAAGAATATGTGTGAGCGGCTGGGAATAACTATAGACAGCCGTGAGGATATAATTGCCAATATGGAAAATATACGGATATATGTCAGAGGACATAATCTTTATGATATTTTTTACGGAAGATATAAGGGAGAACGTGAGAGGGATATTCTGAACAGATACATTGAGGAGGCAGACAGGGATGCCTTCAAGGATATTCTGGATGCTATAGACAGCTTCGTATATTTTGAGAATAAAAAAACGGACAGCAGTGAGGCTTAAGCCCTGCTGTCCGGTGAAATGCATTGTAAATTGATTTTCTAAAGATACCTCAATTTAATTACATAAGATGAAGCTTCTTAGCGAGGCGCCCGATACGCATTCCCATAGGAAAGTCCGGCAAATCACTTTCGTTTAATCCCCCAAGAAGTAATATAAGCACAAAGTAGATGATGACGGCAGCGATAACTGCTATAATGCATGAAATTATATTAGAATGAAGCAGTGCATAGCCAAGGCGGTATATGAGCAGTGCGCAGCCACCCATTATTACGCTTGAGATTGCAGGAATTATGAAGGTAGTCCTGTATTCCTGTCTGTAGCGGAGATGTCTGTTCACGCAGATGGCATTGAGTATGCAGACAACGAGCGGATACGTCACATTTCCGATTACCAGAGTGTATATTCCAAGCCTTGTGAATTTCAGCAGTATAAATACAAGCGCTACATGTATCAATAACGATATTGCTGCGTGCTTTACCGGCATGCGCATAAGGTTTATGCCCTGCAGCGCAGCATTGGTCACGGTTGAAAGAGCGTAGAAGATGACAGCCACACTTCCGGCCGCTAACAGCCATCCGCCGAGCTTATAGTCGGATGATGGGAACAGCATGCGCACGATAGGTCCTCCGAGGAAGGTCAGACCGAGGGCACACGGAAAGGCGATAATCATATTTACCTTTACCGATACAGCTATCTTCTGCTTCATGGCTTTTCTGTCACCCTTTGTAAAGGCAGCGACGAGAGTCGGAATCAATGACGATGCCATGGCGGACGAGATTGCGATAGGAACATTTACAAGAAGCTTGTACTTAGTGCTGTACACACCATATAAGGTTGAGACATTATCACCTGCTGCGAGCTTTGAGAACATCATACTGTCGATAACGCCGCTGAGCTGATACACAGTCTGTCCGAGAATTACGGGGATGATAGTGGCAATCAGCATTTTATATATTTCAAAATAACCTGTATCGTCGATACTGCGGTCGCGGTGAAGCTGTTTTTTTACAATAGGATGATATATAATATATACAAATACAAGAAAGAAAAGACCTGTGGCGGCACCGAGCAGGGTTCCCATTGTGGAACCGGCAGCACCCCAGCCTGCGGATATTTCGGAATCCGCATGTCCGCGTATGAATGACCATGCAAAGAATATGCTTCCCGCCGCGTTGACAAGCTGTTCAAGAACCTGTGATATCGCGGTTGGAATCATGGTTCTTCTTGCCTGGAAGAAACCTCTCAGGGTTCCAAGCAGTGCGACAACGAAAATTGTGATGGCAAGTACTTTTAATGGAATTGCAATTCCTGTAAAATTACTATAAAAATGCGTTTCTATAAAACCGGCTCCGAAGAAAATAAGCAGTGCCATAAGCCCGCCGGATATACATGAGAAGATGAACGCTGCGGTAAAGATTTTCTTTCCTGTCCTGTAACAGCCCTTTGCAAGCTGAGCTGAGAGGAGCTTGGAGACTGCAAGCGGCAGACTGTATGAGGAGAGAATCAGTGCAAGATTGTATATTTCGTATGCGGCACCATAGATACCGTTTCCCTCATCACCTATAATATTGGCTACTGGAATACGATATACAATGCCTATCATTCGTACTATTATTGATGCCATGGCAAGAATCGTGCCTTGACGGATAAAGTTGGTTTTCCGGTTCTCAGACATAAGAGGACTCCTTATCGGTAACTGATGTATAAGTATTTATTTTCAAAACGTAAATATAATATACGCTTTTATGAGTAATTTGGCAATCATACTTTTTTATTATAAATATTACCCTATAAAATATAATACAACAAGGAGGCTGTACATGAAATTCGTTCATTGCGCCGATGTACATATCGGTATGGAATTTGCACTTAACAGACTTAGGAGTAAGCAGAGAAAAGCAGAGATATTGCAGAGCTTTCTGCGGGTGATAGATTACTGCCGGGATGAGGAGGTAGATATTCTCCTGGTTGCTGGTGACCTATTTGACAGCGAGAAGGTTGAGGCTGCGGTTGTAGAGCAGATTAAGGAGGCGTTTGCAGGAATACCCGGATATATATATAGCTCCGGGAAATCATGACCCATATACGCTGACGTCCCCATACAGGCAGGAGGGCTGGAGTGCTAATGTTACGATATTTAGTGGTACGCCGCAGGTGCTTGAACACAGGGATAAGGGCTACCGTATATGGGGCTGCGGTTTTGAGAACTGCTATGTCACGGACAGGCTTCTGATGGGGGTGAGGCTTCCTAAGGATGAGCTTATTAATATAGGAATACTTCATGGCCAGCTTGTCGGAAAGAGCGGAAGAAGTGAATACAACGCGATTACGGATGAGGATATAGAAAAGAGCGGTATTGATTATCTCGCACTTGGACATGTGCATAAGCAGACAAGGGTGCAGAGAATTGGCGGTACACTGTTTGCGTATTCGGGAACAATAGAGGGGCAGGGTTTTGACGAGGACGGAATAAAGGGTTTTTATACAGGGGAATTGTCTAAGCAGCATCTGTTAAGACATGAGCTTATAACAGAGTATGTGAGCACATCAAGAAGAAGGTATTATCATGTCAGTGTCGATATCACACAGGCACGAAGCCGATCCGAGGTTGTGGACATGATATGCAGGGCGGCGCAGAGTGTGGCTGAGGATGATGCGTTCTGTGTGCTCCTCACGGAGAATAGGGCGGAAGATAACCTGTATAAGATTACACTCATTGGTGATGTCTGCGAGGAGGCAGCAGCTTCCGTGGAGGAGCTGTCGGCACGGCTTGCGGGAAAATTTTATTATATCAAGGTAAGGGATAATTCAAGACTTCTGATTGATTATGAGGAACTGGCAAAGGAAAATTCGCTAAAGGGTATGTATACCGCGAGGATGCTTGACGGTATACGCACGCAGAAGCAGGCAGGCAGCGATAGAGGAGTACAGCTCTATACCAAGGCGCTTGAACTGGGGATAAGGGCATTTGACGGGGAGGTGGGCGTGGATGAAAATTGACAGCATATATATAGAGAGCTTCGGAAAATTCAAAAACTATAAGCTGGATTTTAAGGACGGAATGAACATAATATATGGAGACAATGAAGCCGGCAAATCGACTATAATGGCATTTATTGAGATGATGTTCTACGGAAGGACTGCACAGGAGAAAAGCACGGATGTCGGTAAGAGCCTCAGAAAGAAATATGCCCCATGGGACGGTTCAGCTATGTGCGGTGAGCTGGAGTTCTCATATGGAGGACGAAGCTACAGAATACGCAAGGTCTTTAAAAAGACAATAAAAACCGATATTGTAAGGCTATATGATGCACAGACAGGCGAGGAGTTAGAGCTTGGGCGCGATGAGGAGATAGGACACCGCTTTTTCGGAATAGATGTCGGAAGCTTTGAAAAGAGTGTATATATAAGCGGATTTGGCGGTTTCGCAAGCAGCGGCCAGACGAATGAGGATATCGCTGTCAGGTTATCGAATCTGGTGACAACGATGGACGAGGAGGTTTCACAGTCCACAGTGCTTGCGCGGCTTAGCAGGGCGAAGGAGCTATTGCTGTCGAAGAGCGGAAGCAGGGGAAGGCTTGTACAGCTTACACAGGAGCTTGAAGATGTACAGACAGAGCTTATAAAAAATGAGGAGCTTGTAAGGCAGCAGTCACAGTATATTGACAGGAGAACACGTCTTGAAGCGGAGCTTGGGGAATGTATACGAAGGAAGAATAGTTTAAAGAGAGAAGAACAGATTCTTAAGCTTACAGAAACCCAAAAACAGTATGGGAAGCAGCGCACTGAGTGTGAAAACGAGCGGGAGAAGATTACCGGACTTATAGCTGAGGGCAGGGCGCTTGAACAGGAGAAGGATTCCTTCGCAGGAAAGAATTACAACTATAATACAGTGCCGGAGTATATGCAGCATGCTGATGAACTTAGACATAATCTGTCAGCAAAGCAGTCCCAGGCAGATGAACTTGGGAAAAGAAAGCAGTCAGGGGTTATGGTGGACAGGGATGATGTAATGCTTGTAAGAACACAGGAGGCAATGCGGGAAAAGCTGTGTTATCTGAGTGAAAGAATCAGCGACGGTTACAGACCGGCTCTCGCGGCGAAACAGACTGCACAGAGGGAGGAGGCAGATGCTCTCAGGATGATTGACAGTATAGGCGATGTCAAAAAGACAAGGCTTACAGCGAGTGCTGTGGCGCTGCTTGTCACAATCATATTTGTGGTGATGACCTTTACAGTGTCGGTGTTCTGCCTTGCAGGTGCATTTGTGTCTGCCGGAGTTGGTTTTATGATTTTTTCAGCATATAAAAAACAGTATGACACTCATGCACGCAGTATGGAAGAAGCTAAGGCACTTATCAAGAGACGCTCGCAGGAAAAAGCGGATGCAAGCAATAATCTTGAGAGAGAAAAGGGCAGGCTTTTTGATAAGGGAGAAGGTATCTATCCTGATACAGAGTGCGATTTTGAGACTATAACACGGGAGAAGCTCTCAAAGTGCCGCAATACAATTGATGACATATATCAGAAATATGGAGTTTCCTCGCTTTCAGAGCTGGAGCTGTTAGCACAGGAAAATGAGGAAGCTGCTGTGAATAAAAGCCTTTATGATGCGGCTGTTGCGGAGCTTTCGGAAGCACAAAGCGAATATAGGGCATTTGTCGGTGATGATGACCCGGAGAGAGTGCGTGTAATCTACAATGGACTGCGTGAGAAGATTGCCGTATTCGACGGAAAGCTTAAAGCCCGGAACGGACAAATACAGTCATATAGAGAGCTTGACAGGATTGTGAAGGACATTGATGAGCAGCTTAAGGAAAATACAGAAAAGGCAGAGGAGCTTGAAACAGAGCTTAGGAAGCTTGCGGATGAAGCTGACAGTGATATACGGCGGCTTGATGAGCAGTCTGTAAGGAATGCTGTTGATGACAACGAGGCTGTCATGGAGGATATAAGGGGACAGTTAGGAGAGCTTGCGCTGCTGCTTAGAAGTCCTGAGCATGATGAGAATGAGTTAAAAAGGCTGTCGGCGGAGCTTACAGATGAGTATGCGCAGAAAAAGGAGCTATATGATGCATTGGAGCTTGCTGAGGAGAATATGCAGGCTGCGGTGGATGACATAAGCCGGAGCTTTGGACCGGTTCTCAATGAAAAGACAGCAGAAATTTTCTCAAATCTTACAGGTGGCAGATATGAGAAGGTCATGGTCGACAAGGAGTACGCTATTCAGGCAAAGCCGAAGGCCGGCGGCTATCACGAATGGAAATATCTCAGCAGCGGAACAACGGATCAGGCTTATCTTTCACTCAGGCTTGCCATGACGGAGCTGATAACGGATAATGGCGAGAGGCTTCCGCTCATGCTCGACGATGTTCTGCTGCAATATGATGCCGAGAGGGCAGAAAATGCACTTGAATACCTGAAAAAGTATGCGCAGAATGCACAGATATTGTTCTTTACATGCAGAAATATGCAGGATGAAGATATAATAAATCTCCGGAATATCATAGAATGAAAGGAAACATGCGATGAATCATTTTTCAATCTACGAGCTGCTGTGGTTATTTTTAATATATTCCTTTGCGGGATGGCTTTTTGAAACCACTTACGCAGCAATAAGACAGAAGCATTTTGTGAACAGAGGACTGGTGAGCGGCCCAATGTGTATCGTATATGGTATAGGAACTGTGCTTATGACAGTCGGCTTACAGGGAATTACCGGATTCTGGCTGTTCCTGTTCGCAACGGTGTACGCGGCAGCTATTGAACTTGCCGCCGGAAAACTCATAGAGCGAATATATCATGAGAGATGGTGGAATTACAGCAATATCAAGTGGAATCTTGATGGATATATATGTGTTCCGTTTTCGCTCATAAAGGGTGCACTTGGCTATCTTGTGGTCAGATATGTGAACAGGCTCCTGTTAAGCCTCATGCAGGTTATGCCGCAGCTTCTTATCCATATTGTGCTGATTATCCTGATATCAGTGCTGGCTGTGGACGTGCTTGCGTCATATATTCTTGTAAAAGGTAAGAGCAGACATCCCGAAAAGTGGGAGGAGGCTAATGATGCGATAGCCTCCGTGGGCTTTAGAATTGCGAAGGCAATCAACCGCACCATGGACAGGCGAATACATAAAGCATATCCGAAGGCTGCTAAGGTAGAAGCCGTACCGAAGGATAAAAGGGTGTTCGCGCAGGGCTGTGATTTTTATAAGGTGGTCATGCTGTTCTTTATTGGAGCATTCCTAGGGGACATAACGGAGACAATATTCTGCCGCATAACGGCTGGTGTGTGGATGAGCAGGAGCAGTGTTGTGTGGGGACCGTTCAGCATAGT
>ERZ780150.1580-NODE-1580-length-14297-cov-21.681225_pt1 | contig 14297 bp, 14 predicted proteins | sample MGYA00511019_ERZ780150 | MGnify/ENA primary metagenome ERZ780150 (study PRJEB29588, sample SAMEA2151633) | human gut metagenome | biome: human gut; feature: human-associated habitat; material: faeces | place: Denmark | collected 2008/2010 ...
AAAAATAAAAGCCCGAATACCTTGATTTTTAAGGTATTCAGGCAATAAAAAAAGCAGATAGCGGGAATCGAACCCGTCTCTCCAGCTTGGGAAGCTAGCGTTCTACCGATGAACTATATCTGCATGTATTGAAGTATATCATATGAAATCCGAATTGAAAAGAGGGAATTTTATTTCGTTCATAAACGTTTTTTATATCAAATTAAATGCATTAGAAATAAATGTATTGCTAATTATCGTATTGAAAAGGATCTGTTGTTTCATAATAAATCCTCAGCCAAATCTTCAGCCATCCAGGCCGAAATTTACCGGTATGCCGCCTGACAAAAACCAATTGGCTTCTCTATCATTAGACAACGGCGGCCCTGCTGAGCACACAACCGTTATAACTAAGGAGCGTCATTTAGGCAGGAAATACAAATAATAAAGCCGTTTACAGCCCTATCGTCACATACATAGTACAATAGTCACACAGAAAAATATTTGTATACACACTGCTTTTAAACAGAGTATCCTTATAAAATAGTATGAATATGAATCCAAGCCAATAAAGGATATTTTCTGTCAAAAAGCGGCCAAATCACACACTTCCGTTTGACAAACTGATTTCAAAAAAAATTATATTATAAGGAGAATTTTTATGAAAAAGAAATTACTGTTTCTTGTACTTGTTTTTATGATGGGAATGTTACTTTGCTCATGTTCGGGAGATTCTCCCAACAAAATGTTAGGGGTAAAGCTTCCTTCAGGGGAAAAACTGCAATTATATATGAGCCGTGATAAAGTGGAAGAAATCTTGAGTCCATACGAGTATATAAAAAGACGTAATATATATGACTACGGTTTTATGGATCTTCGTTATACGGATGACCTCCTGACTTTCATTTACTGCAGGGAGGATTCAGGCGCCACTTTTTTTAATGGTTTAGGCATTGGCAGTACGGATTATGAAAAATACGGCTTTGAGTATAATGAAGAAAAAAAGTACACCGTAATCAACTACAAAAAGACTGGGGGAAAATATGAGCAAATAGAAGATTATGACAGCAGCTTGGAATTTAAAGAGGGAATTCAGGTATACCTTGAAATTTCTGAGGGAGATAAATCAGTGACCACAATAGCTGTACATGATATTTATTGCGGTAACCGGATGGAATTTGATGAATAAAAAATCCCGGCAGATAATGATATATTCCCCTGCGGGCAGACAGTGAAATGAAATCCTGTTTACTCACAGGGGATCTTTATTATAACGGGGCATACCACGAAATATAAAGTTGCAGGTTATACAATTTTATGCCAGTAACTATCACAAATACATTTTGACCCAATAAAGGTATCATAAGAATATCTAGCCGAAAAAATCCTTTAACATCCTAAAATTTCTTCTCTAAAAAGTAAATGCTATCTTAAAATCACCATCCTTCCCGGTCGCACGCATAAAGGCTTTTTCCCAATCTTCAAGCTGAAATAAACCGGATATGATTCCATCCGTATTCAGTTCTCCCAACATAATTTTCTCTATTACATAGTCAAAGCACCATGGACTTAAATGAACTCCGAGTATATCCAATTCTTTTTCGTCACCAATAATGGACCAATCCACTGTTGAAGGGCCTGAAAAAACACTGAACTCAACAAATCGTCCCTGTTTTATGATAATATTAAGTCCCTGTTCCACACTGACAGGATTTCCGCTGGCTTCTATATATACATCACATCCATATCCGTCCGTCATCTCCAGAATCTTCTGAACTACATTCTCTTTTGCAGGATTCAGCACCACGTCTGCACCAAACTGACAGGCTTTTTCCAGACGTTTTTCTAGCAAATCCAAAACGATAAGCTTCTTAGGATTTTTCGTACGCATATAGGTAACCATTCCAAGTCCAAGCGTTCCGGCCCCGGAAAGTACTACCACATCCTCTGAAGTAATTTTTGCTCTGTCTACTGCATGCTTTGAACAGGAATACGGCTCTATCAGTAATGCATCCTTGAGCGGCATATCATCAGGCACACGGTGCAGTACAGCCGTTTTGGGATACCTCACATATTCTGCCATTCCACCATTAAGTTTAGATTTGAAACCGAAAACATTGTGCGGTTGGCAGAGAGAATACAGCCCCTTTTTGCAGAATCGGCATTCTCCGCATGGCACAATTTGGTCTGCAACCAATCTTTCTCCAATCTGATACTCTTTTACATTTTTCCCTGCCAATACCACTCTGCCTACAAATTCATGACCAGGAATGAATGGAGGTTCCACGTACGCTTTCTGTTCCTCATCTCCCCAAAATCTCCTGATTCCCTGCTCGCACTTCAAATCCCCTGCACAAATTCCACAGCCCTCCGTCTTAATGATAATATCATCATCTCCACAGATAGGAGTTTCATAATCCATTTCCAGTCGATAATCACCAATTCCATAAGCAACCAATGCTTTCATTCTCTTTGGTATTCCTCCCATCTTTCCACCTACCTTTCTGTCCATTACGTTCTTGGAGAAACTCTCGTGAATAAAAATATCCTGTCCAAGAATATAAAGTTTCACTAATAAGAATACTTTCTTCTAACCTTTATAAAATTCCCTACCAACATTCCTTCAACGATACGTCCCTCAACGTACTAGATATCCTCCATCTACCGGTATAACTGCTCCGTTAATGTAGTCCGAAGCATCAGACGCAAGCCATACCACAGGACCTTTCATATCCTCTGGCTGTCCCCAGGCTCTTGCTGGAATTCTATCTGTAATTTCCTTATACCTCGGACTCTTTTCATCCAATAAATCTGTGTTCATTTCCGTTGCCATATATCCTGGGGCCAATGCATTTACATTGATTCCTTTCACGGCCCACTCATTACAGAGTGCCTTCGTAATCTGAGCAACACCCCCTTTGCTCGCTGCATATGCAGGAACTGTAACACCTCCAAAGAATGAAAGCATAGAAGCTATATTAATAATTTTTCCTCGGCTTTGCTGTTCCATGAATATACGTCCCGCGAGCTGACAAAGAGCAAAAACACTTCTCAGATTGATGTTCATAACAAAATCCCATTCCTTCAGAGGAAACTCTTCACTATTATATCGGCGCTGCACTCCCGCTCCATTTACCAAAATATCAAGATGTCCTCCCAGTTTCCTGACTGCCTCCCGAAAAAAACTCTCTCTTGTCTCATCATTTCCCAAGTCAGTGATAACAGCATAACATGCATACCCCTTTTTACGATATTCCTTTGCCGTTTCCTCTGCTACCGGATTAATATCCATAATACATACTGCAGCCCCCGCTTCCATAAGTCCTTCCGCCATACCGCGGCTCAGTCCCTGCGCCGCCCCTGTTACGATTGCCATTTTCCCTGATAAATTATTATAATTCAATTTTCCTTCCCCTCTTTCCAATTTACTATTTAGAAATGGCCTGCTGTAAGAAAATAACACTTAACAGCAGGCCGTAACTTTTCATACTCTACATTCCATATCTTTATGCTACTTGTATTCACCCAGATATTTTCTGTTTATCACGAAAAGTTCTTCACACATATCCCTTATTTCCTGTAGACTGCATACTGCTGAACAAAGAGGATCCATCTGTACGGCATTAATGACTTTTTCTTTGTCTTTTTCCATACAGGCTTCCACCACAAGATTTTCTATCTGTGCCGTTGTATTTACCAGAATTGCTATATTATCCGGCAGTTTTCCCACGAAAATTTTCTTTAAGCCGTCTCTGGTTGCCAGCATCGGAATTTCCACACATGCTTCCTTCGGTAAGTTGGTAATACATCCTTCATTTATTACATTTCCGTTAAATACAAATGGTTTTCTATCGCCGAATATTGCATTGAAAATATGTGCTGCATATTCTCCGCTGGATTCCAGATCAATTTCTTCTTCCTGCAGCCACTTATCAATATCTTCATATAAAGTTTTCTCTCTTTTGATTCTGTTATTGACAGCGAATGCATGTTCTCCAGGATTCCATCCGGTTCCATGGGTACAATACTTTTCTATCAAGTCTCTTCTCTTCCGAAACCAAGCACAATATTCTGAACTATGTCCTGAAGATTCTGTCACATAATAACCAAATTGCTGGAAAATTTCGTTTCTTACCTGCTCCTCATTCAAAATTTGAGGTTCTCGCATTTTATCTCTGAGAAGCGGATAGGCATCTTTTCCGTTCCACTTAAACTCCAAATAGAAAGCCTGATGATTAACACCTGCACAGGTATAATCAATTTCCTCAATCGGTGCTTCTATCCATCTGGCCAGCATATCTGCTGTATTTACCACGCTATGACAAAGTCCGGTTATATTAACGCTCGTATACTTCTGCATTGCACTGCACAACATTCCCATTGGATTCGTATAATTAAGAAGTACCGCATCGGGGCAGATCTCTTCAATATCCCTGCAAATATCCAGCATAAGAGGAATGTTTCTTAAAGCCCTGAAAATCCCTGCAACACTTCTGGTATCCCCCACATTCATACTGACACCATACTTATACGGAATATCTACTTCTGTTTTCAGAACATCATTTCCGCCGTTGTATACTGTACAGATAATCCCATCCGCACCTCTGAGCGCTTCTCTGCGATTCGTTGTCATCGTAATTACCGCCGGATTATGAAATGCATTGATGATTTTCTCTACACATCTGCCCGAATACTCCAGTCTCTTCTCATCAATATCCATGAGACACAACTCGGCATCCCGAAAAGCTTCAATTCCCATTAAATCTTTCACCAGATTTCTTGTAAATACCAAGCTTCCGGCACCGACAAACGTAATTTTTTTCATAATCAATACCTTGTTCATTTAATTATGTACTGGTTAACAGGTCATTTTTCCATCTGCGCTTCTGCATAACAGGAATCAAACCCTTCCTGCATATATTTCCCAACTTCAGGTACAGGCGTATTGTTTAAAAGCATAGAAGTAGCTTCACACATGGAATTCCACACACCATTGGGCAGATATTTTCTGTCAAAAATATTATCATAATAGATATCTTCGCCATAAGCTTCTATAACCTCCTGATGCAATTTTCCAATCAGAGAGTCATCCGGAGTACTTTTTAACCCCGCAGTACCACCGTCAAAAGCAAAGAACCTGCCCGCCACTTCAGGCTGAGCCAACCAGTTAAGAAAATCTTTACATTCTGCCTCATATTCTGTGTCTTTCCAAATACCAAAGGTAGTTCCTTCAGATATACACATGGATGCTCCGCCGTCTTCTGTCATTGCCGGAAAAGGCAGGAGTCCCAGATTGGCATCCGGATAATAAGACAATGCGGACGCAATATTAGCCGTATTTCTGAAATAAAAAGCGCCGGTTCCATTACCAAGCATCTTATGCCCGCCAGGCTGATCCTGTGTTAAATAATCAGCATTATAAAAATTATTATCACGCCACTCCAGCATCTTTTCAAAACAGGGAGCCCATTCTTCCGTAATATTTATTGTACCATCCAAATGAGAATCCAACTGAGCATGAGACGGGCTTGTTGGTGTTGCAAACTGCATAAACAGCAAAGGATTTAGCACAGAACCCGCACTTCCAGAATCCATACCTGATATGATTACTGGTGCAAATCCTGCATCACGAATTTTTACGCAGGCAGCGTCAAAGTCATCCATTGTTTTTAACTTTGTCCAGTCTACCCCCGATTGTTCCAAGACATCCTTGTTAAAACAAATACTGGATAAAACAATGGAGATGGGCAGAACATAGAATTTTCCGTCTTTATCCTGTATTACGCCTTTTGCTGCATCTGAAACATCGGATGCCCAGTTCTCACCACTCAGATCCATCATATACTCACTATAACGAATGACTGACCAGCCGTGAGTCATCCACATATCCGGAAGATCATTATTAGCCATTCTTACTTTAAGCTGAGATTCATATTCCTGCCCGGGGGCAACAATATCGAACTTTACTCCAGTCTCTGCCGTATATTCATCCGCCACTTCCCGGAATTTAGCGAGAACTTCATCCGTCCATGTCACAGCAAGCTCCAGTGTCACATCAGATTTTGCAGTTTCTTCCATTTCATTCTGTTTTTCACTTTCCTCTACTGATGCTTTCCCTGCGCCATCTGGCTCTGCTGCCGTTTCTCCGCTCTGTCCACATGCGCCAAGCATCAGGCTGAAACATGTGGTAACACATAAAAATAATGCGATCCATTTCTTTCCTTTCATTTTTTTCCCTCCTGTTTTCTTTACTTACATTTCCTTGTTTCCTATATAAATCCCATTGCCAAACTAATCGGCAAACAACTGATCTATGCATAGTGGGCCCTCAGCTATGCACGGAGCATCAATCGTGGGTTTTATATTTTCATCAGTTCAATTCTCAGCACATTACTGTCCCACTGCGCATAGGTACCATGACGTGTTTCATCCCCTGTCCGAACCACATCAGGAAAATATCTTCCTGTTTCATCAAAATGTCCTTCCGTCACACTCAGATATTCTGCATTTGTAGAAAAATTTTTCCCTGAAACTGTCACAGCACTTAGTGAACCATCCGCCTCTTCTTCCTGAAGAAAGTAAATACGGAACTTATGTCCCACCACATAAAAAACATTTTCACTTTCCTGAAGCAGCAATCCTCTGCATGGTTCCCCCTTATTTCCCAATGTTTCTTCCCAGCAAGCTTCTTTATGCAGAAAATCCATTCTGTAAAACTGATCCATCGTTCCCTCAAAACTCACATAAGCTCTCCATCCTCCTAAAAGCCCTTCTATGAGGGCAGAAGGTTCTATACCCCTGCGGTGAATCCCATGGATCCTGTCTGTTCCCGTATATTCTGGAAGCACTGGAACCACATTCCTGATCATATGGAACGAATGCTTCATACTGATACCTTCTTCCGTATTCAGTTCTTTTTGATCATCTGTCAGTAGACTTTCCCCTCCAAAAATATGGTAACCAATGGAACCATAATCCCCGATTCCCTCAAACATCATTCCGCTATTGAATACAGAGCGGGATGATTCCGGCACATAGAGCGGGAATCCTTTTTCCGGATGAGAATATGTTTTCAAAACATCCAGATAACCAGTCACCTCCTGCAGATAAATATCCGGTGCGATATTGTCCAAATGTGTACAAACCGCATAATAAATATCAAGATTGTTCTGGCGTGGCGTCCCTGAAGGCCAATCTACCCCAGCCAGCCCCCTCCCCTCATTCAGCCAGGCATTCGTGTAAAGAAAAATATCATATATTTCCTTTCCTGCCCTGGCAATTTCATCGATATAGGCTGCCACAGCCCATGTCGTTACCCATTCCCCCCCTGCAGCGCCAAATACTTCCGTCCAGTTTCCATTGCTCTTCTCCCCCTGCCTTAACCATTCTTTTGCAAGGTAGCAGCTGGGATTTTCTTTACAATACGTAATCAGTCTTTCCGGAACATTCTCTTTAAATGCTTTATCACCAAATTTACTGAAGTCCCTACGCGTTGCGGAATGCATACCTGCCTCATTTTCAATCTGCACTCCGATTACCGTATTGAATTCTTGATCAAATCTTTTTACCACCTCTAAAAGCCGGCAAAATGCTTTCCTATCTGCTTCCAAATTTTCTGGACAATGAGGGGAAAGATTATGCGTTTTCCTGCCATCCTTTAGTTCTGCACGGGGAAACCTCTCGGTATCTTTCTTTACCCAGGATGGAGTATATTCCATTGTTCCATTTTTCCAGGTTCCAAACCAAAGCAGAATCAATTTCAGGTTATTCTCCCTCGCCTGACTGATAATATCTGTAACAAAAGCTTCTCGAAATGCACCCTCCCGCGGCTCAAACAGTTCCCATGAAACGGGGACAGCCACCGTATTCGCTTCTATTTTTTTTGCAGCATTCCAGGAATACTGCAGGTATTCCGGTGTACTGCTGCTGGAGTTATGAGTCTGAATTCCCAGGGAATAGAATGGCTTTCCCTGCACAGTAAAAAAAGTTTTTCTTTCCATACCACATTCCTCTCTGCTCTATTTACGATAATGTAATTACTGATTAAGGCTGCAGTTATTATGTCAAAATAATCTGAATTTTTTCCTGTTCAGGAAATTGTAACGTCTGGCAGTCATTTGCATAGGTACGTTCTGGAAGCACCGTCAGTACATGTATTGGCTTCTCTCCTTTTACAAACGGCGCAGCATGCCATACGCCTGGATTAATCACCGTCATAGTTCCCTTCGGTACCAGGAAAATCTCGATCTTATCATACGGAACCGTCTCCTTCTTTCCCGCCGGAGCTACATGAATCAAAATATCACCATCCAGCGGCATGAATGCCTCCCCGGTATAACTGTGATATTCAAACTTTTCGGCAATCAGCGGTCTCGGTGAAATCTGTGTCACTGAAAATGCAGGATTCTTTCCATTGAAATCTACTTTAAGAATATCCCGATAAAACTCAACCGGAGGCGGTCCGAGCCGTTCTGTATCCATGATTACCATGCTGTGATATGTTCCGAATTTATGGAAATTCCCCGGATTAAGTACATTTACGTTTTTCGTTTTCATTGCTTCTCATACCATTCCTTTATCTTCTTTTTTAGTACGCTTTCCGGAGCCTCCTCTATCATGTCCCTGATTCCCGGGAAAAGTAATGCTTTTTTCAATATTGTCTCATCCATAGTATCTACAATTTCTTCCATGGACTTATGTGCGTTCAGGGAAACATCGGTGTACAAGGGGTACAAACAAGATAAAATAGAAATGAGGGGCGATAGAGCGGAAATGTCAGATTTTCCACTCTATCTGAACACGGTCGCTGGTGGCCTTGATCGTAGAGATCAAACCATCGGCGGCTTTTCTTTTGTCGTCAAAATCTATGCTGTCCCAGTTGTCGAGATAATAGGATAACTTCTTTATCTGCTGGGGAGATATGGTTTCAACGCTCAATTCGGCGATTGCCTTTGAAATGGTCTGGCGTCGGGTGTCCAGTTCTTCAATTTTTTTGTTGGCGTAGGCAAGCAAGGTCGCATTGGCTCCGGTCAGCGTATCCAGCAGCTTTTCAATTTCTGCCTCCACCTGTGCCAGCTCCACTTGATAGGCGGTCAGTTTCGGATTGACTTTTTCCTCTCTGCCGTGGAGTATCTGAAAGTCTTTGAATTTTTCCTGCATGGCCGAGAAAATGAATTGCTCAAATTCTTCTTTGCGGATTTTCCCGCAGCCCGGACAGCCTTTGTTTTCCGTCCGTTTGGTACAGCGGAAATATCCGGTGCTGTTTGGTACATGGGTGGCTTTCAGAGCATACCCACAATGCCCGCATTTGATTTTTCCGGCCAGCCAAGTGTTCTTCGGTTTCCGTCCCTGCTGGAAGGTGGTATTTGCCATAAGTTTTTTCCGGCATTTCAGCCATGTGTCAGAGGAAATGAGTGCTTCGTGGGGAGCGATAACAAGTATCTGGTCTTTTAAGCACCTGTCCTTGTCCTCCTTCACATCCCGCCCCTGATAGAGATAGCAGCCGTTTGTTCCGGCAAAGTCGGAAGCGTCATTGACAATCGCTGCGCCCTGGCTCTTGAAAAATTCGTACAGCTCCAAATCGGCCTGTGCGTAAACGGGGTTTCTTAAAAGCTGGGAAAGAAATGTACGGAACATGGATTTGCCATAAATTTTTATGTCATGTTCCTCGAAGTATCGGGTAATATCTCCGAAGGAGGTTTCCGGTTCAGCGTACATTTCAAACATCAGCCGAACATGGTCGGCGGCTACGGGGTCGGCAACCATTTTCTTTGTGCGGATACCCTCTACCACAGTAGGCTCTAACTGATAACCGTATGGTGCCTGTCCGCTCATGTGGAAGCCTTTCAGGCACCGGGAATAGTAGGCGTCTGTGACACGCTTCTGAATTGTCTCACGTTCAAGCTGGGCGAATACAATGCAGATATTCAGCATGGCCCGGCCCATCGGGGTCGAAGTATCAAACTTTTCTGTGGATGATACAAACTCCACATCATACTCTTGAAACAGCTCCATCATCGTTGCAAAGTCCAGAATAGAGCGGCTTATACGGTCCAACTTATACACGATGACCCGCCGGACCTTTCCCTTGCGGATCTCGCCCAGCAGCTTTTGAAACTCCGGCCTGTCCGTATTCTTACCGGAATAGCCTTTGTCCTTGAATACCCGGCAGCTCCCACCTTTCAATTCATACTTGCAAAAGTCGATCTGACTTTCAATGCTGATACTGTCCTTGCGGTCTACTGACTGTCTTGCGTAAATACAATCTTCTCTGATAAATTCCATATTGGGCTCCTTTCCTTGTTGGAATGGAGCTACCAACCTTACAACTATATTATACCATCAGCAGCCCCGGACAACAATGTTGCGAATGATTAGGGAAATCTGTCCCCATATTTGCTGAACACCTCATAAAGACAACGCTCAATTTCTTTTTTGCGCTGTGCTTTCTCCTTCGGGGGAAGTACCGGCGTGAGGCTTTCCAGCACAATGATCTTCCCTTGAAATGCGACAGACTTTGTTTCTCGTTCATAAGTGACAGCTTGCGTCATTGAAAACCTCCTTTGCGAAAGTGCGTGTATATGCCAGCCTTTCCCACTTGTCCCGTGGGGAAATGTCAAAAGACGGCACCCAGCAGGTGCCGCCCTTTGAGCTTTCTCCACTTCGGGTCGATGTGGCCCGAGGTCAGTAAGGACTGGAATGGTACTTTTCTTTGGCGTCCTCCACGCTGTTGAGGTCAAATACTTCATAAAGCTGCCCCACAACACGCCGTATATCCTTCTTTGAAAATCCGCAGTCCTCCATTGCCATAATGACATAACCACGGCAGGCGTCATTGCTCCATTCGTCCGGTTCCAAGCCGGGGATCATTCCAAACGCATTTCCCATAAAGTGCTCCTTTTTTGAAAAGATGGGGAGCCACGCCGGATCGGTTGGCCTATCATCAGACAGCATTGCCGGGGGCTCCCCATAGGTTTTCACTTCATTTCAGACACACCGGACGGACATAGGCTTCATGCCCCATAGTATTTCAACTCTCCCCATTCTGATGGCAAGGCGTTCTCATTGCCTGCGACGGCTCACGGCTTGCAAGGCCGCTTCAACGCTCGGACTGTGACTAAACGCAAGTATCCGGGTTCTGCGCCTGTTCCGGTGGAGCCAGCCTTGCCCCACCTATGGCATGGACCTGTTCGCTCGCTCAGTTTTACAAAGACTGTATTCTCTGAAATCCGAGGTCATGGCGGGTCTGTCACACAGCGCGTTCCCCTTCGTATCCGGGTGTCTTTTTATTCAATTTTCAATCTGCATGAGGCTTGTCTGAACCTCGGGCCATTGTGACCCGAAGTGTTTTGCCTCTCATAAGCCATTTCATTTTCCGGCCTAAATCGGTACGCCTTACAAAGAATTTTTCAAAATTTTTTCTAAGCGCCGCAGACCTCGCTCGATTGCGACACGAACCACTTTTTCATGGACGCCCTCTGCCCGGGCAATGTCCTGTTTGGTCATGCCGAGAATGAAATGAGCATAAATCCGTTTTGCCTGTTTGTCCGGCAGACTGGCAATCGCTGCGTGAAGTTCCTGCATGGTCACTTTCCGCTCATACAGTTCATGGGGAGATAAGGCGACAAAGACAGCTTCATGCTCCAGCCCGTCATCCCGATCAAGGGAATAGTAGGCTTTGTGGCGGTATGTACGCAGCCGGTAGGCAGCCTCTTTACGATCAAACTCTTTGAACATTTCTGCAACTTCTTCCGATACTTCCATGAAGCAATCTGATGTATAGAATGGGTAATAGTCCCGCAAATTGATAATAGCCATATTGACCTCCGTTTCGGTTGTTGGTTGACGAGTGACCGAAACGAAGGCGGCGGGGAGCGGCACCGGGGAATGACTTCGGGCCAACATGACCCGAAGCAGCCCCATAAGTACGCAAAAGCGCCCGGGCGGCATGAAGCCGCTCGGACGCATGAAATTACATTATCTACATTGTACTGATATAATATATCTTTATAGCCAAATTGTCCCGGAGGGGGAGTGCTGGCGGCTCATCCTTGGGCAAATGAGAATGATATTGACGCATAAAAGGCCCTCCAATCACATTTCTGCCACTGGAAGGCCCTCAAAAGCGCGCATTTAATTACCTACCACCACCTAAGAAGTTTGGGTGTCTGGCAGTTTATTTGTATACCGGCCGATATACGTTTTCAAAATATCACTATAACCGTTTATAACTCTCTTTGATCCGAAGTTCAATTGCTTCTAATTTCTACTTCGACGTTCTTGACCAATATCGCATCCTTATTGCTAATTGGGGATAAGCTCAATGTGGCAGAATAGGCATCTACTATTTTTTGTGCGATTTTCTTAAATGGAGGATTGGTATAGTGTGGTACGGTATAAAACTCCACCAAACCTAAAGCATCAAAGTTTTCTAAGTCTGGTGCTTTCTTTACGTTATCCATTCCTTTCACATACTCAATATTTACCGATGTCACCATTGCTCCGGCAGACTCCCCAATATAAAGTTTTCCGGCATTGACTTCATCAATAATTACTTTATCTGCGCCAGTTCTTTTTAGTTCTTGCAACAAAAAGAAAGTATTGCCTCCTGTCACATAGATAAAATCATTGTTTTTTATTTTGGAGGTGATTTCAGCGGTCGTGGCAGTTGATATATCCAGTTCGTCTACAATTAAGCCCATCTTTTCAAGGGACTTTTTTCCTGTGTTTACATAGAATACAACTTTTTCCACTTTGCTTGCAGTAGGGATAAAGGTGACGGTTTTGCCGTTCAAGTCTTTCTCAAAATCCGCGAATATGTCAGCTACATCCTTAAAGGATGATGCTAAAAATAGTTTTCTCATAAAGTGTTTGATCCTTTCTATATGCTTTTGGTTATAGTATAATCTATAATGGTGTCAATTAGTGAAACCGTTTATTTGAAAAGAGGGAAAAACATGAAAAAATCAGAGCGGCTTAACGATATGATGATGTATCTCAATGATAAAAAATTTTTTAGTCTCAAAAATATAATGGACAGATATTCCATTTCCAAAAGCACAGCACTTCGGGACATTCAATCCTTAGAAGAAATCGGTATGCCAATTTACTCAACGACTGGACGGAACGGGTGTTATGGTATTCTCCCCAATCGTTTATTATCTCCCATCGTCTTTACGATTGACGAAGTCCATGCCTTGTATTTTTCTATGCAAACACTGAATGCTTATCAATCAACTCCTTTTCACTTGAATATTCAAAAGCTAAAGCAAAAATTTGAGGGGTGTATATCAGAAGAACGAATAAAAAAGCTACGGAAAATGGAATTGATTTTCAGCTTAGGAAGTTCCCAAAATAAGAATGAATGTAGCTGTTTAGAGGATATTCTATATATGGCAGTTGATGAAAGGGTATGTGAAGTCCGCTATACAAAAGGAGAAACTCTAAAGCAGTATTTTATTCAGTTTTTTGATATTACCTCTGCCTATGGACAGTGGTATGCAACAGCATACAATTTCCAAACAAAAAAACCTCAAGTATTCCGATGTGATAAAATCCATTCTGTGAAGTCCTGCGATAAATATATACCAAAGCGGCTTTCTGAATTGCTTATTCCCTCAAAAGAAATGTTTAGGGAAAAAGAGGCGATTGACTTTGAAGTTGGCGTTTCTATTAAAGGCGCGGATATATTTTATAAAGAGCATTACCCATCAATGGAGCTACATTATGAAAATGGGAAGTGCTATGTAAGAGGGTTTTACAACAAAGGGGAAGAAAATTTTATCGCTAATTATTTTATCATTTACGGAGAAAGCATTTTATCTATCCAGCCAAACAGTTTGAAAGTACTTATTCTCGAAAGATTGGAAACGATAAAAAACCATCTCACTGTGCAACTCTAATACAGGTATTAAGGCCACACCTCATATCTTGTATTTAGGCTTTCCACAAAACGGCAAGCAATGCCTCTGTGGCCACAAGTGGCACAAAGGCGGCTTGTTGGGGCTCGCCCCAAACCCGTATCTTCGGGCCAACATGGCCCGAAGTGTCAGCGTCGCTTTGCTCCTTGTTTTCATAATCTCAACGCTCCTTTTCCTGCTTTCTTCCCGGTTCAGTGTAGCCCATCAAAGTGTCAATGTTCGCCTTGATCGTGACGATCTCCTGCATATCCCGTCGTGCCTTTTGATATTCCCCATAGAGCTGTTTTTTCTTTGCTGAGAGCTTACGGCCTTCTTCCTTCAGCACATCCATTTTGGGGAGCTTTGCCCCGCCCAGCAGAGAGCGCATTTCCGCTTGTGCAGCCCGGTACAGTTCAAGGT
>ERZ780150.1582-NODE-1582-length-14293-cov-2.582034_pt1 | contig 14293 bp, 12 predicted proteins | sample MGYA00511019_ERZ780150 | MGnify/ENA primary metagenome ERZ780150 (study PRJEB29588, sample SAMEA2151633) | human gut metagenome | biome: human gut; feature: human-associated habitat; material: faeces | place: Denmark | collected 2008/2010 ...
ACATTGGAGGGCGACATTAACCCAGGCAGCATTACCTTCTACCGTCTCCAGAGCACGGCGGACAACAAACTGAGGGCTTATATTGCGCAGGGAGAGGTACTTCCGGTTGCCACACGTTCCTTCGGATCCATCGGCGTGTTCGCCATCCCGGAGATGGGACGGTTCTACCGCCACGTACTCATTGAGAAAAACTTCCCTCATCACGGAGCCGTGGCCTTTGGAAATTACGGCAAGGCATTGTTTGAGGTATTCAAGTACATTGGCGTGGATGTGGAGGAAATCGGCTACAACCAGCCAAAGAGCGTAAGATACAGGACAGAGAATCCATTTGCATAAAAACGCGGGGAGGGAAAAATATGCTTTATATAGGAGTGGACCTGGGAACCTCAGCGGTAAAATTGTTATTAATGGATGGAAGCGGACGAATTCACAAGGTGGTTTCACGGGAGTATCCACTGTATTTCCCCCATCCCGGATGGTCGGAGCAGAACCCGGAGGACTGGTTTACAGCCTCCATGGACGGCATGAAGGAGCTGACCTCGGAGTGTGACAAATCACAGGTGGCAGGCATCAGCTTCGGAGGCCAGATGCACGGTCTGGTGACGCTGGATGAGGCGGATGAGGTCATCCGCCCGGCCATCCTCTGGAATGACGGACGGTCCGAAAAGGAGACAGATTACCTGAACCAGAACATTGGCAAGGATAAGCTGTCCGCTTACACGGCCAACATTGCCTTCACCGGCTTCACGGCCCCGAAGATTCTTTGGATGAAGAAAAATGAACCGGAAAACTTCGCGCGCATATGCAGGATAATGCTTCCAAAGGATTATCTGGCTTACAGGCTGTCTGGCAGCTTCTGCACGGATTATTCCGATGCCTCCGGCATGCTGCTTCTGGACGTGGCCCACAAGCGCTGGTCTGAGGAAATGATGGAGATGTGCGGCATCACCAGAAAACAGCTTCCGGATTTGTATGAGAGCTATCAGGTGGTGGGAAATCTGAAGGAGGAACTGGCAAAGGAGCTGGGATTTACACAGGATGTAAAAATCATTGCCGGCGCAGGAGACAATGCGGCTGCCGCTGTGGGCACCGGAACCGTTGGGGAGGGCTGCTGCAATATTTCCCTGGGAACCAGCGGAACCATCTTTATTTCCAGCGAAAGCTTTAAGGTGGACTGCAACAACGCACTTCATTCCTTTGACCATGCGGACGGACATTTCCATCTCATGGGATGTATGCTAAGCGCGGCCTCCTGCAACAAGTGGTGGATGGAGGAAATTCTTAAGACGAAGGAGTTTTCCAGGGAGCAGGAGGGAATCGTCAGGCTGGGAGAGAACCATGTGTTCTATCTGCCCTATCTCATGGGAGAGCGCTCTCCTCATAACGACCCAAGGGCCAGGGCATGTTTCATCGGCATGACCATGGATACCAGCAGGGAGGAGATGACCCAGGCCGTATTGGAAGGCGTGGTATTCGGACTCAGGGATTCCCTGGAGGTGGCCAGAAGTTTAGGCATCCGCATTGACCGCACCAAAATCTGCGGCGGGGGAGCAAAGAGCCCTCTGTGGAAGAAGATGGTGGCCAACATCATGAATGTGAAGGTGGATGTGGTTGAAAACGAGGAAGGCCCTGCCCTGGGAGGCGCCATACTGGCAGCCGTGGGCTGCGGGGAGTATCCGGACGTGAAGACCGCAGCGGACAGCATTGTGAAAGTCATAGAAACCATTGAGCCGGATGCTGACCTGGCGGAAAGGTATGAAAAGCAGTACGGCAGGTTCAGGCAGATGTATCCTGCGCTTAAGACGGTATTCCGGAATCTGGAAGAATAATATAAACAGGGAGCAGGATGCTTCAGGCCCCATTGCATGGCAGCTGGATGCAGCGGGGTCCTGGAAGTCAGGCTCCTTTTTTCTGTGGCGGTGCTTATTGTGCATTGCCTTGCACGTTCACAGGAATTATGATATAGTGATTCTGCCAGATGATAGTTGGTCAATATAGGAGGCTGTATGAAAGAAACGATGCGTGCTTTCCTGTTGGGAGAGTACAGGCCGGGAGCTTTCTGACGCCGGAAGGCGTATCTCCGAACTGTTCTCCAAACATCCTGCGGAATAATTTATAATTGGTGAAGCCATGGCGTTCCAGAATATCACGGACAGAATCCTCCGTGGTAATCAGATCGCGGTAAATATAGGACAGGCGAAGTTCATTCTGGTATTCCAGGAAGGTAACGCCCATACATTTTTTGAAAAAGCGGCAGAAGTATCCCGGCTGCAAAAAGGCCACCCGGGCGATTTCACTGGTGGTGATGGGACGGTTGTAATTCCTGGCCGTATAGGTCAGTACCGGGTCCAGACGGCTTAAAGCTTTGTTTTTCTGATTCACATCCGGTTTTAATACCTGCACACTGAAATTGTGGTACAGCTGGAATAATAATTCAAAGAGCAGGCTGTTAAAACGCAGCAAAAAGCCTTCCGGCCGTATGTCGTTGGCAATCTGCATCTGGGTCAGGGTGTCCTTCATCCGGTCCAGTTTGGTCCTCATGATTGGATCCTGGGTTTCGGGATTCCACAGAAAAAGGAGCTGGCTTACCTCAGGTATATAGGTTTCCATGAACTCTATGGGAATCTGCAGCACAATGGCCCGGTTGGGATGGGTACACTTGGTGGAGTGTATGACATTGGAATTAATAAGGATGCATTGACCGGCCGGGAGATTTCGGCTCATTCCCCCCGTATCATGCCCCAGAGGTTTGCTGATGTGAATGCCAGACCGGGCTATGTACGGCTCAGGGGCCAGGAGTCCAGGACATCCCTGAACAAGGTGAGCATCCTGGCTAGAAAGCTGACCAGCGTGCACGCCAGAATCACCACAAAAATGGAGTTCGTGCCCCCAGGTCCACCAGCACAGCGCGAGACTGATTCTCTATTACGACAACATGAATTACATTAACCTGAGAAAATATTACAGCGAAACTCTGGGGCAGAGCTCCTTATCCGTCATCCATCTGGAAAATGGAGTAAGGACGGAATTCCTCAATACCAGGATACCGGTGGAGGACCGGCCTGTTTACCTGAGACTGTACGTACAGGGCAGACAGTCTTGGTTTGAATGGAGCTATGACGGAGAGAAATACGAGAAAATCGGGTGCATCTTTGATACCACGCGGTTTTCCGACGAGTACTGCAAATACGGGGAGTTCACCGGAACCATGGCAGGCATAACCTGTGCGGACCGTGTAAAACATGCCCATTATGCTGACTTTGATTTTCTGGAATATGTGCAGGAGCAGGGAGAGTGAGGTGACACGGATGCCTCAAAACACATTTACCCCCCAATCCTCAGCGCTTTTTTGCAGAAACCATCAAAAAACTTGCATTGTCAGCTTGGGACGTGCTAATATCTATAATATGGATAAAAGATACTTTGAGAGAACAGGAGAGGTAAGATGACAAGGGACAGGATATATGGGTACTTCATTGAAAAGGATAATAACTGTGCGGAAACCATGCTGCGTGCCCTGAATGACGAATATCAACTGGGAATACCGGACGACTCGGTAAAGCTGGTGGGCGGATTCGGAGGGGGAATGGGCTGCGGGAAGGCCTGCGGTGCCCTGTGCGGAGGATGTTCCGCCATCAGCTACCGGCTCATTAAGGAAAGGGCCCATGCAACCCCTGAGCTTAAACCGGCCGTGGCTGCGTTTGCGGAGGAATTCGTGGAGCGTTTTGGTTCAGATGCCTGCTGTGAGCTGGTAAAGACCTATAAAAAAGAAGATACCCGCTGTCTCGACATGATTTGCATGGCTGCGGACATTGCAGACGTATGTTTTGAGAGAATCCTATCAGCGGAAGAAAGGAAATAGAGATTATGAGGATATTAATTGTAGGCGGTGTGGCAGGCGGCGCGTCTGTGGCGGCCAGGGCCAGGAGACTGGACGCCAGGTCGGAAATCATCATGTTTGAGAGAGGGCATCATGTGTCATTTTCCAACTGCGCCCTTCCTTACTATCTCAGCGGCACGGTGAAGGACAGCAATGCCCTGGTCATGATGAGTCCGGAGAAGTTCAGGAAGCAGTATGACATTGAGGCGAGAACGGACAGCGAGGTGCTGTCAGTGGACAGGGAGAAGAAAACCATCCGGGTAAGAAACGGATGCACCGGGGATGTCTATGAGGAGCACTATGACATTCTGGTCCTCTCTCCGGGGGCGAATCCCATCCGCCCGAAGAGCATAGAGGGCGTGGACAGGCCCAATGTATTCACTGTAAGGAATGTGACGGATATTGTGAACCTGAAGAAATTTGTCACCGACTGCCAGATCCGGGATGTGGCTGTGGTGGGAGGCGGATTCATCGGCATTGAAGTGGCTGAGAATCTAAGCATGGACGGAAGGCATGTATCCGTCATTGAGGCCCAGGACCAGATCATGGCGCCCTTTGATTATGATATGGTGCAGATGCTCCAGAAGGAGCTGCTGGACCATGGAGTGGATGTGATTGTAAATGACGGTGTCAGCGCCATCGGGGAAGAAAGCATTACCCTGGCTTCGGGAAAGGAAGTCAAGGCAGGCATGACCGTGCTGGCTATCGGGGCTGCGCCTGAGACAGGACTGGCTAAGGCCATGGAGCTGGGAGAGACAGGAGCCATTAAGGTGGACCACAATTACAGGACAAGCGACCCTGACATCTATGCGGTGGGAGACGCCATAGAGGTGTTTAACAGGCTGACCCATAAGCCGTCCAGGCTGGCGCTGGCAGGCCCGGCCCAGAGACAGGCCAGGGCAGCGGCGGACCATATGTACGGCATTCCCCATAATAATAAGGGGGTTATTGGTTCCTGCGCGGTCCGTATTTTTGACCTGAACGCGGCAGCAACCGGGCTGAACGAAAAGACAGCCGGTGCAGCCGGTATTCCCCATGATTCCGTCTATATTATCCCAACGGATAAGGTTGGGCTGATGCCGGGAAGCGCTCCCATGCACTTTAAACTGGTTTATGAATATCCTACAGGAAGGATTCTGGGAGCCCAGGCCATTGGACGGGGGAATGTGGATAAGAGGATAGATGTCATTGCGGCCATGATTTCCATGGGAGGAGCTCTGGAGGATTTAAAGGAGCTGGAGCTGTGCTATTCTCCTGTATTCGGTACTGCCAAGGATGTGGTGAACCAGGCGGCCCTGGTGGCCCTGAACCTGCTCTATGGACGGGTAAGGCAGGTGCCTGTGACAAAGGTACGGGATCTGGTGGAGACAGGCGCGTATATCATTGATGTCCGCGAAAGGAATGAGTACAGCCTGGGCCACTTAAAGACATCCGTCAATATCCCGTTGTCAGAGCTGCGGGACCGTCTGGATGAGATACCGGCGGATCGTCCTGTATATCTCCACTGCCGTTCCAGCCAGAGAAGCTATAATGCGTGTATGGCCCTTGTGAACCGGGGCTACAGGAATGTGTGGAATATATCAGGTTCTTATCTGGGAATCTGTCTGTATGAATATTTTACGGATGTGACCACCGGACGAGAGAAAATCGTAACCGAGTATAATTTTAAGTGATTGTTCCGGATGAGGATAGCTTATGACAATCGATGTGGAATCAAGCGTCCATGCGGGAAAGGCCATGGGGCTGTTTCTGGACGGATATAACTGTGCCCAGTCTGTATTTACGGCGTTCTGCGATCTGCACGGCATGGATGAAAAGGAGGCTCTGCGGTTGGGTTCTTCCTTTGGAGGCGGTATGGGGCGGCTGCGTGAGGTTTGCGGGGCGCTCAGCGGCATATTTATGACAGCGGGCCTGCTGTACGGCTATGACAGATAATGGAAGGCAATGCCAGTCAGAAATTTACCGGGAGGTGTATATGCAGAGGTACGGCCGTTTTCTTAAAATCTTAAAAATAGCCGTGGGAAGTCTGCTGGCCATGGCTGCTGCCCAGGCGCTGGGCCTTAGGTACAGCTCCTCCGCTGGCGTGATTACCCTGCTCAGCATCCAGGATACGAAGCGGGAAACCTTACGGGTCACGGCCGGGAGGCTGTTAGCTTTCCTGGCCGCGATGGTCCTGGGGCCGGTATCCTTTGCATTGGCAGGATGCCGGCCTTTGGCTATGGGGATTTTTCTTCTGATGTTTACTCCGCTGTGCATGAAATGGGGCATACAGGAGGGGATATCCGTGAACACGGTCCTGATGACCCATATTCTGGCCGAGGGTTCCATGGGAATGGCGGACATTGCCAATGAAGCTCTTCTGCTGTTTGTGGGAACGGGTATGGGAGTTTTACTCAACCTGTATATTCCGGGATCGGGGGCAGCCATACGTTCTGCCCAGAGGGAAATTGAAGAAAAGTTTATCTGCCTGCTGAGCCAGATGGCATCAGAGCTTGGGGAGCCGGGAGAGAATGGAGCACGGACGGGCGGACACGGGTTTCAGGCCCTGGAACAGGCCCTGGAGCAGGGAGAGCGCAGGGCCTATGAGGGGATGGAGAACAGTCTTTTGGCGGACACACGCTATTACCTTGGCTACATGGGGCTGCGGAAAAACCAGTTTGCCATCCTGTGCAGAATGCGGGACTGTTTTTCGCGAATGGAGTCCAAACCGGACCAGGCGTCTGTGGTGGCGTCCCTGCTTGAATCCGTAAGCGGTTCCTTTCACGAAAGAAACAATGCCCTGGGATTGCTGGATGAGCTTGAACAGGTGAAATTACAAATGAAGGCCCAGCCTCTTCCTGTCCACAGGCAGGAATTTGAGAGCCGGGCCTTGTTATACTTGAGTCTGCTGGAACTGGAACAGTTCCTGGTGCTGAAAAAGGAGTTTGCGCTGGGGCTGAGCCGGGAGGAAATCCGCAGATTCTGGGGACAGGCATAGACAACAGCAGCCGTTTTAAGCAAACCTTTTAGCTTAAGCAGGGTCGGCAAACTGTTCCGACAGCTTGTGTAACAGGGACTGGGCCTCGTCTCCCTGCCGGTTGATATAATCTGCTTCCGGAATCTCGATATCGTGAATCAGCACATTGCGAATCTTGCGCAGGGACACAATCTGGTTGATGCATTCCCTGTCCAGCAGATTCAGCCGCTTCAGGGTATTGATGTTGAAGGCTCCCCGCACCTTGGGGGAGTTTTTGGAGGAGACGCGGTTAAGCAGCTGTTCCAGGGGAACCCACTGGCTGAAGAAGTATTCCACTGCATGGCGCTCGTCCTCGCTGATGCCGTCCTGACCGGCCCGCAGCTCCTGGTAGATGTGGTAGCGCTTTTCACTTCCCGTAATCATCTGGTCAATGATCTGCTGGGAGATGTTGCGCCGGTCCTTCTCGAATTTCACGGATTTTAGTACCGGTTCCAGCTCCTTTACGCTGTTTATCTTCAGGCGGCTGCTGAGTTTGAACAGCAGCTCAATATTGCCCATGCGCAGCTCTATATCCTCGGGGCGGAAGTTGTTGCTGAGATAATTATACAGGTAGGAAGCCAGCTCGTACTGGGATCCGAACTCTGCGTTTTTGTTCCGTATGCGCTCATTGCCCGCGTTCTGAAGACGCTCCAGGGCAATCTCGCCGGCAAGGACCAGGCCGTTCAGCTCGTCCAGAATCGCCAGCTCCTCGTCGGACAATGTTCCCTGCAGGGGCTTGTAGACCAGGTCGTGCTCCACCTCGGACCAGGCGTGCATAAGGACCGAGGCCACCTGTATCTCAATGCGGGCCGTGGTATACTTTTTCTGGGAACGGTCCAGCGACTCCTCCCTCATGTGGGCCCGGTAATGGTTGGCCCAGTAACCGGAAAAACGCTTGTTATAAGAAGGCGCCTTGGACTGTTCCGGAAACTGTTTGGTTTCCAGAAGGAGGAAGAGGTCGTTAATAAGGCTGTCCGCCTTATCGCGGTCACCGGGGAAGTACAGTGACACCCTGACACCGCACAGGTCCGCAATATCTTCATATATCTCACGCATGTTTTTATAGGGGACCGACCGCCTGGAATTGCGTATGAGGACCTTGCTTTTCAGACGCCCCGGAGCTTTGGCGCGGGAGGTCACAATGGCCCGGATACCGGCTGCCTGAAGGGCGTTTTCCAGCTGCCTGGCAGCCATCCGGCCGGCTGTCTCATAAAAGTTTATCTTTTTCTTGTAATTCTCTATGAACTGGCTGATTAAATCCATATTTATTCTCCGTAATGCTTTAATACCCAATATTATATAACATTTTCAGAGGGAAGTCACCCCAGTGGTAACATTTAGGATAAAAAGTAAAAACCCACTGGATTTAATGAAATTTGGTGTTATACTTAACACAATCTTCAGGGAAATGCCGACCGGGAGCAGAAACAGCGTCTGGATCGTATGTGGGGTACGCTGCGCCCCCCTCAACGTGCTTCATACCTGCGGGGTGGAGACAGCCCAGGGATATCTGTTCAGCAGGCCCATATCCGTGTAGGAATATGAGGAAAAGTATCTGTAAGTGATATTGGAAGTGATATTGGCTCCGGCGCTGTAGTACTAGGTGACCGGAGCCATCTTGTTTTCCTGGCGCCACTGGCGTGGCGGGATGCCGTATGTTTTTTTGAAGGCACGGGAAAAATGGAGCTGGTTGGGATAGCCCACCGCATTGCTGAGGTCGTTTATGGACAGTTCCGTGAGTTTCAGCAGTTCGGCTGCCTTGGTCATGCGGTAGCTGATAAGAAATTCCTGAGGACTCTTACCCACCGCGTCGCGGAAGATTTTGCCGAAGTAGCTGCGGTTCAGATTGCAGAAGGCCGCGATGTCCTCCACCGATATGTCGTTCTGGAAGTTCTGCTCGATAAAGGAGGTGGCTTCCCGTATATAAAAGTCCTGGAGACGGCCTGTCTTTAACAGCCTGCGGGAGGAAGAGGAGCGGGTCAGATAATCCAGGAACAGATAAAGATGGCCAATCAGGTGAAAGGGCGACTGGTCGGAGTGCCTGGCAATGTAGAGCATTTCATTTTTCAGCTCCAGGCTTAAGTCCCGGGCATTGGAATGGTATACAGGGGCATCCATGGTCAGTCCTGCCAGCTCCAGGGCTTCCTTAACACGGAGGCCGTCAAACTCCACCCAGGTGTACTCCCAGGGATGGTTCTTGTCCGCAAAGTAGGTGTTGATCTGTTTAGGATAAATCAGGAACCCTTCTCCGCTTTTAATCTGGTAGGTGTGGGACACGCCCTTGGAATCCGTGGATATGAGGGTGCCTGTGCCGGATATGCAGTAGTGGAACAGATAGTGGTTCCTGGCGTAGGGACCGTAGGAGTGCAGCGGTTCACATTGTTCCCAGCCGTATTGATATAAACCCAAATCCACAAAACGTTCGTTGGGAAATATGGAAAACAGTACATTGCTCATTGCCTGAAAACCCCCTTTTTAATCATTATATACCCAAATGCCAGCCTATATCAAGTTATAGGTATAAAAATAGTATTTGGGTATATTTTTTGCGAAAGCAGAATATTTACCTGCTTTAAAACCCATGATATCATGTAGTTACCAAGGAAATCCGGATGGAATGAAGGCGACAAATTGGATGTTTTTAGAATAGAAGAAACAGGGATGACAGGGGGTATATTATGCTTAAAACGTTCAAAAAGGGATTGCTAACAGCGGCGGCAGCCGTGCTGGGGGCAGCTTTGCTGGGAGGATGCAGCTTCGGAACCAGAGCCTCGGACGGCTTGGTGCATCTGAACTTCCAGATTTGGGACAATGCCCAGAGAGGCGGCATGGAAGCGGTAGCCAGGGCTTATATGGATAAGAACCCGGAGGTGGAAATCCAGGTTCAGGTCACCAGCTGGGATGAATATTGGACCAAGCTGGATGCGGCGGCAGAGTCAGGACAGCTGCCGGACATCTTCTGGATGCACACCAATCAGATTCTCAAATATGCGGATTATGGAAAACTGGAGGATGTGACGGATTTATATGACGATGTGGAGCCGGACTATTATACCACCCACTTTTCGGATATTTCACTGGCAAATGCCAGGGGTTCCGACGGAAGGATGTATGGGGTTCCCAAAGATAAGGATACGATCTGCCTGGTCTATAACAGAGAGATGTTTGACGCGGCAGGAGTGGCTTACCCCGATGAGTCCTGGACGTGGGATGACCTGAAGTCTGCGTCTGCCCGGATTCATGAAAAAACCGGAAAATACGGATATATGGCATATGCGGATGATCAGCTGGGATACTGGAATTTCGTATACCAGGCAGGGGGATACATACTGAACGAGGATAAGACAAAGGCAGGGTTCCTGGATTACGGTACCAGGAAGGCCATGGAATTTTACATCGGCCTCCAGAAGGAGCCGTGGTGCCCTGACCAGAACTATTTTGCTGAGACAGCTCCGGGCAACGCGTTTATGTCAGAGCAGGGAGCCATGTACCTGGAGGGAAACTGGAACCTTATCTCCTTCATGGAAAATAACAAGGAGATGATTGGAAAATGGGACGTGGCCGTGCTTCCCAAGTGTCCGGACCCGGTCCGGGGAGACGGCAGGGCCACCATATCCAACGGCCTGTGCTATTCCACCGGAGCCAAGGGAAAGAAGCTGGAATACGCAAGGGATTTCCTGAAATTTGCAGGTTCTGAGGAAGGACAGAGGGTCCAGGGGCTGTCAGGCGCCGCCATACCGGCCTACAAAGGTCTGGAGGATACGTGGATAAGCGCCTTTGACCAATATGACTACAAATTGGATGTCCAGAAATGCGTGGATATGTTTCCTTATGGCGTGCAGAGCGTCAATAACGCATCCAGACCCAAGTGGAAAACCCAGATTAATGACCTGCTGTTAAAGATATACAGCGGCGAGCTGAGTCTGGACCAGGGACTGGAGGACATGCAGAAACTGGTGGACGAGTCAAAGGCGCTGTAATAATGGCAGGATTGGAGGAAAATGATGGGTAAGAAACAATGTTTGACAGAGGATGCAAAATGGGGCTATCTGCTCATTGCCCCTACGATAATAGGTCTGATTGTGCTGAACGTATATCCGTTCCTGCAGACCCTGGTACTGAGCTTTTCCACCACCCATCCCTTTGGGTACTATGAGGTCAGCGGGGTGGAGAATTACGTGCAGATGTTTGGAAGCAGGGAGTTTTGGAAGGCTACCTGGAATTCCATTTACTTCTGTATTCTGACCGTGCCCCTGGGAATATTCCTTTCCCTGCTGACCGCTGTTCTGCTCAATGCCAAGATTCGGGCAAAGGCGGCTTTCAGGGCCATCTATTTCCTTCCCATGGTGGTTGCGCCCGCGGCCATAGCCATGGTGTGGAAATGGATTTTCAACGCAGAGTACGGCATTATCAACCAGGTCATCGGAAGCAGGGTCAACTGGCTGACCAATCCGAAGCTGGTGCTCCCCGCCTGCGCGGTGGTGGCAGTCTGGAGCGCGGTGGGATATGACGCGGTTCTGCTGCTGTCGGGAATACAGAACATATCAAAGAGCTACTATGAGGCCGCCAGCCTGGACGGGGCTTCCAAGGTAGAGCAGTTCTTTAAGATTACGCTTCCCATGGTATCGCCCACCCTGTTTGTGGTGTTAATCATGCGGCTCATGGCATCTCTTAAGGTGTACGACCTGATTTACATGATGGTGGACCAGACGAATCCGGCCCTTACAAGCGCCCAGTCACTGATGTATCTCTTCTACCGTGAGTCCTTTGTGGCGGGGAACCGCGGGTACGCCTCCGCCATTGTCGTGTGGACCGTGCTGCTCATAGGAGCCGTGACAGCCTTGCAGTTCTGGGGACAGAAGAAGTGGGTCAACTATGAAGTTTAGGATGGAGGGAAATTATGAAATCACTGGAGACAAACCGCGGTATTAATACCGCCCTTGTGTATGCGGCCCTGGGAGCGGGAGCCCTGCTTATGATATTTCCGTTTATATGGATGGTGTTCACCAGCTTCAAATCAGCAGGGGAGAGCGTGCAGATTCCGCCTACCATCCTGCCAAAGCAGTGGATGAAGGAGAACTACCTGAGAGCCATCGCCTCCCTGCCCATTATGAAACTGTATGTGAATACGGCGCTGCTGATCCTGTTTCGGGTGCTCTGCGCGGTAGCGTTTTCCTCTGCAGCCGGGTTCGCATTTGCAAAACTTAAATTCAAGGGGAAAAACCTTCTGTTCTCCCTGGTGATTGTACAGATGATGCTGCCGTCCCAGATATTCATTATTCCCCAGTACCAGATGTTAGCCGGGATGGGGCTGACAAACAGCATGTTTGCGCTGGTATTTCCAGGACTGGTCAGCGCGTTCGGCACCTTTTTCCTCAGGCAGGCTTACATGGGCATCCCGGATGAACTGGGGGAGGCAGCATACCTGGACGGCTGTACCAGGTGGCAGACCTTTACAAAGGTCATGATGCCTCTGACCAAGGCCAGCATGGCTGCCCTTACCATTTTCACCGCGGTGTTCGCGTATGCAGACCTGATGTGGCCTCTGATTGCCAACACCGACCTGAACATGATGACCCTGTCAGCCGGCCTTTCCACCCTGAGAGGACAGTTTATCACCAATTATCCGGTGCTGATGGCAGGCTCTGTCCTGGCCATGGTTCCCATGGTGATTCTGTATCTGGTATTCCAGAAGCAGTTTATTGAAGGCATTGCAATGACAGGCGGAAAATAGAAAATGGAAATAAAGACGGAAATAGAGACAGATATATATAGACGGAGGACGACACATGGCAATACAGTATCAGGAAAATGGAAGGATATTCACCCTTCACACGGACCACTCCACATATCAGATGAAGGCAGATTCCTATGGGAATCTGCTTCATCTGTACTACGGAGACAGGACAGAGGGCTCCATGGAATATATGCTTACCTTTGAGGACAGAGGGTTTTCACCCAACCCATATGAGGCAGGTGATGACAGAACCTATTCCCTGGACGCTCTTCCCCAGGAATATCCACATCAGGGGTCGGGGGACTTCAGAAGCCCTGCCTTTGCAGTGGAACAGGCCGGCCGATCCTATGGACTGAATCTGCGCTATGCCGGTTACGAAATATGCAAAGGGAAATACAGCCTTCCCGGACTTCCGGCCATGTATGGAGAGGGGCGGGAGGACGCAGAGAGCCTTAAAATACGCCTGACAGACCAGGTCAGCGGGCTGGCGGTTACTCTGCTCTACGGCGTATTCCCCGGATACGACATTATCACCAGGGCAGTCTGTGTGGAAAATGGGGGAGATGGTCCGGCAGCCCTGAAACGGGTATACAGCGCGTGTCTGGACTTTCTACACGGGGAGTACGACCTGATTCAGTTTTACGGACGCCACGCTATGGAGCGCAATTTCCAGAGAACCGCCCTGTGCCACGGCGCCCAGGTCATAGGCAGCCGCAGGGGGACTTCCAGCCACCAGTATAATCCGTTTCTGATACTGGCGGGGCGGGAGACAACCGAAAACCAGGGCCCCTGTTACAGCATGTCCTTTGTGTACAGCGGCCCCTTTAAGGCTGAGGCGGAGACGGACCAGTACGGTCAGACCAGGATGGCTATGGGGCTTCAGGATGAGATGTTTTCCTATGAGCTTAAGCCGGGGGAGCGTTTCTTCGGACCTGAGGTAATCATGGGATACAGCGGACAGGGACTGGGAGCATTGTCACGCAGCATCCATAAGGCCATGCGCCGCAGCCTTTGCAGGGGAAAGTACAAGACCATTCCCAGGCCGGTGCTGATCAACAACTGGGAAGCCACCTACTTTGATTTTACCGGAGAAAAGATACTGGACATAGCAAGGCAGGCAAAGGACCTGGGCGTGGAAATGATGGTGCTGGACGACGGATGGTTCGGAAACCGGGATTCGGATTTTTCCGGGCTGGGAGACTGGCAGGTAAACGTAAAAAAGCTGGGCGGTTCTCTGGGCAGCCTGGTCAGCCGGATTAACGGCCTGGGAATGAAATTCGGTATCTGGGTGGAGCCGGAGATGGTATCTGAGGACAGCTGTCTTTACAGGGAACATCCGGACTGGGCCTTTGCCGTGCCCGGAAGGAAGCCGGTCCGGGGCAGAAGTCAGCTGGTGCTGGATTTTTCCAGGAAAGAGGTGGCGGATTACATTTTTGACAGTATATGCCAGGTCCTTGACAGCGCCCATATCGAGTATCTGAAATGGGACATGAACCGCAGCATTGCCAACGTGTACTCGGCGGCCCTGCCCGCGGAGCGCCAGGGCGAGGTCCTGCACCGCTATGTGCTGGGGCTCTACGAGATGCTGGAGCATCTGATGGCCCGCTACCCGGACATCCTGTTCGAGGGATGCAGCGGCGGAGGCGGCCGCTTCGATCCCGGCATGCTGTATTACATGCCC
>ERZ780150.1587-NODE-1587-length-14261-cov-2.626285_pt1 | contig 14261 bp, 1 predicted proteins | sample MGYA00511019_ERZ780150 | MGnify/ENA primary metagenome ERZ780150 (study PRJEB29588, sample SAMEA2151633) | human gut metagenome | biome: human gut; feature: human-associated habitat; material: faeces | place: Denmark | collected 2008/2010 ...
CAATGTACAGAATTATTATGATGTGGCGACTCTGACAGCCAGAAGTGAATCCGTTTATGGAAGGGAACTGGATAAGGACAATCGTGGTGCAGTTGCGCCGGGAGATGTGGTAACAGTAACGACAGCGCCTAAGAATACGGATGAAGAGAAGTATCAGATGGACGGAGTACCTACTTATACGGATGAAGATGGAAAACGTCAGGAGATGGCTTATAAGACCGGAGGAACGTACAGTTTTATTATGCCGGAGCACGATACGGAACTTTCTGCTGTTTATAAAAAAGTGGCAGCCAGCGTAAGGATTGAGCCGGAGGAATATCTCTTCCGAGTCGTACAGGAACGGACTGGAGATCGAAAAAATCCATCTGTGACGACTGAAGTGCGGGATGGAGCTGGCCGTCTGCTGGCCAGATATCTGAATGGAGAACTGGATCCGGGGACAAAAGTTCAGGATGTGAGTTTTGAGGCAATTGTAGACAGGGAAAATGATGTGGAGGATGAAGCGGTGGCCTGGAGCGTAGATGACGGAGATCTGATTCTTCTGAAGAAGAATCCGGACGAAGACAGTTCCGGTTATACCAGGCAAAGCGCATCGATCGAACTGAATCTGAATGCGGATTTTTTTAACCGGATTATCAGCCAGGAGGAAAAAGAACAGGCAGATATGCAGTACCGGTATCCTATCCCGGATACGGTTTATGGGAATGGGACGTTAGGAGGTCTGGCTGTTTTAACGGCCAGAACCCGGCCATCGGCAAGCTTTGAAGGAAAACCGGCGGCGGCCAATTGCCGGATCTCCGTAACCTTCCAGATAAAAGACAGAACCAATGTGGCTGCGGAGGGAGCATCCTTAAATAAAACCGGACTGTCCTTTACGGTAACAAGGATCCTGTCCGGAGATCGGAAAAATCCGGAGGAGAGGATGACAGTAACAGCACCGGAAACTCTGCAGGCAGCTTTCTCGCCGGATTATTTTGATAAAAAGGATGTTCAATGGTCTGTGGATGACGAAACCGTTATCCGCGTAAATGCCGGAACCTATGAGGGAGCGGGAAGCGGAACGGATTATAAAAATGCAGTAATTGAGGCAAGAAAGGATACGAAATGGATCCAGGACATTATGGAATCGGATGATGCGGTTTACCGGCAGGACGTTTACCGGAAACGGGACGGGAGCGGAACAAGAAAAGCTGTGGTAACCGTGACGGCAGATGATACGCTGGGGAACAGGCAGACAGCATCCTGCGAGGTGACAGTACAGTTCCGGACAGAAGATCAGACAGAAATTCTTCCCGAAGCGGTGATTCTTAATCAGAATGAGCTGGAATTTACGATTATGGAAGAAAAAGCCGGAGGCCCTCTCTCAGAAACAACAGGGATGTATGGTCTTGAGCCTAAACAGCTGTCTGCAAGGCTTCTGCCCGGCCTGGCGGAGGAAACGGTTTATGAGCCCTATAACCGGGAGCTCATATGGGAATCTTCGGATCCAGCTGTCACTGTGACGGACGGCAAGGTGACTCCGGTGCAGGACGGGGCTTGGATTCAGGAAGCGAGGAGAAGTGCTCCTTATCATGGGGAAAAGGAAGTAACCATTACGGCCAGAGCTGCCGGAAACCCGGAAACGCTGGCAAGCTGTCTGGTGAAGCTGACTTACGATATGGAATGCCTGGAAACAACTCGGAAAGAGCTGGTGTTTGATATGACGCTGACAAAAACCGGGCCGCGGAGAAATCCGGTTCTGACCTGGGAAGGAACTGACGGGCAGGAGATTCAGGCAAAACAGTATCCGGTTTCCCAATCCGGGCAGCAGGAAAATGAAAATAAACTGGTATGGAAGACGGACGATAAGCTGCTGGCATTTGATGATGAGGGGAAAATTTTTCCGCTTACAGATGCGGACTGGATCACAGAAGCGATGAAAACCTATCCTTATACGGCTGAAAAACAGACAGAGGTTACCGTAAGCTCCGAAAAACAGACGGAAACCATCAATGTGACTCTGAAATTTAAAATGACAGATCGGACGTATTCCAGCAGTTCAGGAGGCAGCTCAGGCAGCGGCGGATCATCCGGTTCAGGAGGCGGTTCATCTTCTGGCATTACGGTCAATGGAACCACAACATCAGCGGTTCAGGCTCCGGCAGGCAGTGTGACTGGAACCTGGGTGCAGGATGGGGCAGGCCGGTGGCTGTTTACCAGCGAAGGGAGGACCTACGCCAGTGAATGGGCCTATATCCACAATCCGTATGCAAAGGAAGGACAGGAAAGCACATCCTGGTTCCGGTTTGACGAAAATGGCCATATGCAGACCGGGTGGTTTCAGGATCAGGGAGACGGAAGCTGGTATTATCTCCATGATCAGTCAGACGGCAGCCAGGGGCATATGTATACGGGGTGGCGGTTCCTGGATGGAAGCTGGTATTACTTTGGAGCTGATGGCCGGATGGCTGCAGGATGGCACTGGATTGACGGGAAATGTTATTATTTGGACGATTCCAGCGGAAGGATGCTGGCAGACAGGATAACGCCGGATGGTTATACCGTAGACAGCTCAGGAGCCTGGACTGTGGATGGGGTTGTACAGATACAACCGGATAGCGTATGAGGCGTGCCGGAAACAGCATGGGAAATGCCCGAAGCAGGATGAGAGGGCGCTGAAACAGTCTGGGAGGGCAGTTGGCTGGGGAGGACAGAAAGGGGAGGACTATGACGGGAAAAAAGAAGCTGAAACGAATAACAGCCGGATTTCTTGCGGCAGTGCTTACAGTGACAGGAGTGGGAATTCCCTTCCCCCTCCCCTCTCAGGCCTCTGATATCTGGCCGCAGAAGGCAACGGCGCCGTTTTACTGTATTGATGGAGGCAAAAGCTGGAGACAGGCAGATCGGTACGAAAACTATAAGTATGATTCTCTGCCTTCTCCGCTTTCGGATACGCAGGCCAGGAGGCTGTTCTGGGCTTATCCGAAGAACTGGTCCATGTTAAAACTGGCGGCTCAGGTTCATGATCCGGAGCTTTATAGTCAGATTGCTTCCACGTCTTCCGGGCCCAATACAGTAAAACGGGTGAAAGACGATGGAGGGACAAAGTTTGCCTGGGTTGCGGATAATCCGGAGATTGAGGCAAGAGCCATTGCGGCCATCGAACAGATGTCTGCAGGAGAGAGTACGGAAGGAAAGGAAGCGCCGGAGGCGATTCGGGATGCAACCTCCGAGGAAACGGCAGTACCGTTTGTGGTGCTGCCTTTCTCAGATGGACCTGGAGCATTGGAAACAGAGTTTGTCCTGGGAGAATCCTTTATTCGGGATATTGCCAGGATTGAACCTCAAAGCGTCTGGGACAACGGATCTACCGGAGGCGCTGTGGGCTGGCGGGACGCTTCTCAGGATAAAAATATTGCCAAATCTGCCATGGGAGAAGAATTGTATGAAGTGACCTGGAGCGGAAATTCCATTAAAATCCGTAACAATGGTTCTGTAATTGCCAATGATAATGCTGTGGGAAGCGATATGTCAGAGGAAGAAAAATACAATAAAACCATGGTCCGTTATAAGATTACCATGCGCCAGGATTCAGGCTGGTATACCGAAGGGAGCTGGAATGAGGATTACCTTCATGAATGGATGGATTTTAAGGCCTGCGTCAATGCGCCGGAGCACCAGAGGCTTTATAAAGCAGATATTCAGATTGTTCCGTCGGATATGGTATTTTACATTGTGATCAGCCAGGAAGGAAGCGATACGCCTGGAACACCTCCGGAAATTCCCCCGGAGGAGAAGGTTGGGGAGCCTAAACTGGACTTTCAGGTATTTAAACATGAGGAAACGTTTGAAGCCAACTATAATGTCAGACTGAAGAAGTACGATGATGAAACCGGTATGCCGTTAAAGGGCAGTCAGTTTTATCTTTATGAAAGATTTGAGGACGCAGATTTGCTTGGAGAAAGCCAGAGAAATGGCGGACTGGCAGAAGAAAATCTGAGTTTTCGTCCATGGGAGGGATTTCAGATTTTTTATGAGGGAACCACAAATGATCAAGGAGAGGTTTCTTATGGGGATGTGAGAAAATACGCATACTCCAAAACATACTGCAATGGACACCCGGCTCCGGAGTGGGCCCAGATTCCTGAGGAAGATGAAGGAGAAAATGAGGAACAAACAGAGGGAGAAGGGAGCTCAGACGCAGCGGAGCAGACAAAGGATAACAACCGGGCAGCCGCTGCCCAGTGGCTGGCATGGGTGGAGGACTGTGAACGGGAGCAGGAGGAGCAGGACACCCATTTTCACTGGATGACAGATGAAGGGCTGATAGAAGAGGTAAGAGCCGTCTTAGAGAGCGGGGAACCTGGGGAGAGTTCGGGAGAGGTTCCTGATTCCAGGGAAGCTTTTGAAAAATCCGGATGCCGTGAAGACTGCGAAAAAACTTATGAAGCATTTAAGGGACTTAGGTTTACCTATACCTGGAAAGAAATCCAGGCCAGGACGGGGTATATTCTTCATGGCCTCCATGCGGATGACATTCCGGTGGAAATGATTACCACTACTTCGTCGGAAGACGGAGCAAAGTGTATTCGCCTGGACGGAAGCAGTGAAGCGATAGAGGAAAATATCTGGTATACAGGAACGACAGGCCTTGAAGACGTTTTGGATCAGATTAGTCTGTGGAGATTTCGTGTCGATGAGGCAGAAGCAAAGACAGCTCTGGGGAGCGCCATTATGATAGAGGCGAAAGCAGAAAGCGCGTCCAATGCAGATTTCAATATTGCCGGGAAGTCCGGAAAAGAGGAATTGAGGCCAGAAAGCGTGTTTGATGCAGCTTCTGATACCATAAGAAAGGATGAGAAAGAAAGACTGAGGCTGGAAAGTGCATCCGATGCTGTTCCTGCTATTATTGAAAAGAATGCAAAAGAAAATATAAGGCCGAAGAGCGCGTCCAATGCGGTTTCCAATCCCGTTGGAAAGAGCGAAAGCAGGGAACAGAAGCAGGAAAATCCGGCACATATGAGGATTGCGACATCTTCCAACGGCCGGGAATGGAAAGAAAAAAATGACGAAAAAGCTGCAGTACCTTCTGCATCCAACGCTGCATACCGGCAGATGGCCCTTTTGCTGGAGACGCAGGCAAGAGCGCTGGATGACAGCGGATGGGATTCCATGGAGGGAGGAGAGCGCTTTGGAACTTATCTTGAGACGGCGGAGGATGATGGGATTCGTCATTTAGATACAGGAGAATCTCACCGGTTTTCACATTGCAATGGACAGGAGGAATGCGGGGATTCCTGGAGAATATATGATCACAGAACCGAAGGGAGGCTGCATATCAATAAAAAGTCCCTGGATCTTTATAAAAAGGAGTCTGAAGAATATGCTTCTTATGGAGATGCAGAAGGAGATGCCACGCTGGAGGGAGCTGTTTATGGATTATTTGCGGCGGAAGACATTCTGCATCCGGATTCAGACGTAAGCGCTTCCGGGGCCGTTACCAATACCGGAACAGTATATCTCCGGAATGATCTGGTGTCCATGGCGGCCACAGATGAAAACGGGGATGCGGATTTCCTTGTTTATACTCAGGCTCCGGGAATGACATACGATTACGAAACCGGAACGGTAAAAAAGAGGACGGATCTTGTATGGGACGGACCGGAAAACCGGTATGAAGAAAACCAGGAGAGGAATGGAAATTACTGGATTGGGCGGCCTTTGATTCTCGGAAATTACTATATTAAAGAATTGTCCAGAAGCGAAGGATTTGAGCTTTCCGTCAATGGACTGAATGAGGATTGGACCAATTACGGAACCGGTTTTGACACGCCGGCAGCGATTGCTTCCGCTCATGGAACAGCTGTACTGTCTTTGCCGGAACTCTCCGGTGCCATGGAAGGAGAAGACGGCGGAGGTCCCGGATATGATCAGATATCTTTTTCCATTACTTCGTCAGGAACATCGGATGAGGAGGCTGGAACAGATGGATACGATATTCTGACATATGGATTTCCGGAAGGAACCCAGTTTTATCGTGTGGATACGGGGGAGGAAGAGGTAACCGGTCCCCATGTGACCGGAACGGAGGAAGTAATCGTCAGGGATGAAAACGGAGAGATTGTATGGCAGAAGGCGGAAAGCGATAAAAGTCATGTACGGTATGTGCCGGAGTATGATGAAAACGGAAACCTGACGGGGCAGACTCCCATGAGCCAGGTCGTACCGCAGATCATTAAGGCAGAAAGGATTCCGGAACAGAAGCGGCTGGTATTCACAGATTTAAACATGGAGCCGGATCCGATGCTTGAAGAAGCTGCGATGGATTTTGACTTCCTGGACGATGGGGATCCGGCATTTGAGACTGTGAAAAGAATGGCGGAGGAACTGCTGGACAGAAATGGTTATGAAGTTCCGGTAACTGCAGACGGGCTGCGTTCTATGGAGGACGCACTGGTATACAGCCGTGGAGTCAGAAAAGGAGAACCGGACATTTACGGACTTACCACACGGGCCGGGGAACCGGCGCTTCGGACGGTATACGGAGCGGCAACAGAAGAAGTTTCTCTTCAGCTGGCTCAGGAAACAACCGTAGGAGAAGTGATTTTTGAGGTGATTTCATGGTATCAGAATCATTCGCAGTGGGGGTTTGGAGGCATTGATGCCATTCGCCAGGAGGGAAATCAGCTAATTCTTACGCTGTATAAGGGTGTGCCTGTGAGCAGTAACTCGTACTTTTTTGTTTCCGGGGAAGAGAATGGAGTCAGGACGGTGGAGAGAATTTATGCGGTCTTACAGAATCCTGCAAAACTGCAGTGGATGTATCAGGAATATGGGGAAGGAACGTATGAATTTCAGATTGAGCGGCAGTATTATATCGGAAACGGAGAAGAAAAAAGGTATTACGTAGATGCGGTGCTGACGCCGGCGGTCCTGGTGGAACAGGATGGAACGGTCAGAGAGATTACACACCAGGTTATGGTTTATCATAACGAAGGGGAGGAAATAGTGGATTATCTGACCGGCGATCCGGAAAATGGGTACCGGGTTCCCATGACCAGGCTGGAAGATAAAATAGAGATTACGACAGAAATGGAAGTGGTGGAGAAAGACTTTCCACTTATGGAAGTTTCTTATGATCCGGTGTCAGAAAGTCATAGAATCCATATAGAGACGACAGGAACAGATAGTTTTGGACGGAAATTTTCAGACGGAGAGGGAGGATTGACGCTTCAGTTTATGGCCAGGCTTCCCAGGAAGAATCATATTTTGACGGAAGAAGATATCCGTTCTTTGGGAGCAGGGAATGCTTATGGATATACGGCAGGGGAAACCATTGGATACGGCATATATCTGATGCGGTTTTTGGGAGCATCTGTTGCTGCGGATGTATCGGGAACCGGTACAGCTCCGGATACATATATCGTGACAAAGAAGCTGGTTTACCGGGGACAGGACCGGGTCAGTGAGGATGGCGAAACGAAAAAAGCTCCGGTTCAGGTGCTGGAGCGGCCCATTAAGCAGAAGGTTCAGGTAAAGAAGGAACTGGAAGGGGAACCGGCCATTGAAAATTTCCGGTTCAAAATTTATTTGAAATCCAATCTGGAGCGGCTGTATTGTGATGAAAAGGGACAAGTTGTCTGGCTGAATGAAGATGGGACGGAAGTGGACATTGATGCGTATCGGGAAACCTTTCCTGAACTGGTTCAGAAAATTTTCACGAAGGAGACAGGGAGACGGCTTTTGGAGGAGGTAAAGGATGAAGACGCTCCGGGGGAGGAAACATACCGGTGGAATTATGAGAAGTTTTTTGATGCGATTCGTACGGCAGATACCGATAAATGGCATAACCAGGGCGAACCGGTTAATACTTCGTTTAAGCCGTTTGCGGCCAGTCTGCTGACAGGAACGGTCAATCAGATCAATACTTCCTATGAGGCAGCAGAGAATGCAAAGCGCTCCGATGCGGTTCGGCAGTTTGCTGTGACCTGGTATTTGGAGGATACAGCCAGGCCCCTGATAGAAAATTCCGAAAACGAGGGGATTACCTACACAGACGAAACGTATGATAAGGCGCTTTACCAGGCAATCCAGCAGGCAGAGACTTATCTGGAGCCGTTTTTCCGATATGATATCGATACGGTTTATGAAATCCTGTGGGACAGCGAAGAACATGGAGGGCTGGATATGGACCGATCCACTCTTTCTGCGTCGCATCTGGCGAAGAATGGTGGGGAATCCTATGCGTATGGAATTTCTTCCTATCTGCCTTATGGAGACTATGTACTGTCGGAACAGCAGCCGTATCGTTCGGAGTGGCTGGATTATGCCAATAAGCATTATGAAATTGATCAGCCAAGGGAATTGTCTTTGCCTGCTGTTTATGAACAGGACGGGGATACCCTTTCATCCAGGTATATTTACCGGAAAGAGGATACTCCCAACCAGCTGGCAGAAAAATATCTGATTCGATTTAATGAAGAGTGGGCTGAAAACCAGACCCAGAGTCTGCGGGAATACCTCATCAGCGGCCATAATCATGACGGAGATTTTGAGATTTATCCATATGGCCTGAGTAAAGCATGTGCCGAGGGGCACTATGAGCCTTATCAGAATCCGGTGGTGGTCGGGTATTACCATTATCGCTCAGACAGTGAGGAGGGAGGAGAGGAAGAAGGAACTGCCACCATGACAGGGGTAAAAACGGCATATGACGGAGAATACGCGCCGATGCTGGTGCCCTGGAGTGTGACAGATCCGGAAGAAGAGGCTGGCGATATGACCGGATATGGTATCCGCCGGTATCAGGTCAGGCTCAGGGTGGAAAAACTGGATCAGGAGACCGGAGAACCGATTCTTCATGATGAAGGGATTTTTGCTCTTTATCAGGCGGAGCGGGACGAAAGCCCGGACGGAGACGGGGCGGTGAAACGATATGAAACGGATACGGTGATTACAGGCAGCCTGGAATTTTTAAAGGCCATGAAGGCCAGACAGATTACGCCTTTTGCCAGAAGCTTTTCTTCCGGCGGAGAACCAGGGAACACTTATTACGGAACTGTGCCGGCAGGAACACCTGTCTGCCGGGAGCAGGATTTGACTGCTTTCCTTGATGAACACGGACTCCGGACCGGGATGCTTCAAAATATTACCACGATGAAGGATACCGGCGAAGAAGGCATTCTTCAAAATACCGGTTATTTTGTGACACCAGAGCCTCTTGAGGCGGGGGTCTATGTGCTGGCAGAGCTGAAACCGCCGGGAGGATATGTGGGAACCGGTCCCATTGCCATTGAACTTTACAGCGACCAGATTACGTATGCTCCAGCCGGACAGGAGGAGGTTTCTGCTGTTCTCTATTCCTATGAAGGGAAGACAGAAGATGGGATGGAGAAAGTAACCGAGACAGCAAGAATTTATGCCAATAACACGGCTACCAGCCTGGAAGTCTCCAAAGAGAAAACAGCGGATTCGTCCCGAAGCATGAAAATTTCCGGCCGGGTGGAAGGTACGATCTCCTATCTAAAAGAACAGTATGGGCTGGAAAATCTGGAACTGGCATATAACCAAAGCGGCACTTATCTGGGATTTGGCTGGAAAAAAGGCACGCTGGAATATCTGGAAAACCGCAGGGAACATGGAGAACGAATCGAAATCGTTTATGAGGACGGTATTTTCCAAGGATATGGATATGTGACAAGGTCTCTGGAAACGGCATCTCAGGAAAACAGATATGCAGCAGGAGCTGTGATGGCTCTTTATGAGGCAATTGAAGTAAAAGGAACCGGAGACAGGGAGCATTATGCGTTTGAGGGAGTCGAAATTGTTCGAGACAGAAATGGAAACGTCAGTGAGATCCTGGTGAAAGAAGGATATGCGGGCAGCAGATATGAGTATGTCCGTGTACAGGAGACACCGGATTTGGAAGATGAGATTCTTCCCGGAATTTCCGGTGAAGGGGTCTGGACCATGAAAGCTGTTTTAAGGGAAGATACTCCGGTCCTTTTTTATGACCTGGGCGGTTTGCAGGTCATGGAACGGGGAGCAGATGGTACGTTGTATGGCTATGACCGGAACGGCAGGAAGCAGAAAATTACTTTTGATACCAGATCCATTTATGCCCTGAAGTGGGGGCGTCCTGCCTTTGAAATTTCAGGAGGAGATTTTTCACAGCTGGTCTATGATTCAGAAGCAAAAGCGTTTACATCCATGGATTCTGATACGGTTCTCTATCATCTTGATGAAAATCTCTGCAGGGATGCTCAGGTAGATGGATATACAGGACTGGCATACATAGAAAAGATAGGAGTAAATGAAAATGGACAGGAGGAAGTGAGCTATTATGTATGGCCGGTGGAGCTTTTGCGAGAAGAAAATGGAACTGTGCTGGAGAGAAGGAAAATTTTTACCGGGCGTCCAGGAGAGATTGGTGCGGGAACAGAAACGGCGTATCTGACCGGTACCTGGAACGCAGAGACGAAAACATTTGAAAAAAGAATGAACCCTGTTTTGGATTCCTTTGGACTGGCAGAGTTTTACAGAAAACAGGATGCCGTTTACCAAAAGGGTTCTCCGGTTTATGACCGGGACGGGGATTATATAGGATATGAATATGATGATCTGCTGGAGTCCTATAACCGGGCTGCTTTTGCGATCCAGGAAGCAGAAAAGGTACTTTCTATAGGAGATCCTGAAAGGGAAGAGGATGACTGGCCCTTGTACCATCGAAAAGGCGAGGCATTTCTGATTCCCAATATCTGGATTTCCGGGGAGAAAACACCGAATGACCCGACAGATTTCCAGATGACAGCCGGGCAGCCGGATTTGCTGCGGAGAGTAATTCCGGGAACCTATATTCTGGAGGAGCTCAAGGCACCAAAAGGATATGCAAAGGCATTTCCGTCAGCCGTCAACATGGAAGAAAAAGCAGAGATTCAGCGTGTCTCTGTGACGGACGAAAAAACAAAAGTGGAAATTTCAAAGGTGGATGGTTCCAGGGAATTAAGATTCCCGGTAGAAAACATGGATGCACCGGATTTAAAGGAGACGGTTGCAGAGGGAAAAGGTGCTTATACCTGGGAACCGGTAACGGGAGCTCGTCTGGCTCTGTTTAAGGCACAGAGAGTCTATACCTCTGACTATACCCGTTATCCCAAAGGTTATTATCTGACGAAAGCGGAAGAAACACCAGCCATGTGGACAACAGATGATTTTGTGGATTCTCAACCGGTTTCGGTAACGGCTGTGTGGATAACAGAAGAAACACCACAGTATTTTGAAGGGATTCCTGCAGGGGATTATATTCTTGAGGAACTGGAAACGCCGGAAGGGCGTGTCCCGGCATCGATGGAGATTACGGTTGAACCAGTGGGGCATTTGCAGAGCTTTATGCTGTACAATGATCATACAAAATTGGAAATTTACAAGTATGAAAGAGGAGAACATGGAGAAAAGAAACTGCTGCCTGCTTCTGGAGGCGCCCGGCTGGAACTGTATCCGGCGCTGACGGATGAGCAGGGAAACGTACAGATGGAAGATGGCCGTTATCTTTATGATGCAGAACAGAGAATTGATTCCTGGATTGCCGGAGATTTTTCACAGGAATACAGAAATTTAATGCAGGAATATGAGGGTATGTTTTCCGCGTATCAGGATTCATTTAAGGAATTTTCCTGGCAGAAGGAAACAGCGGAAGAATCTCAATGGACATGGGCAGTTCTGGAGGAAAGTGAATCCACAGGAAATCAGGAAACGGTGACTCAGCTGTGGAAGCTGGAGGATGGCAGTCAATTTCGCGTGACGGCCGTAAAGAATGGAAGGAGTGCTTCTCTGGATGATGGCGGACAGCCTGAGTATTTGTTTGAATATCAGTTCCGGTATCGGAAAGCGGATTCTTCTTTGTTTGCGGAAACGGTTAGTTATGATACGGCATCAGGAATCCATAGGATTGACAGACTCCCGGCTGGACAGTACATCCTGGTGGAAACAGAAACGCCGGATGGATATTGGATGGCAGATCCTAAATTGATAACGGTGGAACAGACAGGGGCCATCAGGAGATATGAGATGGAGAATCAGCGGATTCCTGAACCGGAAGAACCCTGGGGGGAACTGGTAATTAAGAAACTGGATGCAGAGGATGGAACAGGGCTTTTGGGTGCAAGATTTGAAGTGGAAAATAAGCAGACCGGAGAGCGGTTCCAGATGGAGACAGGAGCGGATGGCAGGGCGGTGTCGGCAAAAATCCCTGCAGGAGAAAGAAAGGAGGATGGTACCTGGCAGTCTTATGAATATGAGGTAAAGGAAATCCAGCCACCCAAAGGATATGTTAAGGCGGACGAAATCTGGAGTTTCTCGTTTCAGCCTGGAGAGGAAGGGGAGAAACTGGTTTATGAACTGGTGATTGAAAATGAAAGGACAACATTTTTCGTCTCTAAAACGGATGGACGGACTGGTCAGCCGCTTAATGAGGCCCGCTTTGCAATTTATAGGATAAAAACGGAAAATGGAGTTCTTGTTTTAGACGGCAGCCCGATAGAAACCTGGCTGTCAGGACAAAAACCGCATATGCTCCGCAGAAAGCTGGAAGGAGGAAGCCAGTATCTGCTGACAGAACTGGATTTGCCCGAGGGGTATGCGGGGAGGGAAATGTTCCTGTTTACTGTTTCAGAGGATGGAAAAACCGTTAAATCTGTCAAGTCAGAAACAATAGAAGTGAAATTTCAGGAGGCATCTTCTTCGGAAGGAATGCAGCTGGAGGCAATTGGAAGTCCGGCAAAGGAAATTCAATATGTTCTGGAACGGAACGGACATCCGGTTGCAAAAGAGGAGCTGGAACAGGGCGATGTCCTGACACTGAAACGGCAGGTTGTTTTTCCGGACGGAACCCGGGTCCCGGCAGGGAGAAAAACATTCCGTCTGATGGACGAATCTGAAACGTCATGGGCCGTTCTCTGGCCTGAGCGTGAGCAGATTCAGCGAACAGAATTTCTTCTGCGGGAAAGCTCAGGAAATATTCTTGCGAGACAGGAACTGACGGAAGAAGCAATGGCCTGGAAACTGGGAGAACTGACAGAGGAGGACGGAAGGAAGATTTTCCAACCGGGAAGATGGATTTATCTGGAACAGGTGGTGACGCTGGAGGACGGCTCCAGCCTGGTGACGGAAAGAAAAGGGCTGTGTATTGACGAAAAGGGAAATCTGACAGAACTTTGTCTGGAGAATGGAAAAACCAGAACAGAAATCAGTAAGAGAGATATGGCAACAGGAGAGGAATTGCCCGGAGCCAGCCTGACACTGACGGACGAAGACGGGAATGTGGTAGATTCCTGGATATCAGGAGAGGAACCGCATTATATTGAAGGTGATCTGAAGGCCGGAGGGAGCTATACACTGACAGAGATTCTTGCTCCTGATGGGTATGAAAAGGCGGAGACAATTACCTTTACGGTTTCCTCAGAGGGCGAAATCAACCGGGTTGTGATGGAGGACAAACCGAAGCCAGAGGAACCGGAAGAACCAACGGAACCGGAAGAGCCGGAGGAACCAGAAGAGCCGGAGGAACCGGAAGAGCCGACAAAACCGGAGAAACCGACGGAGCCGGAAGAACCAACGAGCCCAGAGGAGCCGACAGGACCAGAAACTCCTGAGCGTCCTGAGGAACCCGACGAACCTGACCGTCCGGAAACTCCTGAAACACCTGTTCTGCCGGAAAAAACCTGGGGAAGCATCACAGCACATTATGAAAACAGAAATCCTTATGAGGGGATTCTGCGTTTGGAGCAGCCGGGAAGGTTTTATCCGGATATTCCGGATACAGGAGACAGACACAGGCCAGTTCTTTATCTTCTTGGGCTAACCGCCGGACTTTTTGGGCTCGGTTTCTGGATGAAAAGGAGGCGTGATGAAACATAAAAGAAAAGGAAGAACAATTGTCATGCTGCTTTTGATGTTTGCTTTTATCGGGACAGAGCAGGCAGAGGGAACTTCGAAAGAATCAGGGAAGCTGAATGAAGAAGCACAGGATAGGGAAAGACCGGAAACCATTACCTATGAAAGTCCTGTTTTTCTTGGAGACGGGGAGGAGTATAAACCGAAAGAATGGATGGAACAGGGCGGTAAAACCTACCGCCTGGTCTCCACCAATATTCGCAGGGCCCAAAAGGAGGGAGAACTTACCTTTCTCACATCAGAAAGCTCTTTTGAACTGGAGGGAACGGAGGAGCCTCCGGAAAGTGCCGTGATCACGGTAAAGGAGACAGGAAGCGAGTACGAGAGGCAGG
>ERZ780150.1591-NODE-1591-length-14210-cov-3.768562_pt1 | contig 14210 bp, 10 predicted proteins | sample MGYA00511019_ERZ780150 | MGnify/ENA primary metagenome ERZ780150 (study PRJEB29588, sample SAMEA2151633) | human gut metagenome | biome: human gut; feature: human-associated habitat; material: faeces | place: Denmark | collected 2008/2010 ...
CAACAGCAGAATCGGCTGGCCAAACAGCAGAATTACCGCCGTGAGCACAATTGCCATCAAAACAAGCATAGTGGTACAGTTGCCCAGTATTTTTTCTGCGGTTTCGTTATCCCCTTTTCCCATCATAATTGAGGCCCGTGGCGCACCGCCCATGCTTACCAGCGCCGCAAATGCGGAAATGGCCATGATAACGGGCATTGTTACGCCTACACCCGTCAAGGCGCTGGGACCCACCTCCGGTATGTGACCGATATACATGCGGTCAACCATGTTATACATGACATTGATGATTTGTGCCAGTATGGCAGGCAGCGCCAGCCTGAAAAGAAGCTTCCCAATACTGCCGTTTCCAAGATCGGCTTCTTTTTCCTTTGTTGCTTTCATAGATAAAATCCCCTTTCAATAGTTGTATTGTGGCTGCCTGGAGGGATGCCGCCAAATACAGCATTCTTCTGTCCTGGCTGGGTAGCGATATCTGGTATACCTGTGAAACCTTAGGCTTTTTCCTAACGCTGGCAGTAATTGAGTTATTGTAACGGCCTTGAATATAATAGAATTTCAAGGTTGGAGCCTCAGATACTGTCCTCTCTTTAAATAAAATAACTTTCGATGACTTTCATAACAAATCATGAGCCTTCCCAGGCATATCAGAATTTTTCCATTAGCCAGGAAAAACAGTGCTTCGGATAGCGGCATATACCAGTAGTTTTTTATATGTTGATTTGTTCTAAAAGGAACTAATCTGATAAATAATATACAGTGAAAGCGGACGGTTGTCAATTAAATTTCTCACTTCCTAAATATACTTGATTTCAATACTCTTCTTCTATGTAGATAATGGGCTCCTTGGATACCTGGGAGCTCGGTGAGCCATAATTTAAATACATTTCCTATATACGGAGGAAGACCTACTGTACATTTGCATAAGGTTCGGTTTAACAAAATTTCAATCCACTTCTTCTATACAGAGGAAGACGCTGTGTGCCATGAATAACTTATAGACTGCACCATTTCAATCCACTTCCTCTATACAGAGGAGGACTAAGACGGAAGAAAGTATTGTGGATGACCATGTGGTATTTCAATCCACTTCCTCTATACAGAGGAGGACGCCCAGGCGCAGAGGCATACCAAACACTTCACAAATTTCAATCCACTTCCTCTATACAGAGGAGGACAATGAACTGTAATGTTCGGGACAGCCGGGAGATATTTCAATCCACTTCCTCTATACAGAGGAGGACAGATAAGGGAATCCATGTAATTGTCTTTGTTGTATTTCAATCCACTTCCTCTATACAGAGGAGGACACACGGAAGAATACCTGGAAAGAGAGTTTGGCATATTTCAATCCACTTCCTCTATACAGAGGAGGACCTGATGCTCCCATTGGGATACCAGGTAATTTCCCATTTCAATCCACTTCCTCTATACAGAGGAGGACCGAGAGTATTGGTAATACCCTGTTACCTACCATATTTCAATCCACTTCCTCTATACAGAGGAGGACCTGCAGTGGATGCCTGGCAAGATTACAGGAGGATATTTCAATCCACTTCCTCTATACAGAGGAGGACAGATCCAACTTCAGGAAAGGAGCATGGTGATGGCATTTCAATCCACTTCCTCTATACAGAGGAGGACCGTTTTGCTGGTTGGTCGGAGGTGCATATAGTCTATTTCAATCCACTTCCTCTATACAGAGGAGGACTTTTCATATATCCCTGTCCCTGGTATTCTGAGTATTTCAATCCACTTCCTCTATACAGAGGAGGACAATTACAACTGGAGCATTTAGAACAAAAATGTATATTTCAATCCACTTCCTCTATACAGAGGAGGACGATAATACCATCAATAGTTGATGGTATACAACAACATTTCAATCCACTTCCTCTATACAGAGGAGGACATTGCGGAAATAGATGAACGTATTATGGAACAGACATTTCAATCCACTTCCTCTATACAGAGGAGGACTTCCGCATTTTCCGTTTTTAAAATGTTATAGTATATTTCAATCCACTTCCTCTATACAGAGGAGGACGGGTCAACGATTATTGATTATATAACTGCGTTGGGTATTTCAATCCACTTCCTCTATACAGAGGAGGACTATATTCCATCATCAAGATGTATCTCATCACGATATTTCAATCCACTTCCTCTATACAGAGGAGGACTACTTTCTCAACAACGTTATCCAATGCTTCCTTAATTTCAATCCACTTCCTCTATACAGAGGAGGACCAATTTCCTCTGCTGATCTGGCCGGGCGAATGATATTTCAATCCACTTCCTCTATACAGAGGAGGACTCCCTTAAAAAACCTACAATCCAATACAATTCCATTTCAATCCACTTCCTCTATACAGAGGAGGACCGCAAATATCAACAAATGAATATCCTTCATCAAGACATTTTATATCTAATTTTGACATAAAAGCAATAATATTATCAACTAGATTTTCAAAATTATCATATGTCTAAAATAAATTATTCTTTTTTCCGAAAATACATGGTGCGAATCTCCCGGGGGCTTTATGTTCACTTCACATTCGCACCAGCATCTCATACTCAAACAAACCTTTAGTATTCTCTGTTCTGATTACATTATCCACAAAATGAATCATCCACATAAAATTAGACTGAATATGTATCAAGAACGCCAAAATTCATCACCGAAGGCAGTTTACTGTGAAAAATGACCTTCCGGATACCAAAAAAGCGCAAACAATCCATCACAAATTTAAAAAGCGTTTTTTAACTTTTCTTTAAGATTCAGGTAGCAACTACTGATAATTCCCAGAAAAGTACTTTTAATTTTATCTGATATGCATTGTTCTTACGTTCCTTGTTGAATTGGTTGTAGTAATCAAAACTCCAGGAACCTAAGAACCACTCCGACTTTGAGGATTTATTAAATGGCTGCGAGCATGAAATGGACAACTGCGGCATAGGCAAGCTTACCCCCCTCTGATCACTGCTCTTCATGACCTACGTATGGAAAAAGTAATTTTTATTCTTGACAGCTGAATGTGCACAAACAATCAGCGTTGTTCGCAAAAGAGCGCTTTCCTTCCCGTTTTACCGGACTATCATTTTTTGACACTCCCGTTATCACCTTGACATAACCCTATCCAAGAAGAAATATACTTGTCTGTAGGAAAACAGCCCGTATCTGTTTCGATATCTGAAATGACAGCCTATGAGCTGGCATTCCCTATACCAGTGACTTTCTGAATTGCCTGGGACGCCTGTTTTTCTTCCGTTTTCGTAAAATTGTAAATCTCTTTATCCAGATTTTTGATGTTAAGTTCTCCAGAAAGTAACAGCAATTCGTTTCTGACACTTTGCCAGACAGTTTGGTGTTGGTGCCTTCCAGCATATTCTGGAGACACTTTTACTCCCAAGCACATTCGCTGATAAGACTTTATGCAATAACGACCAGTTGAGTTCCCGCTGAGCCTTATTGGAAAGCTAGCGGAGTGTAGCAACCCATTCTGAAGTTGGGCAGTAATCCATTCTGCTCCTCAGGATGGATTTTGGCATATACTGAGACGGTACTGAACAGTACAATTTAAATAAATAAAGTTTCTGTTACATCAAATCCCGGCTTTGCGCCTATATGCTCCACTTTATTTTTATAATTATCTCCAAGATAGTAAAAGCGCAGGCTATCTTTATCCTTATCTATAATTTCTTCCAGAATCGCCTTTACCTGCCGACATTTAGCTGCATCCATATTGCATTCAAAAACAGAATTCTGTACTCTTTGACCGTAATTTGTACATTGCTTTGCAACTTTTCGCAAACGGCTTCGACCTGCTGCAGTTTCTGTATTCACATCATATGTTATCAATACCAGCATTTTTGCTCCTTTAATGCAATGTTATTGCCATATTACACCTGTTATGTCTTTGATATAAAAGGGCAATACAGAAGCACATTATTTTGAAATAACGTTTCAAGATAGCATAACACTTTTCAAAACACCTTACCCAGATGACACAACCTTTTATACCGAAAATTTTTATTTCCAGAAAAAAGGCGGATATTCATCCAAATCCCCTCGCAGATATCTTGCTAGAAGCATTGCCTGAACATAAGGCAACATTCCCCACTCTACTTTTTCTCCTAAAAATGGGTGTGTGATTATCTCCTGCTTTTTAGACTGCCAGGAGGAAAGGAAAATTTTCCGCAGTTCTTCATCCATAATCACAGCACCGCTTTCTTTTCGCTGGAATCCCTTTTCATTTACAATTTTCTTATTGATTAAAGTCAATACAAACCGATCCGCCATCACACTGCGGAATTCTTCAACCATATCCAGCGCCAGCGATTTTCTGCCCGGACGATCTGTATGAAAAAAACCTACATAAGGATCAAGCCCTACTGTCTCCAGTGCGCTGGCACACATAGACGTTAACAGGGTATAGGCAAAAGACAGCATTGCATTTACTTCATCCCGCGGAGGTCTTTTATTCCGGCCATGAAATGTAAAGGTATCCCTCTGCTGCAAAATCATATCATCAAAAACAGAAAAATACACAGAGGCTGCTTCTCCTTCCAATCCCCTGAGCGCAGCCGCATCAGGACAGGTACGGATCTTTTTAAGGGATTGTGCAAGGAAAGCTGATTTACTCTTCAGCTTCTCGACATCCAGCCGTAGAGGATAATCTCTCGCTGCCCTCTCCACAATCCAGCGGGAATTATAGACCTTTCCGGCAATACAATTCCTTGCAATTTTCAGACTTTCTTCTTCTGACTCACTTCTGCGATACTGTTCTTTGCGAAGCGTCACATTTCCATATACTTCTCCTGTTACCCGCGCAATAAACCTGCCATTCCCGGAAAGGAAAGTCAGACCGATATTTCGTTCTGCACATGCACCCATGAGTGCCGGACTTGCACCAGTATAGCCAAAAGTAACAATGGCCTCCAGATTATGGAGCGGCACTCTTCCAACTTCCTTTTCTTTCTCCAAAACAACAATATTTTCCCCGTCCAGAGACAAGTAACGGTTATGAGATGTCACATAAAGTGTATTCAATAATCTCTTCACAGCTTTTCCCCCGGTCCCTTTCACCATTCATTATCGTGCAGATTCCATAAACTTCATACAGCCAATTATTCTTCAATATGTTCCTCTACATAACTTCCGGCTGACTTTCCTTTTCCAAGCACAGGCAGACAAATATCACGTAAGGAACAGGCATTGCAACTCTTGCTCCATTTGACCTTCGGTGTATATCTCCTTGCAAAATATTGGTGCATCTCCTGGAACATCGACTTTACTTCATTTCTCACTGATTCAGTCAGTTCGACTTTTTCCCTGTGCCGGATCTCTCCATAATAAAGGTATCCATATGGAATACTGCAGCATAGCATCTCTTCCAGACACATTGCCTGTGCAGCCAGCTGAAGAATATCAACCTGATTCGGTTTCGGTGAACCCCTTTTATATTCAACAGGTATTACAGACCATTCCCCCTCCTGACCCTGAAGAAAAATCCCCTCGCCAGCTTCCGCCCGATGAAATTCTACGATATCACATTCTCCGCTGATACCAAGCTCTCTGGAGCTGATCGGCATGGCCCGGGAGATGAGCAGGTCTCCGCGCTTTTCCCTGCTCATCACATCATGAGCCTTTTCATGAAGAAGTTTTCCTTCCACAGTCCGCACATTTTCCGACCACTGAAGCTCTATATAAGCAAGCGCCCATTGTCTCCTGCAGAATGCAAAATGCTGTATGCCGGACAGCTGCAGAAATTCATCTTCCTCATACAAAATCATACACCTCCGGTTCTACACAACCAGGATTTTCATAATAAATATCATAATCGTCAAAGGATCTTGGATGGTCCGTTTTCTTCTCAATTTTTACACTTCGATGTACCTTTGCGGTAGAAACTGCAGGCATCTTTTCTTCATGCTGCCACCAGTAAAGCCGGCAGACTTCCATGCTTCCTTCCGGCCTTGCTGAGGACGCATCGTTTTCAAACAAAGTCTTCAGCGCTTCTTTCAGCAGTTGGGCATCTTCCTCAGAAAACCCTGTTTTTTCCGCCAGTTGTACGTTAACGCTGCCTTTTAATACATAAAGTCCAAACTCAATCCTATGCTTTGTTCCCATGGTATCGGAAGCCTTTCCCTCTTTACCGGCCTCACTGTTTACACTTTTGGTAATCTGCATGCTGACAATATCTACCGGAGAAACACTGACAGCCTGATGAATGGATACCGGTCCTCTTATGCCAAGAGATACTTCTACGCCTTTAAAAGCGAATACCTGTCCGAAGCTGCGGACATCCAGCCATTCCTGACAGGCCAGTTGTGCACATTTATCCCGATCAGCCTTTTTCCCTTTCTTGATTTCCTCCTGCAAAGGGGTATATCCATCCGCACGTTCCTTCAGACTGCTATATGTATCATCCGAACGATCATCCGATTGTACAAAAATTTTCTGTCCCATATCCTGCCAGCGGTTTCTTATTTTTCTCTTGATACAAACATCAGAGATTTCCCCAAACCCATCAAAATTTTCTCTCGGACGGTTCCCATTCAGCGGATCTCCATTCGGATTAGCCTCCGTTGCAGATATTAATGCCACAAAATCAATTTTCCCTTTCAGTTCACTCATTATTTATTCCTCCTCTTCTTTCTTTTTCTCTTTCAGGGCATAGGATTGATTATGAAATCCCAGTAAATATAAGCCATTCAGTGCCGTATCATTTTCAAAGTCTTCTATTTCAAACAGGTTACAGATATCATCCAGCAGTCTCTGGTACACAAGACGCTCCGGAGCCTTTAAGCGCATAAAATATGGTTCCAGCTTTTCCTCCAGAACCTTCCACGTTCTGTAAGGGTGCTGGGAGAATGCGCTCATATAACGTTTTGCATTCGTTTCCCGTCCGTCCTCCTTATCAAAAGTACGATACTCAATTCTGTCCGCCACGGCCAGCAGTCGGCCAAACAAATATTCCCTCTTTCGACATTTTTTATCCAATGCCATCGTATATACCTCCCCATACCTTTTTTCAATCTGTTGTTTTACAAGTGAGCATGCCAGTGCCAGAATTCTTTCCCATAGAAAACGGCTTTCAAATGAAACCGGCGAAGATGCCCGTTGTACAGCAAGTCTCACCATGTCTGCCGGAACCTCTTTTTTATCGAGAATACAGGGCATCCATCGCTTCACCACATCTTTATAACGTTCTTCTTTCCCCGAAAGGGAGAAATAACCGTTTTGTTCCGTTCCGTATAAAAGCTCTGCGGCATCCTTAATCCCTACCATACCATAATAAATATACCGCCCTCTTTCTTTACTGCTCTTTGGCTGCCTCCATTCGCAACGTTCATACCAGCTCTGAAGGCTGTCCAGATATCGGGAGGAATCATAGCTTCTGCATTCCACCATAGCCAAACGACCTGTTGTTGCAGCATCAAAGGCCATAATCATGGTATTGGAAGTCTGAGTCAGATTTTTGCGGTATCCTTTTATTGCCTGTCGGAAACGCATTGCCCCGGCTTCTCCGGTTCCCTTATATTGTTCTTCTTCCTCATCCCATACTTCATCGGAAAATTCTTCTTCCTCTTCGGAGACTTCGTCCGGTAATGCTTCTGCCTGTATGCATAACTCATCCGAACTGCTTTGCCAGTCCGCCACAGTTTTTAAATCGGATTCCCAAGTCACAAGGTATAGGCTTCCATAATTCGTTCCCTGCTTCCGCAGAAGCCATTTAAGTGCATTGTGAGCCTTTTGGGAATCCTCATAGCCGATAGAAAAAGCCTCTTCTTTATTGGCAAAACGCCCGCGGTAAGTATAGTTAGATTCATCATTTGCAGAAATCAGCTTCGCTCCATCTCCTTCATTCCGAATCTTCTTGGGCTGCAGCCAGGAAATTTGCGCTAAGTCGCCTGTCAGGTAGGAAAGTCCTGTCTCTTTTTGCTGAGATCTGCAATATTCTATATAATTTTGTTGTAAAGAGCAGTCTTTCCAGCATTTCACTGACAAACTGCCGCTGTCATCCATCAGCGCATCTTCCGGTAATACTTCCCCTGTATCTATTTGAAACCGTATAAATGCGTCCGTTTGAGCAACAATCTGTATTTTTGCCTTTTCGGAAATCTTTCCCGATTCATCCTGTATAAAGATACCTTGATTATTAAGATCCTTCATCAACGTACCTTTTTCCAGATACTGATAAACAGCCTTAACTTTTGAATGGCAGTAAGAGGAATCCGCCCATTCCTTCAGATGTTCCATGTACAGCAAATGGTTTTTAGAGCAGTCTTTTCCTTTGACAAACTGATTATAATCCGCCGCGAGATATTTCAGATTGTCACAAAGCGGGTGAGGCTCAATTCCTGCCGTTCTGCTGGCCGATTTTTCAGTTACGGGAATAATAGTCAGCTTGTCCTCGTCCGGTACCGTTTCCGCTCGCAGAAAATTGCCGTCTCCGTCAATCGTCACCGTAATTTGTGCCGCTACCGTAGTATGGTAGGACGGAAGCAAAACAATATGATCTTCCCCCATCCTGCCAGCCAGATGCTGATTTTTATCATACAAATCGCATAATTCTGCTATCCAGTTCATTCCTCATCACCTTCTTCCGAAAATTCCTGAAGACCGCTGAATTTTTTATCCGGAAAGGCCTTTATTCCCATTTCATGAATCATCCGTTTATCCGAACATTCCTCCGGAGCCAAAAAAGTCACATACCCATTCTTCATGACCGGCCTCCAAAACCGAACAGTCATTTTTCCTCTGTCCTCCTCCAGCACGGCTTCATCGGCATATGTAATTCCATGATACATAAAACCGAAAGCCACCTCTCTGGAGGGAGTATCATAATAACCTTCTCCTTCCCCAAACACACAGGGTTCCACATATCCCTGACATTCTCTGGTCCCCAGGAAGATATCTCTCCGTCCGCCTCTTTGAATCATCCGTTTGGCAATATTATGATGTTTATTTTCATCTCTGTCCCCTTCCAGTTCAGGGCGGTTCTCATTCCAGACAAAATGCGCCCTTACCTGATAACGCACATCTTTCAGGTAAGTATAATAGGAAAGGTCATTTCCCCCATTATACGCGATTGGACGAATCGCTTTTGTCTCCGTCTGGATGGGATTCATCACTCTCAACTCATCAATACGCCAAATTATCGTCGGTTTCCAATATATACTTTGCAGAATCCCTTTGATAGCTTCATAGGTAGGAATCTGATAAGAAAATTTTTCACCGCCGACTCTGGTAACCGGATCCGAAAATAATGCATAATCACCGCTGACCTGAAATTCCACCGTATTTCTGTATTTAGCCTGCACCTTTTATCTCCCTCCTTCTTAAAAATTCAAAAAATCCAATGCCGATGGTTCCTCCTTAAGACCAACGTTTTCATCATAATAACCTTCTGCCAAAACCAGCACCCGATTTTCTTCAATCCCATAAACCGCGTTCCCCAAATTTTTCAGTGTTTTTTCTGATACTCCCACCGAATAACGCTGCAGCTTTCGCAAAATAATTCTTTTCTGTTCAGGATCTGCCTCGCTCTGAAGAGCCTGAATCAGTCCTTTACCTTCCCTATAAGGGACTAGAATATTTTTCAAACCCTTATCATCAATTACAGTGAAAATCTGTCCTGCGCTCAGGAACGCCTGCTTCAGCCTGATTTCTTTTTTCTCGGCAGCAAAAATTTTATTATCGGACAGTAGCTCTACCAGGCTGCTCCTTCCCCATTCCTTCAGTACCGGATAAGAGGTTTCATCTTTGTGTTCCATCAAATAATATTTGAAATACAATGTAACCGCTTCCTCTGAATCCAACCTTTCTCCAAAACTTTCCGGACTTTTACGGTATGCCTGAAGCGTACACAACATAGCTTCTTGTGCCGTTCTGATATCCTTAAGAGAGGAGATTCTTTCCGCTTCCTCAGACATTTTGATAAGACAGACCAGCCCTTTTTCCGGCCCTCCGTTCCGGTTACATCTTCCCGCTGCCTGTATTAGGTTATCAAGACCTGCCAGAGACCGAATCACACATTGAAAAGAAAAGTCCACACCAGCTTCCACCAATTGCGTACTGATGCAGATTACCTTTTCATTCCTGTCAAGACGTTCTCTGATTTCTTTCAAAACATTACTTCTGTGCTCAGCACACATCAGTGTGCTCAAATGGTATAAACCTCCCTCTGTTTTCCCCTTCAGCTGCTCGTAAATATCAAGTGCGCAGGATTTTGTATTGCATATCATGAGTACCTGATCCATCTGCCGTGATTTTTCCGAAATAAAATCAACCGCCTGTGAAATGTTGAAACCCTTTCCGCAATCTTGCGTACAATCATGAAATTCCACACGCCTGAAAACCTCTTTATATGCTGAAATACTGTTGACCATATCAACCGGCGGCAGCATTCTGTTTTCAGGAAGCCTGTCCAAAAGCGGCTGTGTTGCCGTACATAGAACAATCGTTGTATTGCAGAACTGTGTCAGAAAATTAACCGCCAGATTAAATAGCTGCAGCAGCTTAACAGGCATAGCCTGTACCTCATCAAAAATGATTACACTGTCACACAGACTGTGAAACCGACGGATACTGCTCCTCTTTTCCTTGAACAGCGTCTGAAAAAACTGTACTGCAGTGGTCACTATCACCGGCACTTCATCCCAGTTTTCTATGAGCCGCTCATAACGTTGCTGTCCTTTCACCTCTTCCTGAACCACATCACTGTGATGTTCCAATATCATATCCGGCATATCCAGACTTGTTCTGATAACACTCGCATTTTGTTCCAGTATACTTTTAAAGGGCGCAACATAGAAAATATGTCTTTTTTTATTCGCCTTTGCACAATGCAATGCAAAACGCAAAGTACTTAGCGTCTTCCCTGCTCCGGTGGGGACGGAAAGACGGAATAAATTGCCGGAAGCGTATGCTGCGTTTCGGCAGCGTGCAGATATATCCTGCCGACAGGATGCTATCTCAGAAGTCTTATCCAATTCGTTTAATTTATTTTCCAAAGTAATAATACCGTACTCCCAAACCTTCTGAATTTCATCCTGGCTCATTCCTGTATCAGTTTTACGGTTCTCCATAAAATCCGCCGTATCCCTCCAGTCAGCATCCATCAGGGATGAAAACAGCAGTCTCTCCAACATACCCAGATAAAAATTACGATTACCATATAAGCCATTGTTATTTTTTGCAAACAGTTGCACTTCTTTGGCTAAAACATTTAAATCAGCTCTGGCCTTCTTCCTTATTTCAGCCATTTCTGCCGCGTTCAGCTTCAGTTCAGACGCCTCAAGCAGAACTTCCGCTTCTCTGCACACAGCCTTTACCTTTTCCGCAGTATACTTCTGTTTCCTTTTTTCCAATAAAATGCTTCCATCAGAAATTGATACACAATCCTGCAGACCATGATGCATATAAATGGCATCCTGTACCATTTCCCCAAGCAAGGTTCCTGGCAAATATTGATTTACCACCAAACCGCCAAGTGTGGAATGGTCCAGTTTACCTTCATTGCATCCTTCTTCTTTTAAGGACTTTTCAAAATATTCCTGCCATTCCTCCGGATATTTTCCATCATCATGATGAATTCCTGTCAGCCAAGCCGTCTTTTTCAATTCGGGCAAAGGACAATAGTTTTCTGCAAGCCGGGCTACATTTATCTGATGATTTACATTGAGCTGATATTGCTGATCTTTTTCCCGATAATGAGAATGATATGTTTTTTCCATGTATCCCCCGCGTCAATGCTTTCTGCATATAGCAAACATTCTCTTCACTGCACATATAAAACGCTTTAGCGCAATATAAGCAGAAAAAATACAAAATTATATCACATATATTCTTATTATATTCTCCAAAATAACTATTATCAACATAAAAACTTATTTTTTACTATATTGTTCTAAATAGAAAAGTGAACTTTCTGTACCTTATTTCCAATTAAAAAAGAGGCAGGCCTTCAACTTACCGGCCTGTCTCCTGAATACTGAATTTATTTCTATTCTTTTTTGTACAATCAGAAACTAACCATCAATTCCGGACAAAACTACTCTTCCAAAGCAAAAATCAAAGAAAAAGGATCTACCGATTTGCCAGCTCCGCAGTAATTTCTTCCCAGGTAACATCTTTTTCAGCCATAAGAACCATCATATGGTAAAGGAAATCGCAGATTTCATACTTAATCTCATTGGGGTTGGGATTTTTGGCGGCAATAACGATTTCGGTGGCCTCTTCTCCCAGTTTTTTCAGGATTTTATCAATGCCTTTGTCAAACAGATAATTGGTGTAAGAACCCTCCTTGGGATTCTCCTTACGATCCTTGATAACGGCAAAGACATCTTCGAAAACCTTCAACGGGTTATGCTGAGTGTCCGCGGTGTCGTCCAGGGTGAGTATTTCGTTGAAAAAGCAGCTGTAGGAGCCTGTATGGCAGGCAGCCCCAATCTGTACCACGCGGGCGAGGATGGTATCCATGTCGCAGTCTGCGTGAAGGGATTTGACATACTGATAGTGGCCGCTTGTTTCGCCCTTGATCCAAAGCTCCTGGCGGCTTCTGCTGTAGTAGGTCATTTTACCTGTATGTATGGTCGCCAGATAGGCTTCTTCGTTCATATATGCCTGCATGAGAACCGCTTCAGTTTTGTAGTCCTGTACAATTACGGGAATCATGCCATCGGAATTCAGTTTGAAATCAGACCACTGATAGGCGGCGGTAATTTCGGAAACCTCTATGCCGTTATCTCGGCAGAGCTTTTTCAGCGCTTCAATTTCTTTATAGTTATCATTCACAAGCTTCCCTGCGATGCCGTCCACATTTTCCATTTTCAGGATTTCAATAATTTTTTCCAGGGAGATCTCAGGAAGCGTTGTAATGACAGGAACAGGGCTGATTTCGGCCGTTTCCTTCAGGATGGCCGGCTCCCGGACGAGAACGCTGCTGATATATTGGTTGATCAGAGCGCACTGCTCCCTGATCACCTTACTGCTGTCTGTCATCGCAAGCAGCTTATCCGCGCCGAATTTCAGGGAGACCTCACGGGTGACTGCAATATTATCTTCTTCCGTATAATCAAGCACCGCCTGGCGGCATCCGGCATATAGAAGCTTTTTCACGTCTTCCATGCGGTGGATCGCACCGGCGCCGATTACGGGAACGGCCACGGTGGCGCATATTTCTTTGATGATGTCTATGGCTTCCTCATGCTCCCTGTCAGTGGAGGAAAGGTCGAATACGATGATGCCGTCGCATTTGTTGTCACTGTAGCTCTCTGCCAAAGCCACCGGATCAATGCTGACCTCATGCAAATCATCAAGACCGCTTACCGCTCTCTTCTGATACAAATAAATACATGGCAAAAATTTTTTTGAGTTCATTGGCTCTCCTGCTCTTTCGTTTGCTTTTTCCGTAATACTATCCGCGCAGTTCTTCCGGCACAGCGGAAGGGAGCCCGGAATTATGCCGGAAATTCCTTCCGCTTCCGCTTACAGGCTTCCCTTGGTGCTCAGGACGCCGTCAATGCGTTCATCGTATCCTGTAGCCATATCAAGCGCCTTGGCAAATGCCTTGAACATGGCTTCCGCCATATGATGGCTGTTCTGCCCAGACAGCATTTTCAGGTGGAGGTTCATGGCGGCGCTATAGGATACTGCATAGAAAAACTCCCGGAGCAGCTGGCTGTCCAGCGTGCCTATCACAGGCGTGGGAAAGCTGCAGTCGAATTCCAGCCAGGGTCTTCCACAAAGATCCACGGCGCTTAAAGCAAGCGCATCATCCATGGGAAGCATGAAAAAACCATAACGGCGGATACCGGCCTTGTCTCCTGCAGCCTGGGCAATGGCCTGGCCCAGGACGATCCCGGTATCTTCCACAGTATGATGGCCGTCCACATGCAGATCACCGTTGACCTGGACGGTCAAGTCAAAAAAACCATGCTTGGCAAAGCCCTCCAGCATATGATCGAAAAAACCGATGCCCGTATGAATATCGCTTTTTCCGCTTCCGTCCAGATTCAACGTCAGAGTGATATCTGTTTCTCTGGTGGTTCTTTTCATGCATGCGCACCGCTGTGCCCGGCGTACTCCTTCCGCGTCCTGTCCCATGACCAATCCTCCTGAAAAAAATAATTATTCAAATCTGTAAACTGTTCAGTACCCTTCACAGTTACTGCTAAAATCCATCCTAAATCGCCTTTGG
>ERZ780150.1593-NODE-1593-length-14196-cov-2.963369_pt1 | contig 14196 bp, 15 predicted proteins | sample MGYA00511019_ERZ780150 | MGnify/ENA primary metagenome ERZ780150 (study PRJEB29588, sample SAMEA2151633) | human gut metagenome | biome: human gut; feature: human-associated habitat; material: faeces | place: Denmark | collected 2008/2010 ...
CGGCTTCTGATCACTGCACCATTTTTTACATATTTCCCATAAGTCGGTCCTTAAAAATCGAAGCACATTCCCTGACACAAAAATGAATAAACAGCACCGGGTCAGAGGGGGCGCTGATGCCGCTTACATTGTCAAAACCCCATTTTTCTGCTATACGCACCGCCCGGTAAATATGGAAATTGCTGCTTAATATTCCAATCTCCAGCGGCTTATCCTCCACAACCATGTACCCTTCATTCTTCTGGACATGCATAGGCTTCTTTTTTTCCCGCTCCCTGCGGGTATAGGCACGATGGCGTTCGATCACAACCTTGCTGTAAGCAATATTTTCCGCAACCGTGCCGCCAAATAACCATGTATCTTGAAGTACCATTCCGAAATTACTTCTCAAATTAGAACGGGGCATATCCTTTGTGTCGGTTCCGTCTAAAGTGATTTTTCCGCCGTTTAACTCGTAAAACCGCATAAGCAGATTGATAAGCGTTGTCTTTCCGGCTCCTGTGCTGCCGACGATTGCAACCTTTTGTCCCGGCTTTACAGAGAAGCTGATGTTGTGCATTAAGATATTATCAGGCGTATATCCAAACCGGACATTCTGAAATTCTACGGTTCCTTTTGCCTGCTCTACAACAGCGGGGAGAGCAGATTCCGGCGAAAGCTCTTCCTCGTCCAGCAGCTTATAAATTCGTTCCAGAGAAGCTAAAGCGGATTGCATACTGTTTACCATGTAGGCAGCTTCCGTAAGCGGCTCCGAAGCCTGATTAGCATATTGGAAAAATGCCTGAAATACACCTACGGTCAATCTTCCTTCCAGCAGCATTTTTCCTGCCAGTACCGCAATCAGCACTTGACCGAAACGGTTAATCAGGCGGATCGCGGGATTGACTGCATTTATCATAAAATCCGCTTTTTTTGTAGCCTCGGCCAGTTCTTCCGTTGCCTTGTGCATATTTTCAGAACTGTTTTCCTCCTGATTAAATGCTTTTATAACAATTCGGCCACTGTATGCTTCTTCCACCTGTGCGGTTACATTACTCACACACTGCTGCCGTTTCAGGGCAGATTTCAGCGTTTTTGCAGATACAAAATTAGTGGCCGCCAGTGCAATTCCTGTAAACACCAGAAAAACAAGCGTCAATAGAATACTAAAGCGGAACATCATAATCAGAGAGCCGACAATCATACCAACGGCTGTAAACAGTTTTAACATTCCTGTTTGCAGGGCTTCCGATGTTTTATCTAAGTCATTGACTGTCCGGCTAAGAATTTCTCCTGTTTTAGTGCGGTCAAAAAAAGAGAGGGGGAGCCTGTTTAGCTTTTTGCTAATTTCAATCCGTAGCCGCAAACTAAGTCTTTCCGCGAAACTTGACATAAGGAATGATTGAAGGGTGTAGAACAGAGCCGCTGCCAAATAAATCAGCAGCAAGAAAACCATATCCCGGCCGCCCGCCGCCCATGTAACTTGAAATGCCGCGCCAGTTGTAACTGTTTCTTTAATGTTATTCCAAAGCAGATCTATAATATGTGCGCTATACAGAGGCGCGATAATAGAGAGGAACGTATAAAGAACTACAGACACAAGCACAAACGCCAACCGCTTATGCTGGTCGCTGACGGAACGCCACACCCTTTTTAAGGTTTGCCACGCATGATCCGGCGTTTCAAAGTCCATTTCATCTGCGAGGACTTCTACATTGTTGTTATTCTCACTCATAGTTCACATCTCCTTTCATTTGAGATTTTGCAATATCCTGATAGACAGGGCAAGTCTGCATTAAGAAATCGTGATTGCCAATCCCGGCAACCCGCCCTTCTTCTAAAACAATAATCTGTTCCGCGTTCATAATTGTGCTGATCCGCTGGGCGATAATCAGTACCGCCGCGTCTTTTACTTCATCTGCAAGGGCTTTTCGCAACGCCGCGTCAGTCTTAAAGTCCAAAGCGGAAAAGCTATCATCAAAAATATAAAGATCGGCTTTTTTTGCCAACGCCCGTGCAATAGAAAGACGCTGTTTTTGTCCGCCTGAAAAGTTTGTGCCCCCCTGTGATACATGGGAGTAAAGGCCATCGGGGAGATCATAAATAAATTCGGATTGCGCAACCGACAAGGCGTGTTTCATTTGTTGTTCTGTTGCCCTGTCATTTCCGTGCCGTAGATTATCGGCAATCGTACCGGAAAATAGCCATGCCTTTTGCGGTACATAAGAAATATGCTCCCTTAGCTCCTTTTGCGTCATGTTCCGAATATCTTTGCCATTCAGAAGGGCGGAACCGGAAGTAACATCGTGAAAACGCAATATCAATTTTGCAATCGTAGATTTCCCGCTTCCAGTGCTGCCGATAATTGCAGTTGTTTCCCCTCTTCTGCAAGTAAAGTTTAAGTTTTCTAATGTGTTTTCGTCTGCGTCTGCGAAGCGGAAACTTGCGGTTTTGAATCGTACAACTTCCTTCGTTTGACTGAGGTTATTGTCAACAGACGCAATCCCATCTTGAATTTCCGGCGTAAGATGCAGTACATCTGAAATTCTCCGAACACAAATCATAGCACGGGGTATTAAAATCATCACCATCTGGGCCATAATGATGTAAAAAAGGATCATCATAGCATATTGCGTCAGGGCGGTAATATCACCAATTTCCATAAATCCCGCGCCGATCCGGTTTGCGCCTAACCAAAGGATAACGACAATAATCAGGTTGATTGCAAACAGGGCAATACTCTCTAAGCCAACAAACAGGCGGTTTGCGCTGATTGCTGCCTCGGCGTAATCCTCAAAAGATTTTCTCATTCGCTTTTCTTCACTTTTTTCTTTGTTGAAAGCGCGAATAACACGAACACCTGTAACATTTTCCCGAAGAACTGCATTCATTCGATCAAGAAATTTTTGCAGCTTGTCAAATATCACCGAAGCCTTACGAGTGACAGAAATTGCCAGAAGCAGGATAAAAACGGTTGCCCCAACCAACAAGAAGCCCATCATGGTATCAATAGAAAACGCCATAACAATTCCCATAATACAAACCGCGGGAACAGGCAGCACCATTTGAATAAACCATACAACACCCTGTTGAACGACATTTACATCGTTCAGTGTGCGGGTAATCATAGAGCCGGTTCCAAACTGTTCAAAGTCATAAGAGGAAAAGGTAAGGGACTTGTCATAAAGAGCGTTCCGCATATCCCTGCCAATTTTAGAAGAAAGGTCTGCAGCGAGATAGCTTCCCAACAGTGCGCCCAAGCTGGTAACGATTGTCACGATCAGCATAAGTATTCCGCTGCGGATCAGGTAGTCCATATTTTCACCGTTGATGCCGGCATTTATCATATCCGCTGTGATGGTCGGAATTAACAAGCCGCCCGCAACATCTAAAAACATAACAAGTAATGTAAAAAAGCATAGCCATTTATACGGTTTTATGAACCGTAAAATTGTTTTCATTGTGTGTCCCCTCCTAAATATAGCCGCCTTATGCGGCCAATGTAATTAAAGTTCATTTAATTCTTCCCTCAAGCTTTCCATATAAATATTTGCCAAACGTAAAAGTTCCTTTTGTTCTTCCTCTTTTAGAGCGGTAAAGGCCGCATTTTCTTTTTGGACTACTGGAACAATGTACTTTTCAACAAACTGTTTTCCGGCCTCGGTTAAAAAAATGTGCTTATCCCGTCCAACACCTTGTTTGAGATAAATATATCCCTCCTGTACCAGCTTCCGAATGGAAGAATTAACCGTCTGTTTATTTGCAAAAAACTCATAGCAGATATCCTTTTGCAGACAGCCATCACCTAAATCGTAGATGGTATAAAAGATCGAAAAGGCACTGTCTGAAATCCCCATTTTTGAAGCAACTTTGTGATATAATTCGTCAAACTCCTTGTTCATCTTATTAAAATCCATCAACAGTTCATTTAGTTTTTCCTGCATGGTCTTACCTCCTTAGTATGAATTCATACTTGAATGGTGCTATTTTAGTATGAAATCGTACTCGTGTCAAGTATGTTTTCATACTTAAATATGAATTATTTATTAAACGGAGCAAAGTGCTTTCGTCATTCTCAACTCCCCTTCCCCTCACTCATGAGTTTTTTTTCTGTTGGGGGGTGCTCTTTGTAACTATTTATTGTAAAATATTCTTATGTATAAAAAGAACATCCTCCAAACTATTTTTTCTGACCACTTTGAATACGTCCAATATGTCATCCGCCCTAGCAAGAATGTTTTGGATAACATCAACAAGATAATCCATTGCCATGATCCTTCTTATGGGGGCGCTGGCAATTTTACTCCCTGGCGACCCAATACCCATTTTGATTATGACTTCCTGCGCCTGGCTTTCCATAAAGTCCTTTTGGATCAGCTCTCCCTTAGATTGGGACCTTCTTTTTAGAAGCTTAAAAATCAGATTTACAGAGACCATCCCGAAGGCTTTTATGTTAGAGCCAAACCTAACTTGTGTTCTCCTGATTTTACCATTAAATACATGGAGATTCCGTGATGTTCCATTATCAGCGTCATGAGGATCATAAAACGATCACGGAATGTGTCCCCGTCACCCACTTTATCAAACACCTGATTGTACATATCCCTGGCAAGAACTTTAAAATGGTCCGTTACTACGGCATTTATGCAAAACACCATAAACAGGAAAAAATCTTCGGAAATGTTTATCCCCTCAGAAGCGGCAATATCTTTCCCGGCTACTGGACTGGCGTAATTCGCTTCTTCTGGCCTTTGGCTATGAGCCGCTCAGATGCCCGGAGTGTGGCACTTCTATGTTGGTTTTAGAAGTTTACCACAAAAAAACTGCACTATTTGAACGCTATCGAAAGGTTATGGGATATGGATAGATCCATACGCCTTATTCCTTCTCTACCGTCAGATAATGCAGCCTAAACCAAAAACAAAATACTTCATAGACAACGTCATGGCGAAGTCACATCTTCGCTCTTTTGCTATGCCATTTTTTATTTCCAGTCTATTATACACCATCTTTGCCGATTTGCGAAGTTTCCTATAAAACTTTCATGCCTCACATACTTGGCACCACCATAAATAAAACATATATGGGACATGACTGGTTTTTCAGTTGCTTGCCGTAGTTTCAGATGTATACTAAAGATAACGGCAAAGTTCGATTTTTATCTGGGCTTGTAGCCCGCCTATAAAACTGAATTTAGGCTACCTCATTTGCACCACCATCTGTCCAGCCGCACTACAGCAGAAGGATGTACAGTAAAATATCAAAAGACAGGAAGCCATGCCGTAAATTCTATCCATTGGAGGTGCTATTGTAGAAAAAGTTTACGACAATTGTTGTGGTATTGATGTGCACAAGAAGCTCATTGTCGCCTGCTTCAAAAAAAGGCAACACGCAGGAGATTCGTGAATTCGATGCAACAACCAGAGAGCTTCTGGAAATGGCTGACTGGCTTAAGGATGGCGGCTGTGAAATGGTTGCCATGGAAAGCACAGCGTCCTATTGGAAGCCCTATACAACATCCTTGAATCTTCTGACTGGAATGCGATTGTGATAAATGCTCGCCATATGAAGGCAGCGCCCGGCCGGAAGACGGATGTAAAGGATACGGAATGGATTGCCGTTCTCCTTACGCACGGTCTGCTCCGGGCAAGTTATATCCCAGGCAAAGACCAGCGTGAGCTGCGGGAACTCGTCCGATACCGCAAGAGCCTTGTCGGGGAACGCAGCCGTGAACTGAACAGGCTCCAAAAGATGCTGGAAGGAGCCAATATCAAGATATCCGGTACGATTACGGATATCAACGGCAAGAGTGCCAGGAACATCCTGGAGCACATACTTTCAGGAAAACAGATTGACTCTGCTCAATATGACATTTTCTATGAAATAAAGAAGAGGGGGGATTTATTTCCCCGCCTCTTCCTGCTGCCTCCGCCGCACTATAGACTTAAACACTCCGTTTCTTCCTCATCCGAATTCCAATCAATTCCTTCACATCCTCCAGCACGTCCCCGTCCCTTACCTCTATCATCATCCATCTTCCCCCATTAAAAGGAGCCGTATCTTGATACAACTGACGGACATAAGCAGTACAGCCGTTAAGTGCCAGTTCTGCCTCCGGGGCTTCCTTTGCCCCCACCGACACCATGCAGATAAAATACCCTTCCTCAGGATACAATGTGCAGACCGCCCTGGATCCCTTCTTATACTTTACGTTCCATCCTCCCTGCATGGAGCATCTGCTGTACTCAATCCTGGGGGATATATGAAATGTGTCCTCCAGCCAGGCCAAAAGCTGCTGCCAGCAGGGACTTGCTATATATCTTCCGATTTGCTCCATGTCCGGCTGCCTGTGAGCCGGGTATGCCTCCATCCATGTCATTGCGTACCTTCCTTTCATTCTGACGGAGGACGAAGCGGGACAGCGCCGCCCCTGATGAAAGCCCCTCATGATAGCCCTCCATAGCTTTCTGCCTCCTTTTATAAAGTTAGAGGGAAGATTCTGCTGGTCTGTGACATATAATATGAAACAATTTATTCTTCCCGGCCGGATGAGCGCCATTTCACTGACCCACCAACCGCCTGACTCCTTTTTCCGATATCACCATATCCATCATCTGGTCGTGGGGCTCCACAGGTATGTCCGCGCGCATGATCCGTTCCCTGCATATGACTGCCTTCACGGCCCGGGTCCTGCCCAGATAGCGGTCATAGTACCCGCCGCCCTGGCCCAGGCGGCTGCCCCGGCTGTCAAAGCACAGGCCGTCTGCCGTCGTGGCTGCATGACATGCATGGCACAATGGCCAGATTGATTTTCTCCGCCTGTATGACCGGAGCATGTGCTCCCGGTTCCATTATACCGTATTTTCCTGCCTCCAAATCCCGAAGGCTCCTGATTTCACGTACTTCCATAATCCCTCTGGAGATGCACCTGGGAACCCCCACCCGTTTTCCCCTCCTTAAGGCATCCTCCAGTATGGGCGCTGTATCAATCTCACTGCTGGTTCCCACAAAGCAGAACAGGGTGCCCGCCTGTTCATATTCCGGCAGACCGGCCACATGCCGGAATATTTGAAGGTCCGCCTCCTTTGTATACCCTTTATCCAGCGCCGCAACCGCAGCTTTTATCTCCCGGCGCAATGCTCTTTTCCGGTTCTCTGATGTATTCAGTTCTTCCAAAGCCATAGATGTTTCCCCTCCCTGTGGGTATTTCCCTAATTATACACTGCCCCATATTGGAAAACAACCACCTGGTAAGCGGACCTGGAAAGGCCTGGAATGCGGACCCGGAAAGCGGCAGACCTTCTGACTTGTATTTTTTCTTATTAGCGGATACAATGGTATCAAACGGACGGACGAAACAGAGGAAGAGCTTTATTTACCTGTTTGAAAGCTCAGAACTTTCTTCTATATTATAAACCACGTATCCCGCGTCCTTAACAGCCTGTTTGAGCTCATTGTTACCATGCTCCTGTTTCATCCGCACCAGGGCCTCGCCCTTTTCCAGGTCCGCCTGGGCCCACACCCCTTCCAGGCTGTTGAGGGCGTTTTCCACATGGCAGGCACAATTACCGCAGGACATGCCGTCCACCTTGAGAATCCGTGAATAGGGATAGTGTGATTTATCCTTATCCCTGACTTTGATTTTTTTCACCGATGGCTGGGAGGAGGCTCCGCAGCACCCGGAGGTTAGTTTCTTGGCATAGCTCTTGATTCCAATGATTGCAATGACAATCAGGACAGCGCATATAATGGCTGTTGACATAATATCATCTCCCTTTTGATTAGCTGATAAATGGTTTCGATGATTGGTTTATACAATAAGATTAGCATTGACTAACTCAAATGTCAATTCCTTTTTTCATCCAATCCCTCCCTCTCCCCATCCCCAAAGCAAACGTGTCCTGAAAGCCGGCCCTCCATATAAAAGGCAGCTTCCAGGACACATAATCTTACTCCGCGGGCTCCGGGCCCGCGAATATTTTATATGATATTCTCAACACACAATTATTTCTCTTTCATCAATGCCTTAACAAGGGCCGCCCCCGCGAACAGCATAATGAATATAAAGGGGAATGCCGCTGCAAGTGAAATGGTCTGAAGGGGTTTTAATCCTCCCGCAATCAGAAGTCCCACAGCCAGAAGAGACTGTACAACGCCCCAGAGCACCTTTCTTCCGTTCTTGGGATTTAAGTCTCCCTTGGAGGAGAACATTGCAAGCACAAATGTACCGGAGTTTGCCGAGGTAATGAAGAATGTACACAACAGTATGAGGGATACCACGCACAGAATCATTCCCAGAGGATACTTGCCCATAACAATGAACAGTCCCGTCTCAGGCTTGCTTGCAATATCCGCCAGCTGGGCAACGGAAAGCGTACCGTCCATACCCAAATGCAGACCCAGGCTTCCCATAATGGCAAACCAGAGAATGGATCCCAGAGCCGGTGCCAGCACCACGCCTGCGATGAATTCCCGAATCGTCCTGCCCTTGGAGATACGGGCAATGAACGATCCCACAAATGGAGCCCATGCAATCCACCACGCCCAGTAGAACACTCTCCATGCTCCAACCCAGTTATTGTCACCGTAATTGTTAATCATGAGGCTGTCCCCAAAAAAGTTCTGCAGATACTGCCCCAGTCCGTTTGTCAGGTTGTTAAGAATCTCAAGTTTTGGCCCTACCAGAAATGTAACAGTGATCAGGCCAATGGCAATATATAAGTTAGCGTCGGAAATGATCTTAATACCGCGGCTGATGCCGTCAACAGCAGACCAGATATAGATAACGCTTATTACCGCAATGATAATAATTTGAATCACCAGGGTCGTCGGAATGCCAAACAGGTAGTTAAGACCTGCATTAATCTGCATGACGCCCAGTCCAAGGGAAGTAACAACACCCGCAACAGTGGCGAACACCGCCAGTACGTCGATGGTCTTTCCCGCCCATCCGTTGATTCCCTTTTCACCGATAAGGGGTTCAAATATGGAGCTGATAAGGCCCGGTTTTCCCTTGCGGAACTGGAAATAGGCAAGACCCAGTCCAATGATGCAGTAGTTTGCCCACGGATGAAGTCCCCAGTGCATATAGCTGGAACGTATGGCAAAGTTTGCGGCAGCTTCCGTACCGGCCTCAATTCCGGGAATCGGGTTTGAGAAATGTGCCAGCGGCTCAGAGATTCCCCAGAATACCAGACCCACTCCCATGCCTGCCCCAAACAGCATGGCAAACCAGGATACGGTGGAATATTCCGGCTTGGAGTCATCCGGTCCAAGCTTAATCTTTCCCCATTTGCTGAAAGCAATGGCAACTGAAAAAATAACAAATGCGGTCATGGCCATAAGATAAAGCCAGCCGAAATTATTGGTCAGAAATGAATATGCCGAATTTGAAACAACTGTAAAGTTGGCATTAAAGGCAACCGCCCATATTGCCATGATAATGGTTATTGCTAATGAAACTACGAATACCTGATTTTTGTCTTTCATATAGGACCTCTCCTTCTCCTAAAAGCATGCGGACAGCCGGCAAAATGATTCTGGACAGCCAAACAAAAGCTCTCAAGCAAACACAAATGCCGCCTGACAGGCCCCCCCTGCCAGGCGGCACACAAAGCCACTCATCACTCATGGCATACAGAACCGTATTTCGTACCGCCCTGTATCCTAGATTTCTACTTTGAAAATCGTCTGCTTTTTAATATCTGTAGCCAGAGCATCCAGCGCTGCCTCCACTCTGGATCGGCGGAGCAGATGCTGCTCCTCCCTGGAGGAGGAAGGATTGCCGAGAGGATATGGTATGGATATGGTTGGAACCATACGGTTTACACCAACCGTCTGGGCAACCGGAAGAAGGTTACACATAAGTACAACAGGGAAGCCTGCGCGCTCAAATTCTTTTACCATCGTTGACCCGCAACGAGTACAGGTCCCTCAGGTGGAGACCATGATAACGGCGTCCACATGGTCCTCCTTCAGAAGCGGTATGATTTCCTTGGCCATTCTTCTGGCCTCTCCCTGTGTGGTTCCGGTTCCTACGGTTGAATAGAAATAATCGTGGAGGGAACCATATTTGCCCTCATTCAGGAATTCCCTCATAACATCCACAGGCATGATGACATTGGGGTCCGCGTTGGCAGCCGCCGGGTCAAAGCCCGCGTGGATTGTCTTAAACTCACCGCTCTCTAATCGGTCCATCTTGGAGATGTCATATCTGCCCCAGCGTGTTGCAGATGCGGACTGAATCCTGTCCGGATTGTCCACAGGAACAATACCGCCGGTGTTGGCCAATGCAATCCTGGCATGCTTTAAATCCTTAAGAGCCGGTGCAATGGGTACCAGGTCCTTCTTAGGAATAATCAGCTCAGACTGATAGGGCTGTCCTGTAGCCTTGGCAATGAGCATATCCACTGCGCGGTCTGCTGCCGCGACGCCGTCCTCACGCCATACCTGATGCCGGATTCCTCTTGCATAATCCCCTTCTGCGTCCGGTCCCTCCGGTGTCTGGCCCTTTAACAGCTTATCAGCCAGCTTTACCATGGCGCCTGCATCCTTCTTCATGCTGGCCGCGGAATGGCTGCCCATCATGATGTACATATCCTTCTTAAACATCTCAACGCCGGGGTTCTCCGCGTGCATGGATGTGATGACCGGTACGCCGAACTTGGCGGAGACCGCCTTTCCAATCTCGCCGCAGGCAACACCATAGCGGCCTGCCTGGAAGGCCGGTCCGGCCAGGAAAAGATCAAACTCCCTGCCCTCTAATGCGGTCAGAATCCTTTCAATGGCTTCATCTCTGTGTGTGCTCATAAAGTTGTCACCACAGATAACGGTTGTGGTAACCCGGGCGTCAATCTCTGCCAGCATCTGGTTAATGGCTGCTGTGGGGCCCATGACGCCGTCTCTGACTTCCGGTTTGTAATCAGCCTTGTCTTCTCCGCCAATGCCCGCGAAGAACTGATTGATATAACAGATAACGTTCTTCATAACGAAACTCCTTTCACTGATTTTCCTTAAAATTCCCTGACAGTCTTGGTAGACCAGCCGATAATCTGGTCTCCGCAGAACATGGCGTTGTTTTCCATGATGATGGATCCATCCGGCCTGACAGACGGCCCTAAAATCTCATCCCCGGCCCAGCCTCCTGACAGACCATCCCTTGCAAGGGCTTCCAGCTCGCCGATTACCTCCGGCATTGGCGGAAGTTCAACCAATTCAGAAACATTACCGGTAGAAACAATGGCATCTTCCTTCTCATCCATGGAAACCAGGGGATCGGACTTGCCGTCACGGCCTGTACACTCATTTGTAAGACCAACCGTCTTAACTCCGGCTTCCTCCAGAGCCACGATGCAGCCCGTAAAGTCAGCGTCCGGATTGCCGTAGCCTTCCTCAGTCACAAGGGCGGCGTCCGCTCCAAGGGATTTCGCAATCTGCGCCACAAACAGCGCGGAACGCTCCTTCTGCTCCAGTGCAACATTCAGGTTTGACATGATGACACCCAGGAAGTTAAGGGTCTTGCCGTGCTCCTTGTACAGCCTCTTGATAACAGGACAATTCTGGAAATCATAGGTTGCCCACTTAGAAGAGCATGGCATGAAGCTTCCCGAAATCATGGCTCCGTCCAAAACCTCGTTGGGATTCATGAAGGTGGGAAGCATATGGTTGCAGTCCCATCCATAGCAGAGGTCGTTGTAACCCATCTCCTCCATCTGAGACTGAGGCTGCATCACGTATACAACGGATGGAAGCTTTTCCGTCTCAGGAGCTCTCCTGATAACCGGTTCCAGCTCGTAGCTTTCAACCTCTTCCGGCTCCATATCCTTTACACAGGAACCAATGTACTCGGCAAGTTTGTGAACCGCCTCCCTGATAGCCCTGTTTTTCTTCTGCTGTTCTCGTTTCTCAAACTCCTCGTCTGTATCTGCAACCAGCACAAGATTCTTAAGTTTGGAGAAATATGTATATTTAGCGCCTTCCCCTCCCATGTCAATCAATCCGTCCTGGAAACCTCCCCAGTGACTTCCAACAGCCAAAAGGCTCATATCCTTCAGGCAGTGGGTCCTTCCGTCTCCGGCCTGGGACAGTGGTCGTGTTTAACCTGGGAACAGTGTGTCCCCATTGACCTTTACCCTGCACTCTACCGCCTCTTTAACAGGTACCAGTCTCACCATGTCGCCAGGCCTTACTATCCTTAAATCTGCCTCCGTGATGTGTGGGTCTCTCTTGACAAAGGCAAGGCAATCCTCTTTGTCTACCGTAAGGATACCGTTCTCATACTTGGTTTTGTCACCAAAAACGATGTCCTTCACATAAAAATTACCCAGTTCCAGTTTCATAAATGAACTACTCCTTTCTTATAGAAATTTTCTATAGTTCTGGCTATTAACATTTAATATTTTAACATTAACTGTCCGGTTTGCAAGGTTTTTTGTGCATTTTGACGATTTTCAGAACATTGTTGGATAATACCATGGTAACTTTATGCATCATGTAAGGGACTCAATATTTTGTATCCATTCACCTTGTATTTCAAAGCATACCCCTAATTCGTCCGCCGGTGAATTAGGTTCCAGTTCAAAGACCCGGTCCCAGCTGGCTATGATTCTCTTTTTCAGCATGGGATAGTAGTTGCCAAACGCCTCTGTAACAAGAGCCATCTCATTCTCAATCCCATACCGTTTCAGCTCCTCGTTAAACGCGCGCTCATCCTCCAGGTTAAACGGCACATACATATAATTGACCCTGAACCCCCAGGCATACTCAGAAATGACATAAACCTTTTCCCCGGGTATCCTGAGCGTGAGACACACCGTATCCTCTGTGTTCCTCAGCCTGTATTCATCATGCATGGACAGCCATATGGGAAATGAGCACCCCTGGGGAACATCGATTCTCTCCCTGCACCGCTCGGCGAACCACCGGTAAAGCCTCAGGTAATACTCTGAAATAGCGTCATTTTTCATCCTGATATACTCCTCCTTTACCCGGTAGACACCCGTATTTTCCAGTTCCTCCAGCACCTTTTTGGACTGCCTGGTGTAAACCGTATAATATCCGTTTTCTGTTTTTCTGCTCATATCAAATCCTTCTGACCCATTACATATTTTCCGGCTTCATAAAAAATGAGCCACGGAAGTCTCTTCTGACGGCCGCGGCGATTCATTCTGTTTCTTATGGTTTTTTATCTGGCATTTGCCATGTAATCATGGCCCAGGGTATCGCTGGCATATATACCTACGATGACTTCCACATCACGCTTAAACTCCTGGACTTTATCCTCGATTTCTTCCGGTTTCAGACCATAATCCAGGATGTCCTTCAGGTACCCCTTATACAAAAGGCAGACCATCCGGTTCATCTTCATGGCATTCCCCATCGTAATGACGCCTGCCTGGGCGCAGCGCTCCGCCATGACCATGTCGCGCTCAAACAGGTCCGTGGACTGGAGCATGACCTGGAGATAGGGGCTGACTATATTGATTCGTTCCGGAAACATATCATAGTACTCACGGATGGCTGTGGTCAGATTCCGGCTGGCAGAGCTGAAAAATATGATATCGAAAGCCTGAGGATAGCGGAAGGCAATGCGGCAGTAGCATTCCCATATGCCAATGTGCATGTCCCAGATATCACGCCACTCCTTCTCGTGAATATTCAGCTCTTCCAGATACTCATCCAGATACCCCAGGTTGGCATAATAGAGCAGCTCTTCCACATTCTCAAAATACCGGTACATGCTGGTGGTGCTGCACTGAAATTCCTTGGCCATCCTGCGTATGGAAATGGCCTCAGTCCCCTCGTCCCTAATGATTTCCAATGCCCTCTCTATGTAAACCTTTCTGTTTAAATCCTTAAAATACTTTCTCCTCACTCGTTCATTTTCCACTGAAACCATCCCTCTCTTCTGAAGCTGAATGGGAATTAATCCCCACCACATCCTCCTGTCTGATCTGCCATACGGCGGCTCCCAGGTTTGTCTGTTCCATATTGTCTATGTCAAATATGCGGTTCCAACTCTTCTTGATTTCCGACTTCAAGTATGGGTAAAAGGGAGACTGAAACACTTCCCAGTAAGCAGACACACCCATCTGGTTCATCTTTTGTTCAAAACGGGCTTCGTCCTCCCGATCCTTTCCCACATAGGAAAGATTCAGAACCCTCTGCCACCTTTCACGGTCAAACAGCACCACCCGTTCCCTGGGAATAGACAGTTCC
>ERZ780150.1603-NODE-1603-length-14094-cov-3.111333_pt1 | contig 14094 bp, 8 predicted proteins | sample MGYA00511019_ERZ780150 | MGnify/ENA primary metagenome ERZ780150 (study PRJEB29588, sample SAMEA2151633) | human gut metagenome | biome: human gut; feature: human-associated habitat; material: faeces | place: Denmark | collected 2008/2010 ...
ACAGGCGGGCATGTCCTCCGTCCTCCGGCTCTTCTGTGTCCGCCGTCACGGGGTTCTCATTTTCATCCTCATCCCCTCCGCTCTGCCGTTGCTCCACCGCTATATGCATGGCCTCCTCCACCACCAGCATCAGCTCCTGCTCGTCGTAAGGCTTCAGAAGATAATCCAGGGCCCTTACCGTAATGGCCTTTTTTGCATAGGAAAACTCGTCAAATGCTGTCAGGAATATGATGCAGCAGTCCTTGTCCGCCTGCCGAATCTGCTGGGCTGCTTCTATGCCGTTTATACCCGGCATCTCAATATCCAGAATAGCAATCTGTATCTTTTCCTCCTCATAGATTTTAAGGGCTTCCCTGCCATTGGCTGCCTGGAATATCCGGCATCTGTCCCCCAGATTTTTCTGCAGCGTCTTGTAAAGGACCTGTCTCTCAATCATCTCATCATCCGCAATCAGTAAACGTAACATTGGCTCCCCCTTATATCTTCTGATAGTCCTCTTCCCGGACGGCAGGCAGGATAATCTGCACCACGGTCCCCTTGCCGGCCCTGCTGTAAATTCTCAAACCCCCATCCTCATACATGGATTTAATCCTCTGGTATATATTCCCCAGCCCAATGCCCACCCTGGCTGTCCGATGTCCCTTAAGTGCGTCCATAAGCCGTTTCAGCGTCTCTTCATCCATACCGACTCCGGTGTCCGCCAGGGAAATGACTAGCTTATCCTTCTGTTTCCATATCCTTAAAAATATCCGTCCCCCTTCTTCCTTCCTGGCTATGCCGTGTATGATGGCATTTTCCACCAGCGGCTGAAGGGTAAAGGCCGGTATCATAGTCTCGCTGCCGTCCACCTCCACCCGGAAGTTATGACTGACACGGCTGCCAAAACGCATCTGCTGTATGTACATATAATCCTGCACCACCTTAAGCTCCTGGTCCAGAGGCACAATCTGCTCTGAGGTCTTAAGATTATAGCGGAAGAGATTTCCCAGACTGGATATCATCCGCTCTGTGGTCTGGGCTTCCTCCAGTTTAGCCATGCAGGAAATCATGTTCAGTGTATTAAACAGGAAATGCGGATTAATCTGGCTCTTAAGAAGTTCCAGGCGGGCCGCGTCCAGACGTTTCTCCATCTCGATGCGCTCCACCTCCTCCTTATGAAGGCGCTCCGCCATCTCATTTTTCTCCTTCAGGGTATTGATATACCCTTCTGTGGCATGTTTCATCTTATTAAATGCCTGGACCAGCTCTCCCATCTCATCCCGGTTTTCCACCACCAGGTCCTCGCCCCCAAAATCATTTCTGGCTATCTCCCTGGAACTGTGGGCCAGTTTTACCATAGGGACAATCAGGGTATTGGACAGAAGCTTGGTCAGGCAGACGACCGTAATAATCATCAGAACGGAACAGGCCATAATCATGTAGGGAAGGTCATAGAGGAGGGGAACCTTTTCCTGATAGCTGCGCTTTCCCTCCTTCAGAGTGGACTGCATCAGCCTTCTGGCATAGGTCTGCAGATACCCCTGCATTCCATATACCCTGTACAACCGCTCCACAAATCCGTCCTCCGACTGGTCCATGTGAAGGACCTGGTCCCGGAAAATCTGGTAGCCTTCATAGCCGTTCTTAATATTCCACGTCCTGGCATACCGCTCTGGTCCAATAACATCATAGTCAAAGGGCAGGGCGTCAATGCTGCTCTCTGTCTTAAAACAGGCCAGCCTGTATTGCTTTGCATTCTCCCAGGTCTGCTCCCTCACATAGAGCTCAAAGGCTTCCGCTTCCTGCTCCATGGACTCCTGCACATCATAGCAGAGGGAATTGTCATTGAGAATCACGTTAAAACTTTCCAGGGAGAAATTCATGACCAGCATATTAAAGGCAATGGACAAACCCATTACCAGAATGACAACCACGGAAAATGCGCCCAGCTTTTTTTTCAAGGAGATTGAAAGCCACTGATTTTTAATATAAGAAAACATACCCCACCCCAATCGCACCAGAATGTGTCTGCAGCCTGCTTTCTTCCGGCTGTTTATCCAATTTGCGCTCTGCGTAACCATGTCATGCACCCTTTACCATACCATCCCTCCGGGATTTCCCACGATCCGGCCAGTGTCTTTCGCCATTATACCATATAATGACAGGGAGCGCAAAGCCCCCGGCCTTGCGCTCCAGTTATTCCCATTCTCCTATTTTGTTTTACTATCTTCGGGTTTTGAAGCGGTTATCTGCTTCTGCTCCTCCTTGGACGTGCCTATCTGTTTCTGTTCTTCCCTGGAAGTACTTATCTGCTTCTGCTCCTCCTTGGACGTGCTTATCTGCTTCTGCTCTTTCTTGGAGGTGCCAATCCGCTTCTGCTCTTCCCCGGACATGCCAATCCGCTTCTGCTCTTCCCCGGACATGCCAATCCGCTTCTGCTCTTCCCTGGACATGCCAATCTGCTTCTGTTCTTCCTTGGAGGTGCTTATCTGCTCCTGCCCTGCCCCGGACGCAGCCATCCGCTTCTGTCCATCCTTTGCAGCCGCGGCCATCTCTGCTTCCTGTGCCACGGTATCTGCCTTCTTTGGAGATGCTGTTTTACCGGACACCTTTTTCCTGGCCGCAGGCTTTTTATCCGCAGGCTTTTTATCTGCCGCCTTTTTAACCCCAGGCTTCTTTGCCTCAGGTTTCACGGCTTCTTCCACCTGTGTGCATGTGTAGATGCTGACGCTCATTGGCGGTATATAGACTTCAATGGAATCGTCCTTTTCATCCCATTCCAGCTTCCGGGATGTCTTGGCACGTCCGTTGACCCTGCCTTCCCCGCCAAAGTCCCTGGAGTCGGTGTTGAATATCTCCTTATACTTGCCGTGGAAGGGAACTCCCACGCGGAATTTCTCGTGCTCCATGTTGTCAAAATTGCAGATAAAGAGAAGGGTTTCCTTATTTTTCCTGCTCTTTCGCAGGAATATGATTATGCTCTCATTCTGATAGCTGCAATTAATCCACTCAAACCCATCGGGATCATAATCCATCTCATACAGGGCCGGGTGCTCGCGGTACAGCCTGTTAAGCGCTTTCACGTAATCCTGCATATTTTTGTGAACAGGATACTCCAACAGTCCCCACTCCAGGGACGCGCCCTCATTCCACTCTGCCACCTGGGCATATTCCTGGCCCATGAACAGCAGCTTCTTTCCGGGATGTCCCATCATAAAGGCATAGGCAGCCCTCAGATTTTCGGCCTTCTTTTCCAGGGTTTCGCCCGGCATCTTGCCAATCATGGAGCCCTTGCCGTGAACCACCTCATCGTGTGAGAATACCAGCACAAAGTCCTCGCTGTAAGCATACAGCATGGAAAATGTCAGCTCCCCATAATTGTTTTTCCTGAACAGGGGATCGCATCTCATATAGTTTGTGAAATCATTCATCCAGCCCATGTTCCACTTATAATTAAATCCCAGGCCGCCCTCTTTCGGATCGCCTGTAATCATTGGCCACGCAGTGGACTCCTCCGCTATGATGACCGTTCCGTCCTTCCGGCCCTTGAATACGGAATTCAGATGCTTCAGGAATTCCATTGCCTCCAGATTTTCATTGCCGCCATATAGGTTGGGCACCCACTCGCCGTCATTCTTTCCATAGTCCAGATAGAGCATGGAGGCAACCGCATCCATCCTGATTCCGTCCGCATGGTACTTGTCCGCCCAGAACAGCGCATTGGCAATCAGAAAATTTGACACGCCGGGACGGCCGTAATTGTATATCAGGGTGCCCCAATGGGGATGGGATCCCTTCCTGGGGTCCATGTGCTCATAGACGCAGGTGCCGTCAAACACAGCCATTCCATAGGCATCCCTGGGGAAATGGGCCGGCACCCAGTCAAGTATGACGCCGATTCCCTGTCCGTGCATATAGTCCATAAAGTACATGAAATCCTCAGGAGCACCGTAACGGCTGGTTGGGGCATAATACCCTGTAACCTGATAGCCCCAGGATTCATCCAGAGGATGCTCCATCACAGGCATGAGCTCCACATGGGTATATCCCATGTCCTTTACGTACTCCGCCAGCCTTGGGGCCAGCTCGCGGTAATTATAGAATTCGGAACCCACCAGGTCCTTTCCTGTCTCATCCTTGACCGTCTCCTTGCGGATCCAGGAGCCCAGATGAACCTCATATATGTTCATGGGCTTGTCCTTTGTATCTGTTTTTGCCCTCTGATCCATCCATGACTTGTCGTTCCATTTATATTTATCAATATTCCATACAATAGACGCGTTATTGGGACGCAGCTCTGCGTAGTTTGCATAGGGATCCGCCTTCAGCATGGGATCCCCTGCTCTTGTCTTTACCTCGTACTTATATATCTCACCTTCATGCAGGCCGGGAATGAACAGCTCGAACACACTGCCGTCCCCCTCTCCCAGGCGGCGCATCTGATGGCGTCTTCCATCCCAAAGATTGAAATCCCCCACCACGCTGACGCGCATGGCGCACGGCGCCCACACGGAAAAGTACACGCCGGATACTCCGTCAATGGTCATGGGATGGGCGCCCATCTTCTCATAAATCGTATAGTGGATGCCCGCTGCAAATTTCTTCAGATCTTCTTCCCGGTATTGGGGAGCAAATGAATAGGGATCATAGAGTTCCTCCGTCACCCCATTGTCATAGGTGACCACCAGGGTATAGGGCGTCTTGCTCTTGCGTGGTATCAGCGCCGCGAAAAAGCCAGCCTCGTCCGCCAGTTCCATGGGATATTTCTTCCCGGTTGAGGAAATCTTTACACTGATTTCAGCCGCGGTGGGTACCAGCGCCTGAATCAGAAGTCCCTCCTCTGTCAGATGGGGTCCCAGCATGGCATGGGGATTGGATGCTTCCGAATACACCAGTTCTTCAATCCCTGCCCAATCCATCAAATCATATAATTTCTGTTCCATATTATTGCCCCCTTGTAAGTTTATTCATTCTTCGGTCTGATATCAGCACGCCCGCTGTATATCCTACTCCTAAAGGGTATTTGCCCTGTCAGCAATATTCTGTCTGAAATTAACCACGTCATGCTCGTATTCTTCATCCATAAGGGGAGAAGTAATCATGAAATCCGCGCTGGCCTTGTTATTTGCAATGGGGATGTCATAGACCTGGGCAATCCTTAACAAAGCCTTAACGTCCGGATCGTGGGGCTGCGCTGTCAGCGGGTCGGAAAAGAAAATAACAAAATCAATTTTTCCTTCCACAATCTTGGCCCCAATCTGCTGGTCGCCGCCCAGAGGGCCGCTGTTATACCCCTTTACAGGCAGGTTGGTTGCATCCGTAATCATACGGGCCGTTGTGCCGGTCCCGCAAAGGAAATGCTTGGACAGTATATCCTTATGCTCTCCGCACCACTGTATCAGTTCCCGTTTCTTCTGGTCGTGGGCAATCAGGGCAATGTTCTTCTGTTTGCGTATTGTCATAGGTAAATAATCCATTTTCATCTGTCTCCTTTCAGTCTGTCACTTTGTTGGTGATGGTTCCTATCCCTTCTATGGTACACTCCACCACATCTCCCGGAACCAGGAATTTAGGCGGGTCAAAGCCCATGCCCACTCCGGCCGGGGTCCCTGTGGCAATAATGGTTCCGGGCTGTAAGGTCATTCCCCGGGAGAGTTCGCTTACAATGTGGCTGATATCAAATATGAGCAGTTCCGTATTGCTGTCCTGGCGAAGCTCGCCGTTCACCCTGGACTGTACCTGCACCTTGGGCGGATAAGACAATTCATCCACAGTGGCTATGCATGGTCCCATGGGCAAAAAGCCGTCCAGCCCCTTGCCGAAATACCACTGCTTATGCCGTGTCTGCAGGGTCCTGGCGCTGACGTCATTGATGATGGTATATCCGAATATATAGTCCTTTACCTCTTCCTCCCTGACATGGGATGCCTCGCGGCCTATGATGACTGCCAGCTCTGCCTCGTAATCCAAATCCGTCACAATATCCCGGTGGCTGGGGATTCCTGCCCCGGGATCCGTGGCCCGGTTCACCCGCTTGGAAAAATAGACGGCATAGGGTCTTTCCCCGTCAAATGCTTCCTTCTTAAATCTGGCTGATTCCTCTGCGTGAGCCATATAATTGATTCCCAGGCAGATAACATCCTGCCGCGGGTGGGGAATCGGAGCTAAAAGGCTTACCTCCCCAATAGGGGCAGCACCCCTGACCTTATACGGGTCCTGGCCGGACGCGTATTCCAGCAGCTGCTTCTCCGAATCGCTGATGGTCTCTATCAGCTCCTGCATGGTCTTATAATCCATATCCAGGGAAGCAAGGGGATAAACCCAGCTTCCGTCCCTGCTGATGACTCCAAGTCCGGATTTGTGTTCGATTTCATATGTAACTAGTCTCATAATGCCCTCCTGCTCATACCATTACGTGTATCTCATGTTTACTCTATCACATTTTTCCGAATTTTTCTACGATTTTGCCATTATTTCAGAAATCGCTCTTTCTCCCTGTCAGGGGTCTTCTTCCTAATAAATGGATTCCCGGAGTATCTTATGTATCTGGATTACCAGGGTGGGCAGGAATGCGGCCGCCGCCAGGGTGGTAAGCTGGCTCAGGCTTAAGTCGGCTGCGGCAAACATGATTTGCAGGCCCGGCACAAAGAGCACCGCTGCCAGCAAAACCACTCCCAGCTGGAACGCCATGACGCTGTACAGATTGCTTCCCAGCCCCAGACGTATGATGGAGTGACTGCTCCGGCAGTTGAATCCGTGGAACAGCCGGGCCAGGGTGAGGGTGGAAAACGCCATGGTACAGGCCCTGCCCGCGCCGCCCTCATGAAGTCCGGTGGTATAGGCCCACATGGTGGCTGCCGCAATCAGGGCTCCCTGGACCAGGATATCCCGTATAAAGGAGGCCGTGAGGATACCCTCCTTTGGATTTCTGGGCGGCTCCTTTAGAAGCCCTTCCTCCGGGGGCTCCATACCTATGGCTATGGCCGGCAGGGAGTCCGTTATAAGGTTGATGAACAGCAGATGCACCGGCTTAAAGGGCAGCGGCAGGGGACAGCAGAGACGTATATAATACGCAGAAAATCCCTGCCATATTTCCCGACAGAAGGAACTGGATGGAATTCTTTATGTTCCTGTATACATTCCTGCCGTTGGAAACCGCCTTTATGATGGTGGCAAAGTTGTCGTCCGCCAGTATCATGGACGCCGCATCCTTGGACACCTCGGTTCCCGTGATGCCCATGGCCACGCCGATATCAGCCTTCTTAAGGGCCGGGGCGTCATTGACGCCGTCTCCGGTCATTGCCACGATATGCCCCCGGTTCTGCCACGCCCTCACAATGCGTATCTTGTGCTCCGGCGACACCCTGGCATAGACCGAAATGTGTTCCAGGTTCCGGTTCAAATCCTCCTCTTCCATCCGGTCCAGCTCAGCTCCTGTCACCGCCATATTTCCCGGCGCAAAGATACCGATCCTCTCTGCTATGGACATGGCGGTCACTTTGTGGTCCCCTGTAATCATCACAGGACGTATGCCTGCCTGCCTGGCACTGGCCACTGCCTGGCGTGATTCCGGTCTGGGCGGGTCCATCATGGCGGTGAGGCCCAGAAACACCAGGTCATCCTCCAGCCTGCCTGACAGGGATGATTGTTCCCGGCTGTTCCCGGCCTTCGCCTCTGCATAGCCGGAATTGCCGTTCTCCTTTCCCGCCTCATTTAACGGACGGCATGCAAAGGCCAGGACCCGGAGTCCCCTGGCAGACCACCGGCTGTTCTGGTCCAGTATCCTCTGGCGGTCCGAGGACGACAAGGTCCGGCTGGGTATGGCTGCCCCGGCCCCCGGCCCGGCCGTTCCAGCCTTCTGCCCGGCTGCCGGATTGGCCAGGCGGGTACATTTCTTGAGCAGCACATCCACGGCTCCCTTGACAAAGACGATATCGCTGCCTTCTATCTCATTTATGGTGGTCATGAGCTTGCGGCGGGAGTCAAAGGGAATCTCCCCCTTTCTGGGACTCTGGAGCCGGACCTGTTCCGGGATAAGCCCCGCCTCTCTGGCCATGTTGAACAGCGCTGTCTCCATAGGGTCCCCATCCTGGCCGGAGGCGTTGTTATTAAGAACCGCGGCCATAAGCAGGAGCCTGACATCGCTCCTTCTTGTTTCATTTTCCAGCCATGACGGCTGCTGCTGCGTATGGTTGATATACACCTGCTCCACATCCATGCGGTTCTGGGTCAGAGTTCCTGTCTTATCAGAACAGATCACGGAGACGCATCCCAGGCTCTCCACCGCCTTCAGATCTTTTATGATAGCCTGTTCCCTGGCCATCTTCTGGGTGCCCATGGCCTGGACAATGGTGACGATGGAGCTCAGTGCCTCGGGTATGGCCGCCACGGCCAGAGCCACGGCAAACATCAGGGCATCCAGCACCGGTTCCCGGCGGTACAGGCTTAGCAAAAACACCAGGCCGCAGATGGCGATGATGGCAATGGCCAGATGGCCGGAGAACCGGTCCAGGCTCACCTGAAGCGGCGTCTTCTGTTCCTTGGTTCCGTTCATCAGGACGGCTATTTTTCCGATTTCCGTGTTCATTCCCGTGGCTGTAACCACTGCCACGGCGCGGCCTGAAGTCACCAGGGAGCCGGAAAATACCATGTTGGTCCTGTCGGCCAATGCCACGGTTCCCTCCCGTGCCTTCACTGCCCCGGTGTGTTTCTCCACCCCCAGGGATTCTCCTGTGAGAGAGCTCTCATTGACGGTCAGTCCGTACACTTCCAGCAGTCTTCCGTCCGCGGCCACCATATCTCCGGTCTCCAGAAGCAGGATATCCCCCGGCACCACCAGAGCGGACGGTATGGTCATGCTGCGCCCGTCCCTGAGGACCCTGGCTTCAGGCGAGGAAAGCCGCTTTAAGCTGTCCAGGGATTTTTCCGCCTTCTGGTGCTGGACCGTACCCAGCACCGCATTCAGCAGCAGAACCGCAAATATGACCATGGCGCTCTCCGGATCCCCTGTGAGCATGGACACCGCGGCCGCTCCGATTAGGATGATCACCAAAAGGTCCTTGAACTGCGCAAGAAATACCTGCCACCACTGGAGCCGCCCGGCCTCCTCCAATACATTTTCCCCATATTCCTTAAGACGCTGCTCCGCCTGCCCGCTGTCAATTCCCTGCCTGCCGGAGTCCAGTCCGGCCAGCACCTCTGCCTCCGGCTGTTCAAACCAATCTGCCATCTGTCTCTCCCCTCTTCCCAAATTCATGGTTCTTATGGGCATGCGCCAGAGCGTCTGCTTCCCCGGCATCCCCCAGGCACCGCGTAAACAGATATAAAAATGCTCCCGGAAGCGCACACCCGCGCTGGTTCCGGGAGCACTCCATAAGAGTACCCACTCTAAATCTATGAATTAGTAAGAATCATTATGACCGGCCGTACCCGGCCGGGGCGAGAAAGCTTTACAGCCTGTCCTTAAAATCAATCTCTGCTGCCGAAAATCATGCCGAATGCCACCTTATAGCCTTCCTCAAGGGAATCTGTCTCCACATATTCCTCCCTGGTGTGGGCCCCTGCGCCGCGGAAGCTTCCCACGCACACGCTTGGAATTCCCAAAGACAGCGGGATGTTGCAGTCCGTGGAACCGGCGCAGTGTTTCGGCGCTTGCCCGGTCATCTCCTCCACCACCCTGTGAGCCCAGTCTGACAGGGCCTGTTTTCGTTTCGGGTCCACCGGCCCTTCGCAGGGTCTGACCCCGATAATCTCCAAAGACACATCCATCCCCTCTGATTTTCCCCGGTCAATCACCTTCATGAACTGACGTTCCATATATTCCAGGTTCTCCCTCCGGTCGGAACGGAACTCATACAGCATCTCCGCTTCCTGGGCAATGGTATTGACCGATGTCCCTCCTGATATCATGCCTACATTATAGGTAGTCTTTCCGCCCTCCGGCACCCGGATTCCATACAGCTCTCCCACCAGGGACGCCAGACACGCAATGGCATTATCATTTCCAAAGTTATTGTAGGAATGGCCGCCCCGTGTGCGGACCCTTACCCGGAAGCGCTTGGAACCAACCGCCCTGTCCACGATGCTGGAAAGAGAGCTGTCAAAGGTACAAAAGCGCTCCATCCTGTCACCGTAGTCCTCACAGATTTTGTGCACTCCCTTCAGGTTTCCCAGCCCTTCTTCCCCTGCATTGCACACCAGCAGAAGTCCCGGGGCATTCTCCCCGCGGATTTCCCTCCACCGGGGGGAATCCACATACCCGGCTATATATTTACCTGCCAGCAGAAGACATACCAGGCACGCCGTGTTGTCCCCCACGCCGGGACAATAGATACGTCCACCCTCCACCCTTAAGGGAAGTTCGGTCTCATCGGGAAACACCACATCCATATGGGCCATGAACACCTCTACCGGCCTGTCCTGCCTCACATCCGCCGGATACACCACATTAAGGGCCTGGTCAATATATACTCCCCTGGCGCCCTGAGCCTTAAGCCAGTTTGCGCAGAATTCAGCCCGCCTCTCCTCATGATTGGAGGGCGCCGGTATTCTGGCCAGCTCCAGAAGAAGACCGTATGCCTCCTGCCTGTGGTCCTCTATATACCGTATCATTTCCTCTGACAGTATCATGTGCTTCCTCTTCCCTTCTTTCCCCTTTTCCCGCTGCCTTTCCCCTGGCGGCTTTCTTCAGTGGGGCAACCTCCTTTCCCATGAGAACCACAATGGCCCTTGCCATGATCATCATGGACTTCTGGTTCTCCAGAACCGGTTCGCCGCCCCGGGGATACATGCCGTTCACCCGGTCCTCGTCCGTATTAAAGGCTATATGCCACTTAAAATCCTTTGGCAGGTTGGGAAGGGCGAACTCATGGGGTTCCCAGTGCATGTTAAACGCAACGTAGAAGTAATCGTCCTCCCTTCCGTCCGGCTTCTTACCGTATTTTCCGCAGTATAATATGCCCAGCTGGCGGAGGAAACGGTCAAACATGGGACACCATGTCTTAAGGCCGTGGTAGGACACGTCCGGCAGGCCCACGCAGCGGTAATCCATCAGAGCCGGCTCCTTCTCCATATGGAACACCGAGTGCTCCTTTCTGAACCGAATCACATGCTTTACAAATTCATGGATGCTGCTGTTGGAATTTAACAGGCTCCAGTTAAGCCATGATATATCGTTGTCCTGGCAGTAGGAGTTGTTGTTTCCCTTCTTGGTACGGCCAAATTCGTCTCCCATCATGAGCAGAGGAGTTCCCTGGCTCAAAAACAGCATGAGCAGGGCATTGCGTATCTGCTTCCTGCGCATCTGCATGATTCGTTTCTTTCTGCTGGGGCCCTCCGCTCCGCAGTTCCAGGACTGGTTGTAGTCTGTTCCGTCCCGGTTATCCTCTCCGTTGGCCTCATTGTGCTTTATGTCATAGGATACCATGTCCATCAGGGTAAAACCATTGGTATTGGCCATGTAGTTGATAACGCCCACCTGCTGGGGATTATGCCGGATGTGGTATACCAGACGGTTAAGCTGGTCCTCATCCCCCTTTAGAAAGCTGCGCATATCCATCATGAACCCGTCATTATATTCCGCCAGATGTTTTACCTGCCCCGGCTCCACACCGTCCCACCCGGGCGCCAGCAGCTTCAGCCTGCTGAGGTAAGGGTCCTCACCCAAAAGCTTCACAGGCGCGTATCCCACCAGACGGACGCCGTCCACATGGTATTCCTGAGCCCAGAAGCGGACCACATCCAGCACATAGGAGGGCGCTTCCTTCCCGTCGAAAAACAATTCCAGGACCAGCTCCAGTCCTGCCTTGTGCAGGGCCTTCACCATATCCTTAAACTCCCGTTCAGGCTGCCTCACAGGTCCGCTGCTGTAGGCACACTTGGGCGCAAAATAATAGCCCCTGGTATATCCCCAGTAATTCAGCTTTCCGTCCGGTTTTTCAGCTGCAAAGGGGCTTCCGTCCACACGCTCCGGTATGATTAGCTCCTCAAACTCCACCGGGGGCATCATCTCCACAGTGGTGATCCCCAGGTCTTTGAGATAAGGTATCTTCTCCGCCACGCCCTTAAATGTCCCCCGGCTGTCTCCCTCCACGCCGGAGGAGACATGTTTGGTAAATCCCCTGGGATGGATGTGGTAAATCACACACTGGTCATAAGGGATGCAGGGAAGGACGTCTTCCTCCCAGTCGTACGCGCTCCCCTCTGTATCCACCGGTGTGCGTACCGGCTTGTCCAGACGCACCGGGCTTCCCCAGCGCTCCATACCCGTAAACCTCCTCCCATAAGGGTCCGGCACCTGCTGTCCGTCCACCTCGTACACATACTCCAGACCGGAAAAGTCGCCCAGCACAGTCATGCTCCAGACATCTCCTGTTCTGGCATTTGCAGGAAACCCGATTCTTCCCTTGGGGCTTCCGGCCCCTTTCCTATAAAAAACAACGGCACAGGCCTCCCCCTTGGAGGCGAAAGAAAAATGCACCCCTCCAGAGACAGCAGTCGCTCCCATCGCGTATATCCTTCCATCATTCCTGTCTATCCGGAATCCCTTTATCATCGCTGTTACCGCCTTTCCTAAGACAATCCTTACATGATAAGAAAAGTATATAGTTAGTTCGACATTTTGTCAACAAATCAACACTCTTTGTCAGAAATCGTCATCTTATTTCACACAAAAAAACTGGTTATCAGAAAAATGTAACTCATCTGATAACCAGTTTCCATATTGTGCCTGCTGTTATTTCTGCGCCTCTATCTGCTCCACCAGCTCGTTAAGATACATCCAGCGCTCCATTTTCTCCTCCAGCTGTGCTTCCCTGGCGGACTTTTCCTCCATCAGCTCATTGAGCCTGGTATAGTTGGTGGCGGATTTTCCAATTTCCCGCTCTAAATCCCCGATAGACCGTTCCAGGTCAGCGATGTCAGCCTCAATGGTTTCCCATTCCCGCTGCTCTTTAAAGGAAAGCTTGCGCTTCTTTTCTCCGCCGGCCGACTGCTTCCAGTTATTCCGGTTCACGGAAAGGCCGGACCCGCTGCCATCGCTGTCCCCGCCTCTGCCGCCTTTCTGCTCCCCTGTCCCCCGGGGATGCCTGGCGGACCAGGCAATCTGATAATCCGTGAATCCGCCCTCATACTGGCTCACCTTTCCCTGTCCCTCAAAGGCAAAGATGCGGTTCACAACGCGGTCCAGAAAATACCGGTCATGGGATACGGCTATAACAATGCCCGGAAATGTATCCAGATAATCCTCCAGTATGGTCAGAGTCTGGATGTCCAGGTCATTGGTGGGCTCGTCTAACAGTACCACATTGGGCGCCTCCATAAGGATACGCAGCAGATAAAGCCTCCGCCTCTCCCCGCCTGACAGGCGGCCTATGATGGTATACTGCATACCGGAGGGGAACAGGAACCGCTCTAACATCTGGCTGGCGCTGATACTGCCGTCCTTTGTCTTTACGTATTCCGCCACATTCTTAATATAGTCAATCACCTTAAGGCTTTCATCCATGGCCTCATTTTCCTGGGAGAAATACCCCATCTTCACGGTCTGTCCTATCTGTATGGTGCCGGAATCCGGTTCCACCCAGCCTGCCAGCATCTTCATCAGGGTGGACTTTCCGCTTCCGTTGGGACCGATGATGCCCACACGGTCATTTTTCAGAAAAATGTAGGTAAAGTCCTTTATCAGCACCTTGTCCCCGTAAGCCTTGCACAGATCCTTCACCTCCACCGTGGTCCTGCCTAACCGGCTGGCTATGGACTCCAGCTCCACGTTGCGGTCATATTCCGGCCCCTTCTGGTCCCGCAGGGTCTCAAAACGCTGGATATGGGCCTTCTGCTTGGTGGAACGTGCCCTTGCGCCCCGCTGCATCCAGGCCAGCTCCGTGCGCAACAGGGTCTGGCGCTTGCGCTCCGTGGCCTGGGCCATGTCCAAACGCTCCGCTTTCAGCTGGAGATAGCCCTCATAGTTGGTCTGATAGCTGTAGAGCTTGCCCTTGTCCAGCTCCACGATGCGGTTGGTCACGCTGTCCAGGAAATACCGGTCATGGGTGATCATAAGCAGCGCTCCCCGGAAGCTTTTCAGATATTCCTCCAGCCAATCCGCCATCTGGCTGTCCA
>ERZ780150.1605-NODE-1605-length-14054-cov-5.014144_pt1 | contig 14054 bp, 13 predicted proteins | sample MGYA00511019_ERZ780150 | MGnify/ENA primary metagenome ERZ780150 (study PRJEB29588, sample SAMEA2151633) | human gut metagenome | biome: human gut; feature: human-associated habitat; material: faeces | place: Denmark | collected 2008/2010 ...
GAATCCGATGCAAACATTCAGCCGGAAGAAATGCTCACATTTTTCTCAAACGAATATTCCATCTGCATTTCCATCAGAAATCGGTAGGATGTGCTTCTTTTCCTATTCCTTCTCACGGCAAAAGGGGCTGCCCGTTTCAAGCGACTGCCCCTCTTTTTCGGCTCATAGGAAAATGCTTCCTATACAGCAAAAAACTGATATAATAGACAAAGAGCAATACAGGGTGTTACTTGAAGAGGAGTTCTGTGAGACACCGGAGGGAGAAAGGATGATTGTATGTAATAACTGCGGTGCGTCATATGCAGACGATGCACCGCGCTGCCCGTACTGTGGTGGCGACAACTTTGAAAAATCTGTGCAGGTGCACGAGGATACGATCAATGACTTAAAAAGAGAGAAGCAGCAGTGGGAGGAGAAGCCCCAGCGGGTGGCGAAAGCAGGGATGTCTATGGCGGCGAAGGTTCTGATTACTGTGATTGTGGCGGGACTTTTGATTAGTGCCGGTATATATGTGGCCATGCGTATTCATACGGTTGCTTCGGATAACAGAGAGCAGGCAGTACTCGAAAAGCTGGAGAAGATGTATCAGCAGCAGGACTACAGCGGAATCTGTACTTATATGAAAAAGCACAATACATTGTATGGTGAAGCATTTCGCAAGTACCGGCTGGTAGAGACACTGGAAAACGATACAAAGGATTATCTGATAACACCTGAGGGAGAGTATCTGGAGAGAATTATCCGTGAGAAAAAACCAACTGGACTGAGCGATGTGAGCTATATCATAGATGCACTTATTGTCTGCCAGAAAAGTGAAGCAGCTGATTATAAATATGAAGAACAGGAGGCAGTCGCTTATTACCGGGAGTATTGCTCTGCGTATTTAAATGAGCATTATGAATTGACAGAGGAAGAGATAAAGGAAGTGATGGACGGGTATGATCCATCAGACAAAGATAATCAGAGCAATCTGGAGCGGATGATGCAGGAGCGGGCATTTTCCCATCTTACGGAATAAAAGCGAGGGCGTGTGCGAAGATGATATGTAAAAAATGCGGATATGATTATCCGGCGAAAAAACTGAAATGCCCATATTGTGGAGAGGTAAATCCGCTTGGCGAAAAATGGAAAAATGAGGAAAATCTGGCGCGAAAGGAGACACTGCTTACGAAAGCCAGGGTGATTCACTCCATGCCGCTGTATGTTGCAGATAAGGTGATGAATGTGATTCTGCTGGTGATTACGGCAGTGACAGCACTTACATTTCTCGTGCTGGCGATTGTGTTTGGGCTGGAGGGGATTCACATTACCCGCCAGCACAACCAGGCATCTGTGCAGGAGGCAGAGGAACTGCTTGTGGCGGGAGATTATACTGGTCTTTACGATTATCTCAAATCCCATCAGGTATATGGACAGGAGGGGTTTAAAAAATATACAGAGCGCGTCCGGCTGTATGACGACGATCAGGCATTTATGAGAGATCTGTTCCGCATCCAGGAGGTGTTAGACTGGCCGGCCGGGCAGCAGATCAGTCCGAACGATGTAAAGTATGTACTCTGGGCGGGAAAGAATATCCTGGGAAGAGAGACGGGTGATTCCTACCGCAAGCTGGAATATGAAGAAAACAAGGAATATTACAATGACATGAAACAGGACGTGGCAGCGGCACTGCTTGGTACTCTGGAAATGACGGAGGAGGAACTGGCGGATCTGATGGGGATGGAGCGCGACTCGGAGGAGATGGACGAACTGATACGCCGGATCTTTGAGAGAAAGGGCTGGGATTATGAGGAAGATTAAAAATATAAAAATACTCTGGAAATTTTCGGATGAGACTGGAAACTACGAGGTAAATATGTCGACGCTGGCAGTCAAGGCAGCCGGATGTGTGATTGCGCTGTTTTTCGTGTTCTCGATATTGTGGGCTTTGATTGATGCCGCTGTGGATGAGGGAAAATATTCCGGCGATGCCTATCATCTGGACTGGTGTGAAAGGGAGTACATAGACCGCGGGTATCATGAATTATATGATACATTGGATTTGTACCGACTAACCAGTGAAAAGTATGCTCTCTACTGGGAGATGGTGAACGGATACAGGGATCACACCTTATACAGTGCGTATCAGGCGCTTGGCGAGACGGGAATTGACGAGGTCTCCTACGAGACGGAGAACGGTACGGCGACACTGTCGATCCCTGTGGAGGAAAAGCGCGTTTTCTACGGGCGCAAGGTGCTTGACAATGCGAGTACCTGCGAATTTGAGGAGAATCAGCGCTACCTGACGAAGTTCGCGGATGAAGTGGAATAGCAGTTTTCTAATGAGAAAAATATTTCATTTACTGCACTTGACGAAACCCTTCTTATTTAGTATAGTATAGCTAAAGTTAGTTAAGACTAACTTGCATAGCAGAATACAGAGATATAGCAGGAGGGAAAAGTGTTGGATAAGATTTATGTAGTATACTGGTCACAGTCAGGAAATACACAGGCGATGGCAGAGGCAGTCGGCGCCGGAATCACAGCAGCAGGTAAGGAAGCCGCAGTGGTAGACGTAAGCAGCGTCTCTACAGCGGAGTTAAAGAACGCAAAGGCATTTGCACTCGGATGCCCGGCAATGGGGGCTGAGGTTCTTGAGGAGGGCGAGATGGAGCCTTTCGTAACCGAGGTGGAAGGATTTGCGGCAGGCAAGACCATCGGTCTGTTCGGTTCCTATGGCTGGGGAGACGGACAGTGGATGCGTGACTGGGTAGACCGCATGTCATCCGCAGGCGCGAATGTATTGAACGGCGAAGGCGTGATCTGTAAGGAGGCACCGGACGATGAGGCTGTGGCTGCCTGCACCGATCTCGGCAGGCAGCTTGCGGCGGTGTAGTCATGAGTGTTGTGATTGTAGGCGGACATGACCGCATGGTCTGCCAGTATAAAAAGATCTGTAAGGAACATAACTGTAAAGCGAAGGTATTTACACAGATGCCGGCAAAGCTCGGGAACCAGATCGGATCACCGGATCTGATCATTCTCTTCACCAACACCGTATCACATAAGATGGTACGGTGTGCGGTGGCAGAGGCGGAGCGCTGCAATGCGGATGTGGTGAGAAGCCATACCAGCAGTGGAAGTGCACTTACAGAGATTCTGGAGAAGGTTTGCGGATAAATAAAAGAGACTGACGCATGACGGCAGTTTCCAAAAAGATCCTGGCTGGTCCGGTTGGACAGGCCGGGATCTTTTTTTGTGTGCAATAGGAAACTTTGTTCTGTAAAATGAAAAAAATAATACAATAAAACACTTGCAATATACCCATAGGGGGTATATAATGAGCCTGCAAATGAGGAATAGAAACAGACTTGCGGGTAAACAGTAAGAAAGAGGGCTAAGCGTATGGCAGAGGAAAAGGAATGCTGCTGTTCCCATAAGACAAAGGAACGGTCAGAGAAAGAATATAAGGATATGATTCACCGCTTGAACCGCATCGAGGGACAGATTCGCGGAATTAAGGGAATGGTGGAGCGGGATGCCTACTGTACGGATATTCTGGTGCAGGTGGCGGCTGTGAATGCGGCGCTCAACAGTTTTAACAAGGTGCTTCTCGCCAACCATATCAAGACCTGCGTGACGAATGATATCCGCGAGGGCAGGGAGGAGACTGTCGACGAACTGGTGACGGTGCTCCAGAAATTGATGAAATAGATGGGAGAGGGAGGAAGATGAAGCAATATACAGTGACGGGAATGAGCTGTGCGGCGTGCAGCGCGCGCGTGGAAAAAGCAGTGTCGGAGGTGCCGGGTGTGACATCCTGCTCGGTGAGTCTTCTGACGAATTCCATGGGTGTCGAGGGAACCGCGGCGCCGCAGGAGATCATCCGGGCGGTTGAGAACGCCGGATACGGCGCTGCCGAGAAGAAGCGGGGCGGCGCGGAAACCGCGGGAGCGGCGAAGGCGATGCCGCAGGAAGAGATGTTAAAGGACCGGGAGACGCCTCTTTTAAAAAAGAGACTGGTGACTTCGGTAGGCTTTCTGGCAGTGCTGATGTATTTTTCCATGGGACATATGATGTGGGGATGGCCGCTGCCGGCGTTCTTTGAAGGAAACCATGTGGCGATGGGGCTGGTACAGCTCTTGCTGACGGTGGTGATCATGGTCATCAACCAGAAGTTCTTTATCAGCGGATTCAAGAGTCTCTGGCACCGGGCGCCGAATATGGACACACTGGTAGCGCTGGGGGCAACGGCAGCGTTCGGCTACAGTACCTACGCGCTCTTTGCAATGACCGATGCACAGGTGCGCGGCGATATGGACGGGGTCATGAGCTACATGCACGAGTTCTACTTTGAATCGGCGGCGATGATTTTGACGCTGATCACGGTCGGAAAAATGCTGGAGGCGCGTTCAAAAGGCAAGACGACCGATGCGCTCAAGAGCCTGATGAGCCTGGCACCGAAGACTGCCACCATCGTGCGTGACGGTGTGGAACAGGAGGTTCCGGTCGCGCAGGTCAAAAAGGGAGACGTCTTCGTGGTGCGCCCGGGGGAGAACATACCCGTGGACGGTATCATCCTCGAGGGCAGCAGTGCCGTGAATGAGGCGGCGCTGACCGGCGAGAGCATACCGGTGGACAAGGCGCCAGGAGATGAAGTCTCCGCGGCGACCGTGAACCAGTCCGGCTTTTTAAAATGCGAGGCGATGAGAGTCGGCGAGGATACAACCTTATCCCAGATCATCCAGATGGTCAGCGATGCCGCGGCGACCAAGGCGCCGATTGCCAAGATTGCCGACAAAGTCTCCGGCGTATTTGTACCGACGGTCATTGGAATTGCGATCGTGACACTGATTGTGTGGCTGCTTGCCGGAAAGCCGGTCGGCTTTGCGCTGGCGAGAGCGATCTCTGTTCTGGTCATCAGCTGCCCGTGTGCGCTCGGACTTGCCACTCCGGTAGCCATCATGGTCGGAAACGGCATGGGTGCTAAGAACGGTATTATGTTCAAGACGGCAGTCTCTCTGGAGGAGACCGGAAAAATGCAGATTGTAGCGCTCGATAAGACCGGAACCATCACGAGCGGAGAGCCGCGGGTTACGGATGTCCTTCCGGCGGAAGGCGTTCCGGCGGAGGAGCTGCTGCATGCGGCAGGGATTCTGGAGCAGAAGAGTGAGCATCCGCTTGCAAAAGCGGTTCTTGCCTATGTGAAGGAGCAGTCCGGGGCAAAGGAGCAGTCCGGCGGGAAGAGGGCGTCTGTGGCAGACGGAGCATCCGGCGGAGAGGACGGCTCAGATATGCTGACCGATTTCATGGCGCTGCCGGGCAATGGTCTGACCGGTGTGCGGGATGGAAGCCGGCTTTACGGCGGCAATCTCATCTTTATCGAGCAGCACGTGAAGGTGCCCGATGCCATGAAGCGGCAGGCAGAGCAGCTCGCCATGCAGGGCAAGACGCCGCTGTTTTTTGCAAAGGATGAGAAGCTGCTCGGCGTAATCGCCGTGGCGGATGTCATCAAGGAGGACAGCCCGCGTGCGGTGGCAGAACTGCAGAACATGGGAATCTATGTGGTGATGCTGACCGGCGACAATGAGCGGACGGCGCAGGCGATCGGAAAAGAGGCAGGCGTGGACGAGGTGATCGCCGGCGTGCTTCCGGACGGCAAGGAGCAGGTGGTAAGAGAACTGCAGAAAAAGGGCAAAGTGGTCATGGTCGGCGATGGAATCAATGACGCGCCGGCGCTTACAAGGGCGGATATCGGAATGGCGATCGGCGCCGGAACGGATATTGCCATTGATGCCGCGGATGTCGTGCTGATGAAGAGCCGCCTGTCGGATGTGCCTGCGGCAATCCGCTTGAGCCGCGCAACCCTGCGTAACATCCATGAGAATCTGTTTTGGGCGTTCTTTTATAACGTCATCGGCATCCCGCTGGCTGCGGGCGTGCTGTTTATCCCCTTCGGACTCAAGCTCAATCCCATGTTCGCCGCTGCCGCCATGAGCTTCAGCTCGGTGTTCGTGGTGGGCAACGCCCTGCGGCTGGGGCGGACCAAACTATGAAAGGAAGAACCATGCTATGAAAGAATCTGACATGACCCCGCCCTGCCAAGAGGCATGCTGCCGCCATAAACACCGGGAGGCTCCGGAATACGACGCCCTGATCAAGCGCCTGAACCGGGAGCTGGACATGACCACGATCCTGATTACCCACGACCTGGGCGTGGTGGCCACCCTGTGCGACAAGGTGGTGGTGATGTACGGCGGGCTGATTATGGAGGACGGCACGGTGGAGGAGATCTTCTACCACCCGAAGCACCCATATACCATGGGTCTGATTGACTCCATCCCCCGTGTCACGGGCGGGGAGAAGCAGCGGCTTAAGCCCATTCCCGGTACCCCGCCCAACCTGATTCACCCGCCGAAGGGCTGTCCCTTCAGCACCCGGTGCCCCTACTGCATGAATGTGTGTATGGAGGAGATGCCCCCCTATTTCCAGGAGGATGGCCACCGGACGATGTGCTGGCTCCTCCACGAGGAGGCCCCCGTCAATCCGGAGTATGTTCAGCGGAAGGAGGCGATGCGGCGTGCCGACGGATAAGCTCCTGGAGCTGGAGGGCCTGACCAAATACTTTTATAAGCCCATGGGCCTGCTGGGCCGCAGAAAACAAGTAGTGCAGTCCGTGGATCATGTCAGCTTCCATATCCTGCGCCACGAGACCTTTGGCCTGGTGGGCGAGTCGGGCTGCGGCAAGAGCACCCTGGGACGCACCATCACCCGGCTCTATGAGCCCACCGAGGGAAAAATCCTCTACGACGGGACGGATATCAGCCATCTGACCGGCCCCCAGCTGCTCCCCTACCGCAAGCGTATCCAGATGATCTTTCAGGATCCCTATGCCTCCCTAGACTCCCGTATGACGGTCATGGACATCATCCGGGAGGCGCTGGATCTTCACTCCGAACTCACCACCAAGGAGCAGAGGAGCCAGCGGGTCTATGAACTGCTGGACCACGTGGGCCTGATGCGGGAGCATGCCAACCGCTACCCCCACGAGTTCTCCGGCGGCCAGCGCCAGCGCATCGGTATCGCCCGCGCCCTGGCGGTCAATCCCGAGTTCATCGTCTGCGACGAGCCCATCTCCGCCCTGGACGTGTCCATTCAGGCCCAGGTGGTCAATATGCTGGAGGATCTCCAGCGGGAGTTCGGGCTGACGTACCTGTTTATCGCCCACGACCTGTCCATGGTGCGCCATATCTCCAACCGCATCGGCGTCATGTACCTGGGCAAGCTGGTGGAGGTGGGGGACAGCGAGGAAATCTACCAGAACCATCTCCACCCCTATACCGAGGCCCTGCTCTCCTCCGTGCCCCTCCCCGACCCGGAGCTGGCGCACAGGAGCGAGCCCATCATGCTGCAGGGGGACATCCCCAGCCCCATCGATCCCCCTTCCGGCTGCCGGTTCCGCACCCGCTGCCCTTACGCCACGCAGTTGTGCGCCGAGCAGGAGCCGCCGCTGACCGAGGTGGGAAGCAACCATGCGGTTGCCTGCCATAGAGTGACCCCCGCAAGGGGGAATGAGGAAAAAGGAGGCATATTATGAAAGCGAAGCATCTCGTTTCCATGCTGCTGGCCGGTTCCATGATCCTGGGGCTGACGGCCTGCGCGCCCACCACCAACTCCGGCGGCGGGAACGACAGCCCGCAGCCCACCGGAACGGACTCCGGCTCCGGCGGTGCATCCTCGGAGTACCTGGTTTACAACGTGGGCGAGGAACCCAAGACCTGGGACCCCCAGCTTAACACCTCCAGCATGGGCGGCCATGTCATTCTGAACCTCTACGACGGCCTGGTGCGCGACACCCGGGACGGCGTCCAGATGGCATCCGCCGAGCGCTACGAGCTCTCGGCCAACGCCGACGGCGTTGAGGACACCGTGTACACCTTCTATCTGCGGGACGGCCTGACCTGGTCCGACGGCGAGCCGGTCACCGCCTACGACTACGAGTACGCCTGGAAGCGGGCCTGCTCCCCGGAGATGGCCTCCCCCTACGCCTTCCTGATGACCGACTACATCAAGGGCGCTTATGAGTACTTCAGCGGCGAAGGCAGCCGGGACGAAGTGGCGGTCAAGGCCCTGGACGACAAGACCCTCCAGGTGGAGCTGAAGCAGCCCACCGCATACTTCCTGAACCTGGTGTCCTGGTTTACTTACATGCCCTGCCGCGAGGATATGTCCTCTACCGGCGAGGGCTGGGAAAAGGATCCCGCCAAATGCGTCTCCAACGGCGCGTTCATGCTGGAGGAGTACAAGGTGGGCTCCCACATTCTGCTGAAGAAGAATCCCAACTTCTGGAACGCCGATAATGTGAATCTGGCCGGCGTGCGCATCCTCTTCATCTCCGACGCCACCACCTCCCTCCAGGGCTATGAGGCCGGCGAAATCAACGTCACCTCCATCCTGCCCGGCGCGGAGATTCCCCGCCTGCTGGCCGAGGATCCCAACTTCTCCAGCGAGCCCGCCCTGGGCAACAGCTACTTCCAGTTCAACATGGACGCCGACGTGGTGAACGACCTCAATGTGCGCAAGGCCCTGTCCCTGGCCATTGACCGGAGCACCATCACCGACCAGATCCTGCGTGACGGCTCTGTACCCGCCTCCGCCTTCGTGGCGCCTCCCTTCAAGCTGTCCACCGGCGAGAGTATGCGGGCGCTGGATGAGAACGGAAACGTGGTGGAGGAGTACGAAATCGACCCCTACTCCGCCAAGGTGGAGGAGGCTCAGGCCTATCTGGCTGAGGCCGGCTACCCAGGCGGGGCGGGCTTCCCCGAGCTGAACGTCCTTTACTACGACAGCGGCAACAACTCCCTGATTGTGGAGGCGGTGCAGCAGATGTGGCAGGAAAACCTGGGCATCAAGGTTAACCTGCAGGTGCAGGAGTACGCGGTGTTCACCAACACCATCAACTCCGGCGACTGGAGCATTGCCTTCACCGGCTGGAGCGCCGACTACAACGACCCCATGACCATGCTCTCCCTCTTCACCGCCGAGGGCATGAACGATGTCCGCTGGCGCTACAAGCCCTACTCCGGCGTGCCCGGGGATACCATTCTCAACCCGGAAAACGAGGCCTATGACAACGCCGTGAAGATGGCGGCCAAGACCTCCGGGGAGGAGCGCGACGCCTACCTGAAGGAGGCTGAGGATGTCCTCATGGAGAATATGGTTATCTGCCCGATCTACTATACCACCTATACCCAGGTCATTGACCACGGCAAGGTTTCCGGCCCCGGCCGCACCCCGGTCGGCCAGTGGGACTTCCAGTACTATACGGTGATCGGCTGAGCCGAGGCGCCCCTCATGCCACCTGCCGCGCATGGGGGGCGCCCTTTCTTTCCGGCATCCTCTACCAGCCGCCCCGGGAATATGGTATAATAGCAAAGTATTACGGGCTTGGTATTATGCTCCTGAGCAATTGGGGAGAGAGGTGTGTGCGGCATGTGGATCAGCGTTTTGGAGGACGAGGCCGTTCTCAACAATCTGATTACCAAATATCTGCAGAAGGAGGGCTACTCCGTCCGCAGCTACCTGCGGGGGGGAGGATGCTGTGCAGGGGCTGGACAAGCCCACCGACCTGTGGGTGATCGACATTATGCTCCCGGACATCGACGGCTTCACCGTCTTTCGGGAGGTACAGAGGAAGAATCCCAACAGCTATGTGATCTTCATTTCTGCCCGCAACCAGGATATTGACCGCCTGGCCGGGCTGGAGCTGGGCGGGGACGATTACATCTCCAAACCCTTTCTGGTGCGGGAGCTGGTTATCAAGGTTCAGCGGCTGCTGAAGGGGGGACGGCCTAAAACAGCGGAGGTCCAGGTGGGGCCGTACACGGTCCATCTGGAAAAGCACCTGGTTTACTGCGGCAGCGAGAGTATCAGCCTCACGGTGAAGGAGTACGACCTGCTGCTCTATCTGGCGGCTAACCGGGGGCACGTCCTGAAGCGGGGCGACATCCTGGACGCCGTGTGGGGCTATACCTTTTATGGCTCCGACCGGGTGGTAGACGACACGATCCGCCGCCTGCGCAAGAAGCTGCCCGGCATCGAAATCAGTACGCTCTATGGCCTGGGCTACTGCCTGACGGAGGAGAGACATGAATCGCTTTGCGACTAGATACTGGCTGCAGGACCGGCCCCTGAGCGTCCAGCTCTGGGCCTGCCTCTCACTGGCGGAGGGACTCACTTTGGCCGCCATCCTGCTGTACGTCCTCCTCCTGCTCCGGCCGGAGGAGCCCGGACAGTGGTATGGGCTGGCCGCCCTGTTCCCCCTGCTGCTCATTGCAAACCTGTTCGCCGCCAAGCTGGCGGCCCGGCGCATTACCGAGCCCCTGGAGCGGCTGGCAGGGAATCTGGAGCGCATCAAGGGCAAAAACTGGAGTGAGCCGGTCTTGCAGGTGGCCCGCCGGGACGAAATCGGGACGCTCGTCAACACCCTGTCACAGATTCAGCGCAATGTGGTGGAGCTCAACGAGGACGAGGAGTTTTTCTACCAGAGTGTGTCCCATGGGCTCAAGACCCCCATTATGGTCATCCAGAACTGCTGCGCCGCCTATCAGGACGGCATCTACGGCTCCGAGGCCATCGACATCATCATGAAGGAGAGCCTGGCGGTGGAGGCAGGGATCAGGAAGCTGCTCTATGTCTCCTCCTTCGATCACATGCTGGGCAAACAGAGCGACTTCCGGCCGGTGGAGCTCCGGGGACTGATGGAGGAGTGCCGCAGGCGGTTTCGGGGCAACGAGCGGGGTATCCGGCTGGAGGTGGACGTCCCGGCCGGCCTCACGGTGTCGGGGAATGCGGCTGCGCTCCAGACCGTCTTTGACAATCTGGTGGAAAACGGCCTGCGCTATGCGGCCAGCTACATCCGCATGGAGTTGACCGGGGAGGAGGAGGGCGGCTACCTCCTGACCGTGGAGAACGACGGCGCGCCCATCCCGCAGCCGACTCTGAACGTCCTGTTTCAAAAGTTCTACAAGGGGGCGGACGGCAACTTCGGCCTGGGCCTCTACATCGCAAAAAAGATTGTGCAGTTTCACAAGGGGGACATCTGGGCCTCCAACTGGGCCGACGGAGTGCGCTTTCAGCTCCTGCTGCGCAGGGAAGACCGCATGGCCGGTCGGCGTTAGAAAGGAACGATAGGGTCATGAACAAGGCTTTTTTATATGAGATGCTCCGTACCGAGTCGGTGAGCGGCGGGGAGATCCCCCTTCAGAAAAAGGTGGCCGCCTACATGCGGGAGCAGGGAGCGGAGGTGGAGACCGATCTGGCGGGGGATGTGATTTCCTCCATCAACAGCGCATCCCCCTTCCGGGTGCTCCTGTGCGGACATATCGACGAGATCGGCTTCCGGGTGACCCACATCACCGACGACGGCTACCTCCAGGTGGGCAAGGCCGGCGGCATCCGTCTGGCACTGGCTCAGGGTAAGCGGGTGACGGTGCTGGGGCGGAAGCGGCTCACCGGTGTTATGGGCCTGCTGCTGCGCAACGGCGAGGTGCGCACCGACATCGAGCTGACCGATCTCTACATCGACTGTGGCTTCACCAGCCGGGCGGAGGCCCTGGAGCTGGTCGCCCCCGGGGATTTCGTCACCTACTCCTATGCCGTGGACGAGCTGGAGAACGACTGCATCGCCGGCCGGGGGCTGGACAACCGCCTGGGCGCCTATACCGTGCTCCACGCTCTGCTGCGGGCCCGGGAGAAGGGGGCGAAGGTGGGCGTCTTTGCGGCCACCACCACCGGAGAGGAGACCACCATGCGGGGCGCCTTCCATGCAGCAGGCCGGGTGCGGCCCACGCTGGCTGTCGCGGTGGATGTGATCCACACCTCTGATTTCTCCGGTATGCCCCCCCAGCGCTTCGGCCGTATCAAGCTGGGCGGCGGCCCCGCCCTGGCCAAGGGCTCGGTGTGCAGCGCGCCTCTCAACCGGGCGCTGGAGGAGGCCGCCGGGCGGTTGGGAATCCCCCTGCAGTATGCCGTCACCCCAGGCGTTATGGGCACCGATGCGGATAAGCTCAACCAGACGGGTGCGGGCCTGCCCGTGACCACCCTTTTTATTCCCCTGCGCTACATGCACTCCCCCAGTGAGGTGGGCTCTCTGGCCGATGTGGAGCAGACGGTGGAGGTGCTGGCCGAGTTTCTGGCAGCCCTGGATGAGCACTTTGATCCCGACCCGTTCCGGGACTAAATGCGGAGAGGAGAAACACCCATGCTGCTGCTGACCAATGGAACCATCGCCACCATGGACCCGGCCCGCCCAATGGCGGAGGCCGCCGTAGTGGACGGCGCATACTTCGCCTATGTGGGCGGTCGGGCGGACGCCGAGGACTTCACCCGCCGCTTTTCCAGGGGAGCCTGGGAGACTCTGGATCTCCAGGGCCGCTTTGTAATGCCCGGCTTCAATGACTCCCACCTGCACTTCATCCACTATGTCAAAACAAAGCTGTCCGTCAACCTCTTCGGCTGTACCTCTCTGGCGGAGGTGCAGGAGCGCCTGCGCCGGGGGCTGGCCGGGCTGGAGGCCGGCTCCGGCCGCTGGCTTCTGGGCGAGGGGTGGAACCAGGAGCAGTTCACCGGCGAGCGGCGCTTTCCCACCCGCCGGGAGCTGGACCAGGTGAGTACGGAGTACCCCATCCTGATCCTGCGCTCCTGCTTCCACGTGGGGGCGCTCAATTCCAGGGCTCTGGAGCTGCTGCACATCAACCGGGACACGGTGGGGCACTACGGCGCCTTTGCCGAGGTGGACGAGACCGGAGCGCCCAACGGCGTAGTGAAGGAGAACGTATTGGACGACATCAAGGCCGCCATCCCCTCCGTGGGCCTGAGGCCCCTGCTGGAGCAGGTAGTTCAGTCCCAGCACGACCTGCTGGCGGAGGGCCTGACCAGCATACAGAGCGACGATTTCAAGTATGCGCCGGACGAGGAGCCCTACGCCCTCATGGACGGCCTGCGGGAGCTGGCCGAGCGGGGGGCGCTGAAGCTGCGCTTTGCCGAGCAGGCCCTGCTCACCGAGCCGGAGACCCTGGAGGAGTTCTTCACCCGGGGCGGGGCCTGCTTCGGCGGCGGCGACCGCTTCCGCATCTCCACGGTGAAGCTCCTGGCCGACGGCTCCCTGGGGGCGCGGACGGCCTTCCTGCGGGAGCCCTATTCCGACGCCCCGGACACCTGCGGCCTGCCCATCTACCCGGAGCAGGCACAGTTGGACCGGCTGGTGGTCACCGCCCACCGGCACAATATGGCCGTTGCCATCCACGCCATCGGAGACGGAGCGGCTGAGATGGTGCTCAACGCTTTCCAGCGGGCCCGCGCGGAGCTGCCCTGGCTGCACCCCCGTCACGGCATGGTGCACTGTCAGATCCTGTCGGAGGGACAGCTCCGCCGCATGGCGGAGCTGGATGTCACCGCCTTTGTCCAGCCGGTGTTCATCAACGGCGACATGCACATCGCCCCCGGACGACTGGGCGGAAAACGCCTGGCCCACTCCTACGCCTGGGGCGACATGGAGCGGCTGGGCCTCCACATGGCTTTCGGCACCGACTGCCCGGTGGAGTGCTTTCACCCCCTGGAGGGGGTCTACTGCGCCGTCACCCGGCGGGACTTCACCGGAAACGGCCCCTTCCTGCCGGAGCAGGCCCTTACGCCCTACCAGGCGCTGTACGCTTATACCGCAGGCGGCGCTTACGCCTCCGGTGAGGAGCGCATCAAAGGGCGCATACGCTCCGGCCTGCTGGCCGACTTCCTCCTGGTGGACCGCAACCTGCTGACCTGCCCGCCGGAGGAACTGCTCTCCGCCCGGGTGCTGCGCACCTATGTGGGCGGGGCGTGCGTCTTCCGCGATCCATCCTTCTGAGGCAAAACAGGGCCCGCAATTCCGCTGGAATTGCGGGCCCTTGCAGTTAGGGCTCAGCGGCTGCCCGGCTCTGGTATTTGGACTTTGCCCTTCTGTTCCGGGGAGGAGGAGCGGAGCCGGAAAAGGCCAATGGCGCGCGCATTCCTTACAGATGCGCGCGCCATTGGCGGGG